>Ga0172382_10004498_pt1 | contig 21347 bp, 19 predicted proteins | sample Leawel138RmetaG_FD_122245 | JGI IMG/M metagenome (GOLD analysis project Ga0172382, IMG submission 122245) | Leachate microbial communities from a municipal landfill in Southern Ontario, Canada - Leachate well 138R metaG | ecosystem: Engineered > Solid waste > Landfill > Unclassified | place... | reverse complement strand
TTTAGCATCACGATTCATCTGTTTGAAATCGACAAACCGACTCCCTTTTTTGATGGGCTCTCTCCCTAAATAGATATTTTCAGCCACTGTCATATGGGGAACAAGCACCAATTCTTGGTGAATTACACTAATACCATGACTCTGGGCATCTTGGACCTTATCGATTGTGGCAACTTTTCCGTTGATTACAATCTCACCGGCATCACTTGAATAGATACCTCCCAAGATTTTAATCAGGGTCGATTTTCCCGCCCCATTTTCACCTAAAAGGGCGTGCACCTCGCCAGCGCGGAGTTCGAAAGAGACGTCCTTTAAGGCTAAAACGCCGGGAAATTCTTTACGGATGTGATTCATCTTTAAAAGGATATTTTCGTTCACTGAGGCACTCCTTCCATAAATCTTAACAAAAGGGCCGATTTAGATCGGCCCTTGAATAATACAAGATGCGCTCTTATTGCCAACCGTCAGTGCCATAGTCATTGACGTTATCGGCATTGATTAAGAAAGTCTGAACTGGAACTCTCTTCTCATAGGGCTCATTTTTCAACACTTTATAGGCCAACTTAACCGACTCAACACCGATGCTGATGGGGCTTTGAGCACCTGAACCGACAAACTGAGAGCCACTGGCAATTTCAGCTTTAGCTTCAGGAGAGCCGTCAACACCATAGATTAAGACGTTGGTGCGGTTAGCAGCTTTACAAGCGGCCAATGCGCCAAGTGCCGTGGGGTCGTTTCCGCCCATGATTGCATCAATTCGGGGGTGTGCCTGTAAGATATCTTCAGTGATGCGCATTGAGGTTGGAAGGTCCCCCTTGGCATCTTGCTGAGCTACGATAGTAAAACCTTTGCCCTCAATTGCCCGCATGAAACCTTCGATACGGTCGTTAATTGAGTTCATAAGTGGGGAGTCGAGGACGACAATATTACCACCATTGGGGAAGCGACTAACCAGGTCTAAACCACAGACGTAGCCGGCGTTCTTGTTGTCTGAACCAGCGTAAGCGGTAACGTACTCCATATCTTTAACTTCGGTATCGAAGTTGATTATTGGAATGTTAGCGTTTTTGAGTGCTACCAAGGCAGGTCTAATTCCTTCCCAGTCAACTGGGTTGAGGAAGATTGCATCAATACCTTGCGTTATAAGGTCTTCAATCTGATTAATCTGCTTAGCAACATCCATTGCAGGGTCCATTGTGATTAACTTATCGCCATTGGCTTCTACTGAGTCGCGAATTGATTTCTCAAGGATGATAAAGAAGGGGTTATTCATTGTCATACAGGTGTATCCAAAAGTATAACCACTCTTTGCTTCTGAACGTCCTTGGGCGAATAGAGAGCCTAGAACCATTACTAGAACTAATAAAACTACTAAAGTTCTCTTCATATTTCCTCCATGTTTCGTGATGTCGTGGCTAGCTTGGTACCGTAGCTATCCAATATTCCTATTGTAAGAGAGGTGAGACAGTGGTGCAATTAGTTTATTGTCACCACTTTTGTGACAAATGTCATCCAATTCTATTGGCCAACAGTAATAAAAAAGATAGCGCTTTACAAAGGCACCTCCCTTGCGATAGGCTATTTCATTAGGTATGGATAAGTCGCTCAGTATTGTCTACAACACTATACTGCTCCTCAATCTAATAATCGTGGGTTTCCTCTCGATAGTCATATTTCAAACGACTTATCTAATTTGTGAAGCCGATCAAGCTTGGAATTTTTTAGAGCAAGCCCGTTACCTTCCCCACGTTCCTTGGCATGTACCCCTCTATACTCTCGCTGGTTTTCTGTTACTCGTTATTTCGGGTATCTTTAAATGGAAATTGGAGGGGAAGCGGGATGGCTCGGCCTTCATTCTCATCATCATCGACATAATGCTCTGCTTCTTCATCGCCTACAATCTAAACTTTTCCTACAAAGGACTCTTTCTATTTCTGGGAGTGGGGGCATTTCTTTTTATCGGCAATGGCCCTCTGCGCTATTTAACGATTGCGTTGGTAATGATCAGCTATATCTTTAGTGATTACGATATCATTTCCGTGCGGCTCAATTTAGTCTCACTACAAGATTACATCTCTTTTTATGGTTCCAGTTTGCAAATCCCCCTCTACAGTATAAAAAGTACTTTAGAGTCACTCAACTTCATTTTGGTAATCCTCTTCTTCCAATTCTTGGTACAAAGCAAGGTGCGTGAAAATAAAGAGTTTATTAGGCTCAACAATGAGCTCTCCGATAAACTCCACCAGCTCGAGATCTTACAGGAGGAGCTCGAAAAAAGTGCCCGCCTAAAGGAACGCAACCGTTTAGCCCATGAGATTCACGATATCTTAGGGCATTCGCTCACCAGTATCTCCACCGGCCTCGAAGCGTGCCTTGAGTTGGCAAAGGGGAGGGGTAAGGAGCTCTACTCGCGCCTCGAAAAAATCAAACAGGTTACCAACCGTGGGCTCACCGATATCCGGCGCTCGGTTAGAGAGTTAAAGAGTGATGCGATTGAACGCTCTTCTCTCCTGACGGCCCTTAACGACCTGGTTAACGATGCTAACGCCATCGGTCACCAAAATGTCAATCTCATTATTATCGGTAACGCCGTGACGTTAGACGATGATGAAGAGCAAACCGTCTACCGCATAGTTCAGGAGAGTATGACCAACTCTTTCCGCCATTCACGCAGCACCAACATAAATATTACCCTCGCTTATAGTGAAAAGCAGTTGGCGGTGACAATCGCCGACGATGGTGAGGGGTGTGAGATGGTAAATAAACATTTTGGACTCGTCCATATTGAAGAGAGGATTGCTTTTCTGGCGGGGAGTGTCACCTTTGAAACGGCATTGGGAAAGGGGTTCACCACAAAAGCCGTAATCCCCATCCGTAAAGGGGTAAAACAAGATGATTAGAGTTTTGATAGCTGATGACCAGGAATTAATCCGCGATAGCCTAAGGCTGCTTATCAGTAGCGATGACCGTTTTGAGGTAGTCGCCGTGGCCAAAGATGGGCGTGAAGCCGTTGAGTTAGCCAAGCAACACCGCCCCGATGTTATCCTCTTAGATATCAGGATGCCTGAAATTAATGGTCTCGAATGTGTCCACCTAATTAAAGGGGAAAATGATACCATCAAAATCATCATTTTAACCACGTTTGATGACGATGAGTATGTTTATGATGCCATTAAATATGGAACTGACGGATTCTTGTTGAAGGGAATTTCTAAACACGATCTCTTATCGAGTATCGTCACCGTCCATCAAGGGGGGACCTCTGTTGACCCCCAAACTGCCCAGAAGATCTTCTCTTTACTGGGACGCCTAGCGAGCTCTTCCTTCAAAACAATCCAAGACTACGATGATGGGTTTAAGCAATTCTCACTACAGGAGCTCAAGATAATGCAACTAATCGGTAGGGGGTTTTCTAACAAAGAAATTATGCAGGAGGTCTACTTTTCAGAAGGGACTATCCGCAATTATATTAGCAATATACTGAAGAAATTGGAGCTACGGGATCGTACTCAAATAGCTATTTTTGCCCTCCAATCGGGATTGATGTTAAAAGATTTGGAGACCATAAATGAGTCGTAAGAGGATGCGTCGCCCAGTTAAAATCCTCCTGTTGATCTTGATAATCGTTGTTGTAGTAGTGGCCGTGGTATTCGTCATTAACTACCGCCAAAAAACAATTATAATAGAGCTCTCCCTCTACTCAGGAAATAGCTGGGGGGTGCCCCAAAATTTCGCCTATATTATCTACGACCGGGCTGTTGAGATGTTTGAAGAGCGCTATAAAGAGGAGGGGTACCGGATCAAACTACGCACCGGTACGATGTATAAGGACTACTCGGAGTGGTTTGCCCAGTTAGTTCTTAAAGGCAAAGAGAGTGACCTTTTTCTCATTCTCGAGGAGGACTTTAACACCTATGCCGCCATAGGGCTCCTCACTAACTTGGACAAGTATATCGAACAGGAGGGGATGGATGTGGGAACATTCTTCTCCAACGCCCTAGAGGCCGGACAATACCAAGGGTCCCAGTACTCTCTGCCTATCGGGATAGTCCCCTCTTTTATGATCGTCAACAACGACCTATTAAACTCCCTTGGCTTAGAAATTGATCTCGATAACTGGACTTGGGAGCAGTTCTACCAACTCTGTAAAGCCATTACGGTTGACCTTGATGGGGATGGATTGCCCGACCGCTATGGGGTTGAGGGCTACGACTGGCACCACGCTTTCTACACTAACGATACAACCCTTTTTGATGTCGAAAACCTCAAGGCCGGTTTTGGTAAGGAGAGGATGGAAGAGCTCCTCCTCTTTTTGAAAAAATTAAATGCCCTCAATAGGGGTGTTGTGATTAGAGAAGGGGCCTTCGAGGCAGGAAAAGTAGGTTTTAAGACCTTTAACCTCTCAGAGTTCAGAGTCTATGGCTCTTACCCCTACAAAGTCCTCCGTTTCAATCAATTTGACTGGGATGTCGTGCCTTTTCCCCACGGACCCCACGGGGAGAGTAAATCTAAACTTTATACGGTACAGATGGGGATGAGTAGTCGCTCTCGCCATAAAAATGTTGCCTACAAGTTCCTCCAGTTCATCTCGAGTGATGAACAGTTCCAACAACAAATCTGGAATTTGTCGAATATGTTGCCGGTTAACCGGCGTGTTTTTGATGACCTCTATGCCTCTAAGTTAATCTTAGAAGATGGCCTTAAACCGCTCTCCCGCTATTTTATAGAAGACATCATTGCCTCCTCTTACATCGACCCTAACTTCAAAAAATTTCCCATTATTGACCGCTATATAACTCAGCAAATCTACACCCTAATCGCCCAAGACCAAGATATCCCCAACAGTGTGGTTGTCCTTCAAGAGTTAATTGAGGAGCAACTGAAAGGGGAGAAGAATATCCGCTAATTTTAAAGCAAATTAGAGGTAAGGCCCCTATTTCCGTAGGAGGTAGGCGTATGTTGAGTCTTCACGATTGCTCTTTCCCTTTAGGCTCTCTAGCCGCTGAACAGTCCCGCCTGATTGTAGAGACACTTCAAAAAATTCCCCTTGAGACCACAGCTATTGCTACAAGGTTAAAATTGAGCGAATCGGCACTGATGGCCTTGCTTATCGATTTAGAGCTCAATGGTGTAATTGAGTATTCGAGGGCTAGTGGGTGGCAACTTAAACGATAGCTCTCTTGTTGACCTTATTTACCCCTCTCTATAAACTCTTTAGTGATGGTGGCTCTCATAGCGGGAGCTACTGACTGTAAATTAATTTCTAGGGAGAGATAGAGAATGGATAGGAAAAAATTAGCAGATGCTCTGAGAATTTTAAGTATTGACGGGGTACAGAAGGCCAATTCCGGACACCCGGGAGCCCCCATGGGGATGGCTGATATCGCAGAAGTATTATGGCGCAGCCATTTACGCCACAATCCCAAGAACCCCCACTGGGCAAACCGCGATCGTTTTGTCCTTTCTAATGGGCATGGCTCGATGTTGATCTATGCACTGTTGCATTTAAGTGGATACGATTTACCATTAGAGGAACTGGTACAATTCCGCCAACTCCACTCGAAAACTCCCGGTCATCCGGAGTATAAAATTACCCCTGGAGTAGAGACAACAACGGGACCTTTGGGGCAAGGTTTTACCAATGCTGTCGGTATGGCCATGGCTGAAAAAATCTTAGCTTCCCAATTTAATAAAGAGGGATTGGAAATTGTTGACCACTACACCTACACCTTCATGGGTGACGGTTGTATGATGGAGGGCATTTCCCATGAAGCGGCCTCTCTGGCGGGCACTTGGGGCCTTGGTAAACTGATAGCTTTCTACGATGACAACGGCATCTCAATTGATGGCGAAGTTGACCTGTGGTTGACCGATGACACCGCCGGACGTTTTGAAGCTTACCATTGGCACGTGATAAGAGACGTTGATGGGCACAACAGCGCAGCGATTGAGGCGGCGATCGCCGAAGCGCAGAAGGTTACTGATAAACCCTCCCTCATAATCTGTAAAACAACTATCGGGTTTGGTTCTCCCAATAAGGCCGGCTCGGCGAGTAGCCATGGGGCACCGCTGGGGGTAGATGAGGTTAAACTAACCCGTCAACAACTCGGTTGGCAGTGGGAAGAGCCCTTTTTCGTCCCCCCAGAGATTTATGCACAGTGGGACAACACTGCCCAAGGCTCAGCCTTGGAAGAGGCGTGGAATCGGCGCTTTGCTGAGTATGCGCACTCTTACCCGGCCGAAGCTGCCGATTTTAAGCGTCGCATGAATGGGGAGGTACCCCAAGGGTGGCTTAAGAAATTCGATGCTTTCATTGCACAATGGCAACAAGAGAGGCCCAAAGTCGCTTCTCGTAAAGCTTCCCAAATGGTATTAGACCACTTAGGCCCCGATTTGCCTGAGATGGTAGGCGGGTCGGCCGATTTAGCCCCCTCTAACCTCACCCTTTGGAAAGGCTCCAAAGTGATTACAGCCGATGATGCTACCGGTAATTATCTCCACTACGGTGTAAGGGAATTTGCCATGAGTGCAATTTCCAATGGCATGGCTTTGCACGGGGGTATTTTACCCTACTCCGGTACTTTCTTAATCTTCATGGAATATGCCCGTAATGCCGTTAGGATGGCCTCTTTAATGGGACTCCATGTAGTATTTGTCTATACCCATGATTCAATTGGGTTAGGGGAAGATGGACCGACACACCAACCGGTCGAACAAGCTGCGATGCTCCGCTTAACGCCTAATATGGAGTCATGGCGACCGGCTGATGCTGTGGAGACTGCCGTAGCTTGGAAACGGGCAATCCTCCGTAAAGAGGGACCAGTGGCCCTCATGTTGAGTCGCCAGAACCTCACTCCGTTAGAGAGAGATAGCGCCCAGTTAGGAGCTATCGAGAAAGGCGCTTATATCCTTTGGGAAAATAAGGCTACCCCCGAAATAATCTTAATCGCTACCGGCAGTGAAGTAGAGTTGGCCTTAGAGGCTGCCGGGCGCCTAGACAAAGAGGGGAGAGCTGTTAGAGTCGTCTCAATGCCCTCCTGTGAACTCTTTGACCGTCAGGAGGCTGACTACCGCGAGAAGGTGCTCCCCCAGAGTGTCACCAAACGGGTCGCCGTTGAGGCCTTGATTGCCGATTACTGGTACAAATACGTAGGCCTCGAGGGCCGCATCATTGGTATGCGTAGCTTTGGGGACTCTGCTCCGGCCGATGAACTGTTCAAATATTTCGGCATCACAGCCGATGCCGTCTACGCTGCAGCTAAAGAAATACTTTAGTTTTTAAGCTTAACTGAGCCCTGCACTTGCGGGGCTCATCTTAACTCTTTAGAGAAGACCTCACGATAATTCTTAAAGTCCGACTCCATCAGAGTGACCTGATTGGTGCTAAAGGTGCAAACCTCGTCAAAAGTGGGCTTGGCGTTGACCGTAACGCGGCGCGCAATAGTGATGTGGGGGCGAAAGGGGTGTCTGTCGAGGTGGAACCCACCCTCTGTCAACCGCGCACAGAGTGCTTCGCGGTAGGCCTTGAGGGGTAAGTTCTCTTTTACCCCTACCCACCAGAGACCTCGGTTAAAAGTCCCTAATTGCTCTAAAGAGAGGGTGAAAGGGCCTCCTTTAATCTCTTTCAGAATTTCAATTAAAAGGGGAGTATCGTGCAAAGAGAGCTCTCCCAAGAATGCCAATGTCAGGTGGAGTTTTTCTCTGGTAACCATCCTCCCCTCAAGGGCTACCTCATCGAGGCTCTTTTGCGCTCTTTGAAGGTAATCGAGGGCCCTTTGAGGGAAGTTAAGGGCGATAAAAAGACGCATAGGTTAACCGACAGGTTTGCTCTCTAAGCGGGAGACCAACTCGATCTGTGCAGCCTGCATCCTAACCGGTGCTAAGTTCCTCATGATTAGGGTGAAATCGTCTAAAACCAACTCTCCAATCCGGAAGAAGGCTTGGGGGATGCCCCCGGCACGGTGGGGTGAGAGGATGCAGTTGGGGAGGCTCCTTAGTCGATGGTTTTTATCGAAAGGCTCGCCGGGGAAAACATCGGTGGCTGCAAAGAAGTTCCCCTGCTCGATTTGGTTGGTAAATTCCTCGAAATCGACAACTGCCGCCCGGCTCATTAAAAGGACTTTAGAGCCTTTTTTAATCAAATCGAACTCTTTTTTTCCGAGGAAGCCTTGGTTTTCGCTGGTAACTCCTGCTAGGATAAAAATGTATTCACTCGTCGAAAGAACCTCATGCAGGGTAGCAGGGGTACAGTTGTGCTCTTCTATAACACTTTCAGGTAACCAAGGGTCATAGACCTTAACGGGGCAGTTAAAGGGCTCTAAGAGGGGCCTTAAACTCCTCCCTAAGAGGCCAAACCCAATTAAACCTACACTAGAGCCACTTAATAGGCGGGCGTTTTGATTCCCTTCTGTTACATAACGCTCGGTCCCTTGCCGGAAGCGCATATGCTCCCATGTGATACCGCGACTTAAATCGATAGCCAGGGCGAGGGCCATCTCTGCGACAGGCTTAGCGTAGACTTCACCACAGTTTAGGACCCTAATATTGCGTTTGAAACACTCTGCGTAATCGATGTTTTGGTAGAAATTACCCTCAACATTGAAAATTACTTTTAAGTGGGGAGCTTTATCGAGACGCTCTTTAGGCATGGGGCTCTGCCCTATAATGGCAACAGCCTCTCCCAGGTGTTTTTCAAACAAGTCAGCCGGCATCCGCTCAGCATCACTGGAGACGAGGCGGGCAATCTTCTCCAGCTTGTCCCTAGTTTCAGGGGTGAATATCCGGTCGAGAGTTTGGGGATAGGGGTCACAGATGATCAGTGGTTTTTTCTCACTCATAATATCCTCACTTAGTATTTAAATTTTTCCCATAAGGGGTTTAATGTTTGACTGACTTCTTCAAATAGTTCGAATTTTGCCCGGTAGGCAGCCTTGTGCTTTAAATTGGGGGTATACAACTTACCTAAAGTGACCATCTGGGAAGAGGCCTCCTCTAAATTAGCGTAAGTACCGCTGACGACAGCTGCCGACATCGCTGCACCGAGGGCCCCTAATTCGCCGGCAGTGACAATCTGCACAGGTTTTTCAAAGATATCGGCAAAGATTTGAATCCACAAGGGGGAGGAGGTAACTCCTCCTGCTAAACGGATAGCGGTAGTATGGCTTCGATTAGCTAAAAGACGATTAACATGGATCTTATGGCCAAAAGCGATCCCTTCCAGAACGGCACGCACCATTTGAGCTCTGGTATGGTGGGAGCCTAGACCGATGAATGAGGCTCTTCCCAGGGGGTTATGGGTGGCACCGTAAAGATAGGGGAGAAAGAGGATAGACTGCTCATCAGGGGCCACAGTGGCGGCTAAAGCGTCACAATACGCGTAGGGGTGTACGTTGGCCCTCTTTGCCTCTTCAGTCTCTTTCTGTAAAAAGGTGTTGACAAACCAGGCGTGGTTACTAGCCGAAGTGGGCGAGCTCTCCTCGATTACGTAGTAGTCGTCTAAACAGTAGAGGGAGTTCATCATAATCGAGCGGTTGAGCACCGGTTGTTTACTGATATATTCGTTAATACTCCAAGTGCCGGCAATAACGGCAATATTTTCATCGTTGGTTATATCCATGGCGATGGCACAGGCATCAATATCGAACATCCCTGCGGCAACAGGGGTTCCCTCCTTTAAACCGGTCATTCTAGAGGCCTCTTTAGTAATAACTCCACAATGGTCTCCGGAGCCTACCAGTGGGGGAAGGTTTTCCCAAAGGTGGGCAATATTGAAGAGTTCAAGGAGCTCTTTGTCAAAGCTTTTGGTGGCACAGTTGAGGAGGTTACTTCCCGAGTAGTCGGTTATCTCGGCTAAAGGCTCACCGGTTAAGCGGAAGCGAATATAATCTTTGACTTCAAATATCCATTTCAAATTGTCTAACCGTCCCGGTTCATTATCTTGAATCCAGTTGAGTAAACTGACTGGCTGGCAGGCTAAAATATCTTGGTAAGTTTTTTCAAAAGCTTTGTCGGCCGTACCGTCTTGATTCCATTTTTGGGGGTATTGCCAGGCTCGGGTGTCGGTCGAGACAATTCCGTTGCCCAACGGTTTATCAGCCTGACCCCAGAGGTAAAGTCCTTTACCATGGCCGGTGCAGGCAACTGCGCCAATCTCTTCACCCTTTATATTCCCTTTAGCTAAAGCCTCCCTGATAACCCGGGCAGTGGCCTGCCAAAGCTCTTCCATGTCCCTTTCCGTAAACCCTGTTTTAGGGGTTAACATCTCTAAGGGGAGGGCAGATTTGGCAATTTCGACCCCTTTCTCATCAAAAATAGCGGCTTTACTTAGAGTGCCCCCATTGTCAATTCCTAAAAAATATTTACCCATTTATTTCGCTCCCTTAACGCTTTGGTACCTCTTTACGGTAGAGCCCTTTGCAGGACATGTCAAGGAAAATTGTTCATGAAATCGATTGTGCAATCGATTTCAGGCTTGACAACCGCTATTTTTGTGTTAATCTGAGAATACATCATTACACAAAGGAGAGATGTATTATGAGAAAAATTCTTGTTCTTCTTATGGTATTCGTCCTTGTCACAGGGGCACTTTTTGCCGCTGGCAAGGCCGAAGCGAAGAAAGATGGGGTAATTACAATTGGAATGACAGTTCCTGGACTAGAGTTCCCCTTCTTCATTACCATGCAGGATGAGGCTAAAGCCCACGCTGCAGAGATTGGAGTCAACCTTTTAACTCACGACTCTCAGAACGCTTCTTCTAAGCAGATGGAAGCTATTGAGAACTATATTGCCCAGAAAGTTGACGGAATCTTGATTTCCCCAATCACTGAGGACTCACTGGTACCTGCTATTGAAGCTGCAGTAGCTGCCGGAATCCCCGTTGCTACCGTTGACCGCAAAGCCAACACAGACGTCATTGTGGCCCACGTAGGCGCCGATAACGTTGAGGGTGGTCGCGCTGCCGGTCGCTTTGTTGTGGAGAGATTGGGCAACAAAGGAAGAGTAATTGAGCTCGAGGGAACCCCTGGTGCTTCTCCTGCTATCGACAGAAAAGCTGGTTTTGACGAAATCGTTAACGCTTCTAACGTTCAGATTATTGTTAGCCAGACTGCCGACTTCTCCCGTTCAAAAGCCCAGAACGTTATGGAGAACTTAATTCAAGCTTATCCTAACTTCGACGCAGTTTTCGGGGCAAACGACGAGATGATCATCGGTGCTATCGAAGCTATGCTGAGCGCCGGCATTGACCCGGCAACCAAAGTTACCATTGGTTTTGATGCCGACACAGACGCTTTTGTTTACATGAAAGAGGGTAAACTCAATGCAACTATCGACCAGTATCCTGGCCAACAGGCTAACAGAGCTATGGATCTCTTGGTTGACTACATCAAGACAGGAAAAAAACCTGCTGAACAACTTCAATTCATCAGCCCACTTCCTGTTACCGAGTAATACAGCAAATGTCTTAAACGGATTTATGGAGCCACTCTTGTGGCTCCATAATCCTATCTACTAAGGAGTCCACAAATGGAAAGTTTACTGAAGATGACTGGAATCTCCAAATCATTTCCAGGGGTAAGAGCTCTATCTAATGTCGATTTTAGTCTGAACAGAGGGGAGCTACACGCACTGGTTGGTGAAAATGGGGCCGGAAAATCTACCCTGATGAAAATCCTCTCGGGGCTCTACAAGGCTGATGAAGGGCGTATTGAACTGCGTGGTGAAGAGTTAAAGACTACCGGCCTGCGCGAGATGATCCAGCATGGTATCGGTATTATCTATCAAGAACTTAACCTCATTCCATATTTGTCGGTGGCTGAGAATATTTTTTTAGGAAGAGAGCCAAGAACTAAGTTGGGAACTATCGACTGGCCCAAACTTTACAAAATGACGAGAGATGTTTTAGCCCCTTTCCAATTAAATATTAAACCGCGTCAGAAAGTCGCCTCTTTGGGTGCCGCCTACCAACAGATTGTTGAGATTGCCAAAGCACTCTCTTTAAATGCAGAGATTTTGGTTATGGATGAGCCTACAGCCGCTTTAGCCGGTTTTGAAGTTGAACGCCTCTTTGAGATTATTGCTCGCCTTAAAAAAGAGGGAGTCTCAATTATCTACATCTCTCATCGCCTCAATGAGGTCCACCTTTTAGCCGACCGCATCACCATTCTGAGAGATGGCCAGTTAGTCGTTACCAAAAACCGTGGCGAAATGGATAACGACGAGATGATTAAGCACATGGTTGGTCGTGTTCTAGAAGAGCAATACCCCCAATACGATTCAGTCAAAGGAGAGCCCGTTCTTGAAGTGAAGAACCTCTCTAAAGCCGGTATCTGTGAAGATGTTTCCTTCACTGCTTATGCCGGAGAGATCCTCGGCTTTGTCGGCCTAGTGGGAGCCGGTCGAACCGAAATAATGCAAACCCTTTACGGGTATTTAAAGAAAGATAGTGGAGATATCTTCCTACACGGGAAGCCCATTAAAATAAGGAATTGTCGCGATGCCGTCATTAAAGGCATTGGCTTACTACCTGAAGAGCGGAAACAGCAAGGCCTGGTTTTAGGGATGAATGTCTTTGACAATGCTGCCCTTACCGTGCTGGATCTCTATTCAAAGTTTGGAGTCCTGCAACGTCGCAAAATTGCCCATGAAGTTAACTCCATGATTGATAACATGAATATTAGAACCCCTTCGGTAAAACAAATCGTCAAAAACCTTTCTGGGGGAAACCAACAGAAGGTAGTCCTTGCTAAATGGTTTATCCGCCACTGTGACGTTTACATCTTTGATGAGCCGACACGTGGAATAGACGTTGGGGCTAAAGTTGAAATCTATCGCTTAATGCAGAACCTCGCTAAACGGGGAGCCGCAGTGATTATGATCTCATCTGAGCTTCCTGAGGTGATGAACATCAGTGACCAAGTTGCCGTCGTTTTTGAGGGTAAATTGGTGAAGAAGTTCACGAAAGGGGAATTAAACGAAGAAGAGGTGATGCAATACTCCCTCGGGTTACAAGAAAGGCAGAAGGCCTAATACACTGAGATACGAAAGGAGCACTGTTATACCATGGCTACTAAAATTGATTACAAGCAGATAATAAAGAATAATGGCGTCTTGCTGGCATTTCTTATTATCTGTATAGCACTAGCAATAATGTCACCCGTTTTCTTTACGGTAAACAACATAATGAATATCATCCGACAAACTTCGATTTACGGAATAATCGCCGTTGGTATGACATTTGTTATTTTAACGGGAGGAATAGACCTTTCGGTTGGGTCGATTTTGGCGCTTTCCGGCGTTATTTGCGCCGGTCTTATGAAGCGACACGATGCACCCATCTGGTTGGCCTCTTTGGCGGCAATCGGGGTAGGGGCCAGTATGGGCTTGGTCAATGGTCTGCTAATTACCATTGGCAAAATTGCCCCCTTTGTAGTGACTTTGGGGATGGTGACTATTGGTAGAGGTTTAACCCTGATTTATACCACCGGTTACCCCATTAGTGGATTCTCCGGTGAATTTAGAAAACTGGGAGGAGGCTACTTCTTGGGAATACCGATTCCCGTCATTATCTTCTTGATTACCGTAGCAATAGCATGGTTTATCCTCAACCATACCCGCTTAGGGCGTTACACATACGCCATTGGCGGTAACGAAGAGACCGTTAAATTGTCGGGAATCAACGCTAATTTCTTTAAAACGGCTGTCTACGTTATTGTTGGCATCACCTCTGCTCTTAGCTCACTGATCCTCTCTAGCCGACTCAATTCGGCTGAAGCGGTCGCCGGTCAAGGCTATGAGCTCGACGTTATAGCCGCAGTCGTAATTGGAGGGACCAGCCTCACAGGGGGCCGAGGGTCAATCATTGGAACTTTTATCGGCGCCCTTTTAATTGGGGTAATTAACAACGGAATGAACTTATTAGGCATCTCCCCCTACTTCCAACAGGTTGTAAAGGGAGCTTTAATCATAGGTGCGGTTATCTTGGACCGCCTAAGAGACGACACTAATTAATTATAAGTGAGGTATATATGAGCAAGAGAGACATTCAATCTGCTTTTGAACAAGGGCGCGGCGTTTTCCGTCTAGCCCCTAACTGGGTTCCCCGATCATTTTGTGTACCCGGTAGGCGTATAAAACTCCACCCGGATGACTATTACGCTCTAGGTGGCGAGCGGGGCGGAATTGACGAAAGATGGTTCAGTTCAACAACCCCTGCCGACAACGGCCCTTTAACCGGTGAGCATGAAGGACTCAGTTTCTGTGTCTTTGAAGATGGGACGGAGACCAAACAGTTCCTCTTAAGAGACGCTGTTGATGAGCTTAAAGGGGCCCTTATTGGAGAGCGTCTTTGGAAGACTTATGGTAAATGGCCCATGTTCAGTAAGTTCTTTGACAACAAAGGTCCCTTACCTCACCATATCCACCACCGTGATGAGCATGCTGCCAAAGTGGGTGAGATGGGGAAGCCGGAAGCCTACTACTTCCCACCCCAGTTAAACAACCACGGGGGAGATTTTCCCTACACATTCTTTGGCTTGCAACCCTCTGCAACTAAGGAGCAAGTCAAGGCCGCTCTAATGAACTTTACTAAAGGTGATAACAAGATAACCGACCTCTCAGTAGCTTACCGCTTAACAGTAGGCACCGGCTGGGACGTCCCTCCTGGGATCTTACACGCACCGGGAAGCCTGTGTACCTATGAGCCTCAAATGGCCAGTGACGTCTTTGCGATGTATCAATCATTGGTAAATGATGCAGTTATTGAAGAAGAGCTACTATGGAAGAATACCCCCCAAGATAAAGTTGGAGACTACGACTATCTCTTAGAGGTGATCGACTGGGAAGCCAACGTTGACCCCCATTTTGGGGCAAAACACTTTATGGCTCCCCGTCCGGTACGCGATGAGAAAGAGATGCACAAAGCCGGCTACAGCGAGCAGTGGATAGTTTACAAATCGGGGGCTTTCAGTGCTAAAGAATTAACTGTATTGCCCGGTGCAGAAGTTGTTATTAAAGACGCTGCGGCCTATGGCATGTATGTTATACAAGGCCACGGTAAGTTTGGTGTTTGGGATGTGGAGACCCCCGCACTAATTAGATTTGGACAACTAACTTATGATGAATTCTTTGTGAGTGAAGAGGCCGCTAAAGAGGGAGTAAGGATTGTGAACCCCTCAAAGGCTGACCCACTGGTAATATTGAAACACTTCGGAGCAGGGAATCCTGATCTTGGACTGTAAGTGGAAGAGAGTTTTGGATGGTGTCACTTAAAGATGTTGCCAAAATAGCCGGGGTGTCACCCTCAACGGTTTCGAGGGTGATAAACCGCACAGTTTTCGTCAGTGACGAAACCCGCTTAAAAGTGGAAAAAGCAATCGCTCAGGTGAACTACCGTCCAAACCTCCTCGCCCAAAGTCTTCGCCTAAAAGTTACCCGTAATATTGGTCTGCTGGTGCCGGAGATTGCCCATCCGGCATTCAGCCTCATGATAGACTGTATTGAACAGAGCGCTAGCCAACGGGGACTTAACCTCCTAATTTTTAACACCCACAGCGATACTAAAAGGGAGGCCGAAGCTATTGATATGCTTTTGGGGCAAAATATCAACGGCATAATATTCTGTCGTGTTTCTGATGAGAGCTACGTTGACGACCTCTCGCGTTCCTATTCTATCCCCATGGTTGTGATTGACCGTGCCTACCACAACGAAAAAATACCCAATGTAACTTTAGATAACTACCAGGCAGGAGCCTTGGCAGCGCGCCATTTGGTAGAGGTGGGCTGCCGAAAGATTGCGACTATTACGGGGAATTTTAAGATTAACCTCGCTAGAGACCGACATGCCGGCTTTACCGAAACGTTAGATAAATTGGGCGTTAAATTTGACGAAAGACTCCTCTGGCAGGGGATTTTTTCTTACGAGTCGGGCATAGACGGGACAAATTATTTTATCGACAATGGCCTAGAGTTTGACGGACTATGGGGACAAAACGATATGGTTGCCGCCGGCGCTCTAATGACTATGGTGCGGCGGGGCATACGGGTTCCGCAAGACGTGGCGGTGATGGGGATGGATGATGTCCACTTTGCCGCTATCTATAACCCACCGCTCACTACGATATCGCAACCCTACGATCAACTGTGTGATAAAGCCGTCGATTATATCGATAAGTTGACCAGTGGAGAGGCTATTGAGCAGCATCAAGTTATCTTGCCCCCCACTTTAGTGGTTAGAGAATCGACTAGAAGGAGTAGTAATGAGCCTTTATAAAGCACTCAAAGAAGAGGCATATTTAGCCAATATGGAGATTCCCAAACACAATTTGGCGATTTTTACCTGGGGGAATGTCTCGGCTATAGATCGCCAAGCAGGCGTTTTTGCCATTAAACCCTCAGGGGTACCCTACGATAAATTAAAAGAAGCAGATCTGGTGGTAGTAGATTTGGAGGGGGAAACAGTCGATGGAAAGCTACGTCCCTCTAGCGACATGGAGACCCACCGTATCCTCTACAGAGCTTTTGAAGGAATTGGCGGAATTACCCATACCCACGCGCCACACGCTGTAGGTTGGGCCCAAGCCGGACGGGACGTCCCCATTTTAGGGACAACCCATGCCGATCACACCCACTTAGCCATCCCCTGCACCCCTATGATGGGTCGGGACCAAGTCGAGGGAGACTATGAGTTGGAGACGGGTCTGCTGATCACAAAACTCTTTGCCGATAAGAATCCTTTAGAGCAACCAATGGTTTTAGTTGCCGGCCATGGCCCCTTCACATGGGGTAAGGATGCCCAGGAGTCGGTTTATAATGCGGTAGTACTAGAAGAGATCTGTAAGATGGCACTTTACACGGTGACTATTAATTCGCAAGTTGATGAGTTGCCCCTCTATCTAAGGCAGAAACACTACAACCGTAAACATGGCCCGCAGGCCTATTACGGGCAGGGTGAAAGTTAGAGTAACTTGACGTAGGATTTTACAATCTCACTGCAGTCGTTGGTATGGAACTCCACGACGTTCATCTCACGGCTGGCACTCTCTACCGAATCACTGGCATGGGCTGTGTTGACCATGATGTCGGTCCCCAATTCTCGTCTGATGGTCCCTTCAGGTGCTTTAAGGGGGTCGGTGGGTCCTAAAACGTCTCTAATTTTCGCCGTAGCATTCTCCCCTTCATAGACCAAAATCATACACTTTACACTGCCGGGTTCTTCCAGTTTTTCAACGGGAGTTTTACTGGGGCGCGAACCACTCATAAACTCAACGATTTGCTCAAATTGGTCTACAGCATATTCTGTACCAAAGCTCTCTTCAATTATCTTTAAGCTCATTGGCGATAACTCGATGTCGAAAGATTTTTCGATGAGCTCTTTCCCTTTTTTGGCAAAGACACCGGCTAATTTAGTTTTTAAGTTCTCTTTAACCGGGCCGTAAAACTCCATAGCTTGGGCCACAGAAAGGCGCATTACCTTAACCCCTACAATACGCAGTCCGGTGCGGCTGAACATATCTAAGATGGTGCCGGGGCGACTAGAGGCATATTTCCAGTTATCGGGTTTGATGATCACCAAGGTCCTCTCAACTTTATCGGGATTAGGATAAATGACATTCTCTATGATATTCGGCTGACCAGGTAGCCACGGGGCTAGCAATCTGAAAAAAGAGTCGGCATGTTCTTGGATACGGGGTGTTAAAACGGCTGGTTCAAAATAGGTAATGCGGTTAGTGTTGTTTTTGTCGTAAATTAAATCGGCAAAGGTATCGCGGATTGTCTCACCGGTAAACGACTCAATACTCCTATTCTCTGCATAGAGGGCACCACACACGTCACTGAGCTTTTTACAGGGGTCGACTCCCCTAAAGATGAGCATTAAAGTGCGGTGGGGGCGTCCTCCACTGGGGCCAATATTACGCTCAACGTAAGTGGCTAACATATTCATGGCCGAAGGGAATTCTGGTCGTGTTTGCCCGCGTAGACTCTCTGCGTAATCGTAGGCAAATTTTTTATCGGCGGCAATCATCTGAGCGCCAACCAAAGAGAGGTCACTCTGGCTTAAGAGTCGGCTAACAACACCACCTGTACGGCTCTTGGCTACGGTATAGGGGGTAAGTAAAACGTAAGAGAGAGTCTCTTTCATATCTCAGGGTCTCCTAAAAGTGTCTCTCCCATGATAAGAAATGTGCGAAAAATTGTCTATATCAGACAAAAGTTTCCAGAATAGGGTATAGTGGAGCGAGGAGGAAGTTATGGATAAGAGTAACAGAGAGTGGTATTGGCTGAACGAGCCACAACATACCCTCCGCGATGGTGTCCTGAAATTAACTTGTGCATCAAAAACCGATTTCTGGCAAAGAACCCACGAAGGGTTTCGCCGTGATAACGGGCATGCCCTGTTAACTAAGGTAAAAGAAGATTTCTCCCTCACGGTTCGCTGTGAATTTTTAGGGAAAGCCCCTTACGACCAAGCCGGCGTGATGGTGCGTATTGATGGTGAAAATTGGATTAAAAGCTCCATTGAGTGGGAAAATGAAGTCTACTCCCGTCTCGGTTCAGTGGTTACCAATCTGGGTTACAGCGATTGGGCAACCCGTGACATCCCTTCAGATATTGCCGTCAAGTGGTACAGGGTGCAAAGTCGTGCTAGCGATATCTTCATCCAAACCAGTGATGATGGTAAAACTTGGGAGCAATTGAGGGTAGCCCACCTGCACGCCCATAAGGGGGAGTTGGCTATTGGGCTTTATGCCTGTTCACCCCACACAGGTGGGTGTGAGGTGACCTTCAGTCATCTGGAGATTGGCCCTAGCACTTGGCAGTAAGCGCCTCGAACTTGGCCACAATAGCGTCAAAAAATTGAGGAGAGTGGGGGGAGGTGTTCCACCCACTCGCTCTATAGATTTTTTCGCGCAGCGGCAGGTTTTCTAAGGTCTCTAAAAAAGCACTATCGTGGGGATCGGTTAGCCCTTCGGCATCGCGCGCTTTAAAGGCGAGCGCAGTGAGGTAGGCTTGTGCGATTAAGTCCCAAGGGAGACTTAACGTTTGTGCTTTTATAATGATCCCCATAAGGCGGTCTTCCCAGTGGAGCTTGCGCTTTAAATCGCGACCGACTCTGAAAACAGTATCACCTAGGGCTTTGTTACGGAAGCGATTTAAAAGGTCATCGATGTGACGGGTCAGTTCTTCGGCAGTGAAAACCCCCGCATAGAGGGCTAAAAGGACATCCATCGATTGGAGCATCGTTTGGCGCACTTGGCTTAAAAGTTCTGCATCCTCCAACACTTCAGCAATCAGGGTTAGCTCACTGTGCTTTTTAAACCCCAGGTAAGCGGCTGTGGCGTGTCCCATATTGTGGATATAGAGTTTCCGGTCTCCATAGGCCTCCATCGGAGAGACACCCTTCAAATCGGCTACCGGCGGTATGGGGTTGAGGAACGCTTCCCGATTCACAAAAAGGTCGTTATGGGGTTCTGCACGAATTACCAATGGGTCGCTTTTCGTTTGAATCGGCACCATCTTGCCTATACTGGTCTCAATTAACCCAACGTGCTCTTTTAGGGGAAAATCGGATGGCAGGTGCTCTTTTAACAAATTCCCCACAAAATTAGCTCCGTTATGGATATTTTCTGCTAGGATAATGTCTAAAGGATGAGTCGGTTTTACCGCGTAACGTGCAATTATAGCGGTGGCAAGCTGCTCTGCGATATGGGGCCATACATTCTTACCTACCGAGACCCCCATCAGGTCACACGCGCTAATGGCACGATTGACCGCCTCTTGGTCTTGGGCGTGTAGCGCCTTAACGCCTTTTATAGGTAGTTGTTTGACCTCTTCATGGAAAACTGTCTCTACGATGTACTCTCCTTTTGAGTTGAGTGCCCTAATAAGGGATTCATCGATGTCGATAAAAGTCACTTGGTAAGAGGCGCGGGCAAAGACTTGACCTACAAATGACCTGCCAATATTGCCGGCTCCCCATTGTACAAATAGTTTAGCCATCACATTCCCTCGGTAGCTTTAAAATAGGCCTTAAGAGCAGGCTGGAGGAGACGAGCTTTTTCTCCTGTGGCTTTCTCATGGAAAGTCCCTCCGTGGTACATACAAGTGAAACCTCCCGAAGTAGCTCCCCAGGCACAGATGTCACGCATCTCTATCTGGTCACTTCTCTTTTGATTAAAGTGGTGGGCTAGCGCTACTAGGGCGCCACCGACAAAGTTGTCACCACAACCGGTGGTATCTTTACGTAGAGAGGGGTCTTTAGCCATCATCTCATCAATATAGGTGTTCACGGGCATCGAAGACAAAGCGTGTTTAGCTATTAAATCTCCACGCGAGTAGATTAGTATGTCCAGCGCCCCCCGGGTAATTATTAGGGCTCCTACGCCCCAATTAATGAACGCTTGCGCAGCTTCGTAGATATCGTCTTTACCGCTCAATTTTAAGGCCTCTTCCTCATCAACCAAGAGTAGGTCAATATTTTTGTAGGAAGAGTCGTCCCCCAATGGCCACCTTTTACCAGGATTGGCCTCTTCATTCCTGAAGTCGTAGACCGTTCCCACTACTGTAATAATCCCCTTTGCTTTAGCCCTCGCGAGGACGAGGTGGAGTTCATCGTGGAGTTGAGGCACTAGGGCACTACCCCCCAGTAGGATGATATCGGCATCATAGAAGGAGTCATCTAAATCGGCGGCACCGAAGAAGCCTGCGGCCCCAATGGTGTTGACAAAAGAGCGCTCCCCCTTACCGCCTCGCTGGGTAGGGTCATCAAAGACTTCCGTTGTGGCTGTTCTGTAGTTGGCAACCTCCTTAAGGTAGGTTTTTAAAGGGGTGTTTTTGATTAAGTCACGCACTTTAACGGCCAACTCATCAACGCCTACAGCACCGTGGAAGGTCACAACGTGTCCATCTTCGGCCAATATTTGGGCGGCATGGACCAGTGCAACGACTGCCGGACCTCCCAAATTAACGACATCGGGGCTCCTCCCTTTTGTCAGCTCTTTTAAGATTTCACTGTAGGGACGCTTGGCAAATTGTTGGAGGTGTTCACTGAAAACGAGCCCTCCTTCAATAAGCCCGCCGTCACCGACTTCTTTGGTCCAAAGTTTCTTGAAAGCAGCATCTTCGTATGAGCAATTCATGTAAATTGAATCAATTAAACAACATCCAGCACCAGATATCTTCATGGTAACCTCCTGTTGAGGGCTATTATAGAGGATAAAAGAGAATGTTAGAAGAGTTTTTAGCCCATTGAGCATAAGCGGTAAATAGATTATCGTTTTGGCTATGCATAGAATTATCCTATTTGATCTCGACGGAACACTATTAGATACATCAGAAGGTATCTTCTTAAC
>Ga0172382_10004496_pt1 | contig 21361 bp, 18 predicted proteins | sample Leawel138RmetaG_FD_122245 | JGI IMG/M metagenome (GOLD analysis project Ga0172382, IMG submission 122245) | Leachate microbial communities from a municipal landfill in Southern Ontario, Canada - Leachate well 138R metaG | ecosystem: Engineered > Solid waste > Landfill > Unclassified | place... | reverse complement strand
AGATCTCATCGGGGCCCGCAGTCAAGTACTGCATACAGAGGCCGGATATACGACAGACAACCTGCTCTTGTCATTGAATGTTGAAAACCTTGCAATGAGGGAGGAGACCATATACGACAACCCATGGAGATGCGGCGCCCGAGTTTGGGGTGTAGCGCGCCTGCGCTACGCCTAGGCCTTGGCAGCACTCAATCCTGCCGTCGAACCCGAACCCGAACCCGAACCCGAACCCGAACGCGGATCGGGGCTCGACGAGCCAGCGCGCTTACTGTAACAGAAACCCCGCGGCGCGCTCGCCATCCAGCACCAGGCGGGCCAGGCTGTCGTCGCCGCCATCGGTAAAGCTGATCTTCCACAGATCCACCCGATAGCTTTGCTGCTGCAGCGAGGTCAGGTACTGTGCCTGATAGCCCTGCTCGATGCGCATGCCTACTACCTGTGCGACTTCATCGAACTGCGGCTGGCTGATGCCGGCCTGGAATTCATCGTTGCCCAATTGCATGAACTGCTGGTAGTCCTGGCTGGCGATCGCACCCATCAGCTGGGAAAGCATCTGCCGGGCCGGGGCCGGTTCGCTGTCGGCGACGCTGCCGAATGACAGCAGCAGCCCTGCGGTGAGCAGGACATAACGTGCCGTGGGAAGGTACATGGGGCTGGTCTCCTGTGGATTGAAGGAGTTGAGTATAGTCAGTGCTATGCTGGTAAGCCCAACGGTGGTGGCAGCCTTCCCGGAAGCGCGATGTGGCTTGACCTGTATCAACGTGCGGCGGTTTTTCCGGCCAGGTTGGTGGACCTGGCGGTGGGTGGCTTGTACTCTTTTCCCATTACCCATCGCTCAGCCTGCGGGGGCGTGTTGCGTATCGGGTTCCATGCTCTTTTCCAGCGATGAAAGGCCGACGACATGACTGAAGTGGATGGGCGAACCACCGCAGAGGCTACTGCCTGGCACACCTTGGAGCGGGAGGTGGTCGAGCGGCAACTGGGCACTGGCCCCGCCGGACTAGCGGAGGCGGAGGTCGCGCGACGGCTGGCCGAACATGGCCCGAACCGCCTGGCGCCACCCAAGCGTCGCGGTCCCTTGCTGCGCTTTGTACTGCAGTTCCACAACATCCTGCTGTATGTGATGCTCGGCGCTGCGTTGATCACTGCGTTGCTCGGTCACTGGGTCGATACCGGGGTATTGCTCGGTGCGGTGGTGATCAATGCCATTATCGGTTTCATTCAGGAGGGCAAGGCCGAGGCCGCCCTCGACTCCATCCGCACGCTGTTGTCCACTCATGCCACCGTGCTGCGCGATGGCTCCCGCCGCGAGATCGATGCTGCCGAACTGGTACCCGGCGATGTAGTGCTGCTGGCTTCCGGCGACCGCGTTCCCGCTGACCTGCGGCTGGTCGAGGTCAAGGACCTCAAGGTGGAGGAGGCGGCCCTGACCGGGGAGTCCCTGGCGGTGGACAAGAGTATTGCCCCGGTAGCTGCCGATGCTTCTTTGGGTGACCGCTACGGCATGGCCTATTCCGGCACCCTGGTGGTCTACGGCCAGGCCCGTGGCATCGTCGTGGCCACCGCTGGAGCCACCGAGCTGGGTCGCATCAACCAGATGCTGGCCAGCATCCGTAATCTGTCCACGCCGCTGCTGCGTCAGGTCGATCGTTTCGGTCGCATACTGGCGCTGGTCATCCTGGCCTTCTGTGCCCTGACCTTCGTACTCGGGACCGTGCTGCGCGGCCATCCGGCGTCGGACATGTTCATGATGGTGGTGGCGCTGGCGGCATCCGCCATTCCCGAAGGGTTGCCGGCGATCATGACCGTGACCCTGGCCCTCGGTGTACAGCGCATGGCGCGGCGCAACGCGATCATCCGCCGGCTGCCGGCGGTCGAGACCCTCGGCTCGGTGACGGTGATCTGCTCCGACAAGACCGGCACCCTGACACGCAACGAGATGACCGTGCAACGGGTGGTCTGCGCCGATCAGGTATTCGATGTGGACGGTGTCGGTTATGCCCCGGTCGGTGATTGCAGTATCGCCGGGCAGCTGGTGGACCCGGCGCAGTACCGGGCGCTGACCCTGGCGGTACGCGCCGGGGTATTGTGCAATGACGGTCGCCTGCGACAGACCGATGGTCAGTGGCACATCGAGGGCGATCCCACCGAAGGGGCGTTGCTGGCGCTGGGCGGCAAGCTGGGGCTCGACCAGGATGAGAGTGCCGGCAGCTGGCCACGGCTGGACTCGATTCCCTTCGAGTCGGAACACCGTTTCATGGCGACCCTGCATAACGATGCCGAGGGTCAGCCATGGATTTTCGTCAAGGGCGCCCCGGAGCGGATCATGGAGATGTGCTCCCACCAGTTGGGGAACGACGGCGACCAGCCCCTGGATGCCGACTACTGGCGACGCATGGCCACGGATATCGCTGCCCGCGGTCTGCGGCTGCTGGCGTTTGCCTGCAAGCGGCAGGGGCCGGGCGGTGAACGTCTGGGGTTTGCCGATGTGGAAGACGGCTACAGCATGCTGGCATTGGTCGGCATCATCGATCCGCCACGGGAAGAGGCGATCCATGCGGTTGCCGAATGCCACCGGGCCGGCATCCAGGTGAAGATGATCACCGGCGACCATGCCGAAACGGCCAAGGCCATTGGTGCCCAGTTGAATATTGGCATCGGTAAACCGGCTATTACCGGGGCCGAGTTGGCGTTGATGGATGATGCGGCGCTGCGCCGGGTGGTGATGGAGGTGGATATCTTCGCCCGCGCCAGCCCCGAGCAGAAACTGCGCCTGGTGCAGGCGCTGCAGGATGACGGGCAGGTGGTGGCGATGACCGGCGATGGGGTCAACGACGCCCCTGCACTGAAACGGGCGGATGTCGGTGTGGCCATGGGCCTGAAGGGCACCGAGGTGGCCAAGGAAGCCTCGGATATGGTACTGGCCGACGACAACTTCGCCACCATCGCCCGCGCCGTGCGTGAGGGTCGTGCGGTCTACGACAACCTGAAGAAATTCATCCTGTTCATGCTGCCGACCAACGGCGGTGAATCGCTGGTGGTGCTGGCGGCGATCCTGTTCGGCCTGACGCTGCCCCTGACCCCGGCCCAGGTACTCTGGATCAACATGGTTACCGCCGGTGCCCTGGGCCTGGCGCTGGCCTTCGAGCCAGCCGAGCGCGGCATCATGGACCGTCGGCCGCGACCGCCGGGTGAGGCGCTGTTGTCCGGTTTCTTCGTCTGGCGGCTATGCCTGGTGTCGGTACTGATGGCGACCGGCGCGCTGGGGCTGTTCCTGTGGGAGCTGGACAACGGTGCCAGTCTGGAGACCGCCCGGACCATGGCGGTCAACGCCGTGGTGGCGGCGGAAATGTTCTATCTGATCAACAGCCGCTATATCCTGGCTCCGGTACTCAACCGTGAAGGGTTGCTTGGCAACCGCTACGTGTTGCTGGCCATTGCCGTGTGTATTCCCTTGCAACTGCTGTTCACCTATCTGCCGTTGATGCAGGGCATCTTCGGCTCGGTGGGGCTGACGCCGGAGCAGTGGCTGAAGGTGGTCGGGGCAGGGTTGCTGGTGTTCGTCGGTGCCGAGCTGGAGAAGCGGTTGATCCGCAATACCCGCTTTGCACCCGCGTCGGCGAAGAGCTGAGTGCCTGGAAAGCGACAGCTGATATGCAACTGGTTGCACAGTGGGCGAAGGGTTGCTAATTTATGCAACTGATTTCATATCGTGTCCGGTCGCCTCATCGAACACTCTCGGGCTGATCGGGAGTCAACTGTTGCATTGCACCGCCAACCAAGGAACCCATCATGCAGATAGAACAATTATCCCCTGCAGCACAGGAAACCCTCGCCGCCTGGCACCATATCCTCGAACGCAATGCCATGGAGGAGCTGGACCCGCTACTGGCCGATGCCATCGTATTCCGTTCCCCGGTGGCGCATCGTCCCTATCCGGGGCGGGAGGCGATCAAGCTGGTGCTGAAGAACGTCAACATGGTGTTCCAGGACTTCACCTACCACCGCAGCTTTGTCAGTGAAGATGGTCACAGCGTGGTGCTGGAGTTCGCTGCCAACGTCAACGGCAAGCAGCTCAAGGGCATCGACATGCTGCGTTTCGATGCGCAGGGCAAGATCGTCGAGTTCGAGGTCATGGTGCGCCCGCTCAGCGGACTGCAGGCGCTGGGTGAAGAAATGGCCAAGCGCATGGCCCCCCATGCGGCGGTGCTGTACGGCGAATCGGCCAGCTGAAAAGGCGCAGACGCTGTTGACTGTCTCTAATCCCTACCATCCTGTTTCGGAGTGATCATGTCTCTGCCTGATATTCTCAAGGGTCGTCTGTCCATCCCGGTGGTCGGCTCGCCGTTATTCATCATTTCCAATCCCGACCTGGTGATTGCCCAGTGCAAGGCCGGTGTGGTGGGTTCCTTCCCATCGTTGAACGCGCGTCCGGTGGAGGTGTTCGAGCAATGGCTGCAGCGCATTACCAGTGAGTTGGCCGAATACGATGCGCAGCATCCCGAGCGGCCATCGGCGCCCTTTGCGGTCAACCAGATCGTGCACAAGTCCAATGATCGCCTCGAGCAGGACCTGGCGCTGTGCGTCAAATACAAGGTGCCGATTGTCATCACTTCGCTGGGTGCGCGTGAGGATGTGAACAACGCGGTGCATTCCTATGGCGGTATCGTGCTGCATGATGTGATCAACAACTTCTACGCGAAAAAGGCCATCGAGAAAGGCGCTGACGGGCTGATCGCCGTGGCCGCCGGTGCGGGCGGGCATGCCGGCACGCTGTCGCCGTTTGCCCTGATCCACGAAATCCGCGAATGGTTCGATGGGCCGCTGCTGCTGTCCGGTGCCATTTCCAACGGCAATGCCATTCTCGCGGCGCAGGCGGCGGGTGCGGACCTGGCTTATATCGGTTCGGCATTCATCGCCACCACCGAGGCCAACGCCGATCAGGCCTACAAGGACATGATCGTCGACAGCACAGCCTCGGAGATCGTGTACTCCAACCTGTTCACCGGCGTGCACGGTAACTACCTGAAAAAGAGCATCATCAACAGTGGCCTGGACCCCGAAGCGCTGCCTGAATCCGACCCGTCGAAAATGAACTTCGGTTCCGGCGGCAGCAGCAAGGCCAAGGCCTGGCGGGATATATGGGGAGCAGGGCAGGGCGTGGGTGCGGTGAAGCAGGTGGTGCCGGCGGCAGAGCTGATCAGCCGGCTGCAAGCCGAATACCTGGCGGCCAGGGAGCGTCTGGCGCTGTAGTCAGTCGCCTGTTGGCGACGCAGTTGCTTGCAGGACCGTGACGCACAGCACCGGTTTCTGGGAGGGGCGAGCTGCATCTCGACCCAGCGCGGCATGCGGCGCCGCTGGCCGGGATGGAACCCGGCCTTCCATGGTTCGGTGGTTGGGGGGCAGGTCTGTAGAGCCTGGCACTGGCACCTTCACTCCACCAGGGGCCGGGTTTGCTCGGCCCAGTTCAACCAGTTCTCTTCGGCCATGATGCCCATGCGCAGTACCGCGTGTTGCAGCTTCTGCGCATGGGGCATGTCGGTGGCGGCGAAGTCGCGCTGCTCGATCTCGCGATAGACCTGCAGGCGCGCTTGGTGCTCTTCGACCAGCCGGCGCAATTCCCGTCCCGCACCCAGCGGCCCCATGACCGCTTCGGCGCGCAGCTTGATCAGCAGCGCCTGGTCACTGCTGCCCGCGCTACCTGGCTCCGCCACCCAGCGCGCCAGTTCCTGACGTCCGGCGTCGAGTACGTGATAGGTCTTCTTGCGCCGGCTGGCGCCGGACGGATCCTCCTTCACCAGCACCCAGCCAGCATCGGCCATGCGTCCCAGCTCGCGGTAGATCTGCTGGTGGCTGGCCTGCCAGAAATAGCCCATGGAATGATCGAAGCGGTTGGCCAGTTCATAGCCGGAGGAGGGCTTTTCCAGCAGCGAGGTCAGCAGCGCGTGTTGGATCGACATGGGGGCAGGTTAATCCCGCAGTACGTAGGACAGGATGTCCACCACCTGTTCGGTGGTCGTGGCCCAGGCCATGGCGGCGGCATCCACTTCCTTGAGCGGGTGGATGATGTCCTCGGCATGCAGGGTCACATAGGGTTTGCCCAGGGCGGCGCAGTAACCCGCATCGAAGGCGGCATTCCACTGCTTGTACTTGTCGCCGAAACGGACCACCACCAGGTCGCTCTGGTCGATCAGGGTCTTGGTGCGGATGGCATTGACCTTGGCTGACTTGTGGTCGCGCCAGAAGGCATTGCTCTCGGCGCCCAGATGATCGCCGGCGGCATCGCTGGCGTCATGGTCGGTGACCGCCGAGGTGAATTCGATCTTCAGGCCCCGGGCCTCTGCGCCGCGCTTGATTTCCTCACGCCAGTCGGTGTGGATCTCGCCGGACAGATAGACTGTGAAATACATAGTGCCTCCCTTTGAATGAACCGCCCGACCTTACCAAAGTCGGCAGTAAAGACAAAATCGGATAAATGCACCTGATATGGGCGGGCAGGGGAACCTTGGCGTCCCCTGGTCCCTCAATAACTGATATGAACCGCCATCCGTGAGAGAACATGACGCTGCGCGCCAGACTGGTAGCTTTCGGGCTCGGGATGCTGTTGTTGCTCGCTGGCCTGCCGGTGGCCTACCTGACCTGGCCCGCCCGCGTGCCGGTGGCGGCGCCGATCGACAGCGAGGCAATGACCACCCTCCATGGTTTGCAGGACCAGAATGGGCAGGTGATCACCGAACACAGCTATCGCGACCGTTGGTTGCTGTTGTTCTTCGGTTTCACCCATTGTCCGGATGTGTGCCCGACCACACTGAGCACCCTGGCCCAGGTCCTCGAGCGCCTGGGCGACGACGCCGAGCGCTTGCAGCCCCTGTTCATCACCCTGGACCCGGAACGCGATACACCTGCGCTGCTGGCAGAGTATGTCGGCTTTTTCGATGAGCGCATCCAGGGCCTGACCGGCACGCCCGAGCAGATTCAGGCGGTGGCCGACGCCTACGGCATATACTTCAAGAAAGTGCCGATCCAGGACAGCTATATGCTGGATCACAGTTCCACCCTGTTGCTGCTCGGGCCTGACGGGCAGTTGCTGGCGCGCTTTCCCCAGCAGACGGAGGCCGATGACATGGTTGATGACATTGCCCGGGCCCTGGGAAAGGCACCTGGAGCTTTGCAGCATGCGGCGTACTGACGAATGAGGACTGGTCCGGGTGCAGGCGCATGGCCGTTGGCGCTGGGGTTCGTGGTCCTCGCGGGACTCTGGCTCGGCCCGTTGCCGGCGATGAGCAGAACCGCGTTCTCGGCGCATATGCTGCTGCATCTGGGCGTGGTGGTGCTGGCGGCTCCCTTGCTGGCAATCGGTCTGGTGCGCGCCGGCGTATGCCTGGACCGGGTCGGTGGTCTACGAACCTGGATGGTCGTGGTGTTCGCGATGGAGATGGTGGTGGTCTGGGGCTGGCACGCGCCGGCGCTGCACGAGGCTGCCGCCCGCTACGTCGGGGTGTTCGTCCTCCAGCAGTTCAGTTTCCTGGTGGTGGGGCTGGGCGTCTGGCTGCTCGGCTTTGCCACGCTGCAGCGTGGTGCCATGGCCACGGCCATCCTCGGTTTCGCCCTGACCTCGACGCATATGACCATGCTGGGGCTGCTGCTCACGCTGGCGCCAAGGCTCATCTATCCCGCGGAGCTGTGTCTGGGCGCGTTCGGTTTCGAGCAATTGGAGGATCAGCGCTTCGGCGGGGTACTGATGGCTGCCTGGGGCGGGCTGGCCTATATGGCCGGCGGCGTGGTGCTGGGCTGTCGCTTGCTATGGGGAGCTGATGTGGAGGAGGTGGTGCCGGGGGAGCAGCGCGACTGGCGATGAAGCGGGAACCGGTCCGAATGGCTCCAACCCCCGTCATCCTTCGCCCCCCCATCCTTCGCGCCACCCCGTCATCCTTCGCGAAGGCGAAGGATCCACCGGCCACGCCGCGTCAGCCGGCCCCCTGGATCCTCGACCTCGGCTTTGGCTTCCTGCGTCGCCCTAACTCCTGCATCCATGCAGTCGTGCGCCGAGGATGACAATGTCATGGGGGCGGATCAGGCTGCCTTCGCCTCGGCCTGGCGCTTGGCCCGATTCAGCGCGCTGAACAGGGCGCGGAAGCTGGCGGTGGTCAGGTTCTCGTCGATACCGATGCCATGCAGCGGGCGGCCGTTATCCAGACGGATCTCGATATAGGCGGCGGCCTTGGCGTTGCTGCCCGAGCCGATGGCATGTTCGCTGTAGTCCATGATTTCCACGCTCACCGGCAGACCGGCGACCAGGGCTTCCAACGGACCCTTGCCGATGCCGCGCCAGTGCAGGGTATTGCCGTCGCTGAGCACTTCCACATCCACTGCGCTGGTGCCGTTCTCCTCCTGCAGGCGATGACGGATCAGGGCATAGGGGCTGCTGGCCTGAAGATACTCGCGATCGAGCAGCTCATGGATCTGCTGCGCTGTCATTTCCAGGCCCAGGCGGTCGGTTTCCCCTTGTACCACCTGGCTGAACTCGATCTGCAGGCGCCGCGGCATGCTGATGCCGTACTCCTGCTCCAGCAGGTAGGTGATGCCGCCCTTGCCGGACTGGCTGTTGACCCGGATCACCGCCTCGTAGCTGCGGCCGATATCCGCCGGGTCGATCGGCAGGTAGGGCACTTCCCAGACGCCGTTCGGGTCCTGTTGGACGAAGCCCTTGCGGATCGCATCCTGGTGCGAGCCGGAGAACGCGGTATGTACCAGGTCGCCGGCATAGGGGTGGCGCGGGTGGACCGGCAACTGGTTGCAGTCCTCGACGACCTTGCGCACGGCGTCGATGTCGGAGAAGTCCAACTGCGGATCGACACCCTGGGTATAGAGGTTCAGCGCCAGGGTGACCAGGCAGACGTTGCCGGTGCGCTCGCCATTGCCGAACAGGCAGCCTTCGACGCGGTCGGCACCGGCCATCACCGCCAGCTCCGAGGCGGCCACGCCGGTGCCACGGTCATTGTGCGTGTGCACGCTGATCAGCACGCTGTCACGGCGGTCGATATGGCGACCGAACCACTCGATCTGGTCGGCATAGTTGTTCGGCGTGGCGCACTCGATGGTTGCCGGCAGGTTGAGGATCAGCTTGTTCTGTGGGGTCGGCTCGAACACGCCGATCACCGCATTGCACACCTCGACGGCGAACTCGATCTCGGTGCTGCTGAACACTTCCGGCGAGTACTCGAAGCCCCACTGGGTTTCCGGTGCGGCTTCGGCCAGGCTCCGGATGGTCTTGCCGGCGGCCACGGCAATGGCCTTCACCCCGGCCTGGTCCTGGTTGAAGACGATGCGGCGGAACGCTGGCGCGCAGGCGTTGTAGTAATGCACGATGGCCTGCTTGGCACCCTTGAGCGATTCGAAGGTGCGCTCGATCAGGTCATCACGGGCCTGGGTCAGCACCTGGATGGTGACGTCGTCGGGAATGTGCCCTCCCTCGATCAATTCGCGCACGAAGTCGAAATCGGTCTGCGAAGCGGACGGAAAGCCCACTTCGATCTCCTTCAGGCCCACCGCCACCAGGCATTTGAAGAAGCGCATCTTCTTCTCGGCATCCATCGGCTCGATCAGCGACTGGTTGCCATCGCGCAGGTCGGTGGACAGCCAGATCGGTGCCTGGTCGATGGTCTGGTCCGGCCAGGTGCGGTCGGGCAGGGCGATGGGAGTGAACGGACGGTACTTGCTGGACGGGTCACGGAGCATGCTCATGGCGAAAATCCTGTTCTGTATTCTATGAAGCCGCAGAGGGCAAAGGTCGGGCAGATGAGAAAAGGGCGTCAGTGACGCAGTCGCCGGCTGACCAGACAGAGGCAGGCATGCTGCCGAAGGGTGATGAGGGTGTGTGATGTTTTCATGCTGAAAACTTTACTGGTATGCGGGTTTTATGGCAATAAGCGCCGTTAAAAAGCAATATTTAATCGCTTTATGGCTGGGGTTGGGTGTTCTGTTGCGCAAGAGTCGTGCTTTTGTCGATTCCGCAGCAGAAAACGGCGCACCTGGCAGGGTGCGCCGCAGAGGGATCAGCCTAGCGAGGACACGCCAGCCTGTTGCTGGGACTGGTTGGCGCTGCCGAACTCGCGCATATCCTGTCCGCTGGGTTGCTGGTATACCCGCAAGCCGAACTCCGGCAGGATCGCCAGCAGATGATCGAAGATATCACCCTGGATGCCTTCGTAGCCGACCCAGGCCACGGTATTGGTGAAGCAATACAGCTCCAGTGGCAGCCCTTCCGGGGTCGGGGCGAGTTGACGCACCATCAGGGTCATTTCCTGGTGAATGCCCGGATGACTGCGCAGGTAGCGTTCCACATAGGCGCGGAAGGTACCCAGGTTGGTGATGCGCCGGGTATTGACCGGCTCCTTGCCGCTCTCTGCCAGCTCACGGTTCCAGTCATCGATCTCGCTCTGCTTTTCCTTGAGGTACTCATCCAGCAGGCGGAAACGATGCAGGTGCTGGCATTGCTCGTCGCTCAGGAAGTGCACGCTCTGTTGATCCAGCATGAGGCTGCGCTTGATGCGCCGGCCGCCGGACTCCTGCATGCCGCGCCAGTTCTTGACCGGATCGCTGATCAGGCGCTTGGTGGGAATGGTGGTGATGGTCTTGTCCCAGTTCTGCACCTTGACGGTATGCAGGGCGATATCGATCACATCGCCGTCGGCGTTCAGCGCCGGCATCTCGATCCAGTCACCGACACGGACAATGTCGTTGGAGCTGATCTGTACGCTGGCGACCAGTGACAGCAAGGTGTCCTGGAAGATCAACATCAGCACCGCCGCCATGGCACCCAGACCGGACAGCAGAATCAGCGGCGAGCGGTCGATCAGGGTGGCAATGATCAGGATCGTGGCAATCGCATAGATGATGATGTTGATGATCTGGATGTAACCCTTGATGGGCTTCAGGTGTGCCTTGGGGCGGCGTTCATACAGGGTATTGACCAGGGTCAGCGTATGGGTGATGGCCAGTGCCACGGTGAGAATGATGAACGCCCCGCAGACGTTGCGCACGATGGTGACCAGCGTTTCCGGCAGACCGGGTACTACGCCGATACCGAGGGACAGGACCAGGGCCGGGACAATGTTGGCCAGCCGCGAGATGACCTTGGAGTCATGCAGAGCGCGATCATGCCCTGCTGAGGTGTTGCGCAACAGGTGAACCAGGCCACGAATCAGGATGCGCTTGACGACCCAGTTGGCGATCCAGGCGCCCAGGATCAGTACGCAGAGGGCGATGAGCGTATACAGCTGGGGATAGTGTTCCAGCCAGTTGATGACGTCGTTGTATTGCGATTCCATAACTTTCCATAGGGTTGGTGAATGGACGCGCCCCAGGCGAAGCGCGGGCCCATCCTAACAAAGTCTGGTGACAAACCCGTAATCGACTGCGGCATGGCGGGTGTCGAGCGCTGCTGCTGGGGGCGTGCGCCCGCTCGATGACGATATTGGCTGACAGATCGCCAGGCGTAGCGCAGGGGCGCTACACCCCAACCCGTGGCGGCGCATCTGCACGGGTCGTCGCGCGTCTGCGAGACGACGGGGTTGGGTTGCCGCCAGGCCGCAGGCGTAGCGCAGGGCGCGCTACCCCCCGATATTGCCCTCGGGTTGTCGAGCGCCTGCTCGACGACGCTGGTTCGCCGGTGCAGGCGTAATGCCCGAATGCAGGCGGGCGCTACGCTCGGGGTATCAGTCAGTCGAGCAGGGGCAGGGTATGCGGCTGCTCCGCTTCTACCCGCAGCTTCAGTCGGCCTTCAGCGAGTCGGGCTTCCAGCTGTTGGCCGGGGCGGGTTTCCTGCTGGCTGCGGACCGCCTTGCCCTGCTGATCCAGCAGGATGCTATAGCCGCGCCCGAGGGTGGCCAGGGGGCTGATCAGGTGCAGGTTCTGGATCGTGCTTTCCAGGCGCTGTCGGCGCTGTTGCAGTTGCACCTCGATAGCGCGGGGCAGGCGTTGGTGCAGTTGCCCGAGGCGCTCATGCAGCATGCCCAGCAGCCGCTCCGGGTGCTGATGCTGCAGGCGGCCGCGCAGATGGGCCAGCCGCTGCTGGCGCTGTTCCAGGCGATGCCGCCAGGCACGCTGCATGCGCATCTCCAGCTCATCCAGCCGCTGGGCCTGCTGCGCCAGTCGCTCGCCCGGGTGGCGCAACCGGCGGCGCAGGTTGTCCAGGCGCAGGTTATCGCGCGCCAGGCGCACCTTCATGCATTGCTGCAGTTGTCGATGGCTGCGCTGCAGCTGGGCCAGCATGGCCTGGGTATCCGGGCTGAGCAGTTCGGCGGCGGCCGAGGGCGTCGGGGCGCGTATGTCGGCGACGAAATCGCTGATCGACACATCGGTCTCATGGCCGACCGCACTGATGATCGGCGTGCGGCAGGCAGCCACGGCGCGGGCTACCGGCTCCTCGTTGAACGGCCAGAGGTCTTCCAGTGAGCCACCGCCACGGGCCAGGATCAGTGCATCGAAACCGGCCCGGTCCGCCCGCTCCAGGGCGCGCACGATCTGCGGTGCGGCATCACGGCCCTGCACCGCTGTGGGGCTGATGACCAGTTCGATGAACGGCGCCCGGCGACCGAACACGCTGATGATGTCGCGCACCGCGGCACCACTGGGCGAGGTGATCACGCCGATACGGGTCGGGTGCGAAGGCATTGGACGCTTGCGTTCGGCGGCGAACAGCCCTTCGGCCTGCAGCTTGGCCTTGAGTGCCTCGAAGGCCTGGCGCAGGGCGCCGTCACCGGCGGGCTCCAGCGCATCCAGAATCATCTGGTAGTCGCCACGCCCTTCATACAGGCTGACCCGCCCACGGGCCCGGACCAGCAAACCGTCGCGCAGCTGCATGCGGATGCGGGCGGCATGTTGCCGGAACAGCGCGCAGCGCACCTGGGCACCGCTGTCCTTGAGGGTGAAGTACAGATGCCCGGAGGAGGGCCGTGCCAGATTGGACAGCTCGCCCTCCACCCAGACCCGGGGGAAGACTTCCTCCAGCAGATTACGCGCCCGCGCATTGAGCTGGCTGACGGTGAGCACCTCGCGTTCGGCGCCCAGACGTTGAAAGATAGCGTCATCATTATTCATGGGCGCATGGTAGCACGGCGGAATAATTCGATTGGCGACGTGATTCCAATTGAGTACCGCCCGCTGTATGGGTATAATGGCGCGCTTCCATTTTTCCCGCTCGGGAGCTCCCGCTATGCTGCGTATTCGCCAAGAAGCCCTAACTTTTGATGACATCCTCCTGGTGCCCGGTTATTCCGAGGTACTGCCCAAGGACGTCTGCCTTAACACGCGTCTTACCCGCGGGATTGAGCTGAGCATGCCGTTGGTATCTGCCGCCATGGATACTGTGACTGAAGCCCGTCTGGCCATTTCCATGGCCCAGGAAGGCGGTATCGGCATCATCCACAAGAACATGACCATCGAGCAGCAGGCCAACGAGGTACGCAAGGTCAAGAAGTTCGAGGCCGGCGTAGTCAAGGACCCGATCACCATTGATGCCGACGCCTCCGTTGCCGAGCTGTTCGAGCTGACCCACCAGAACAACATCTCCGGTGTGCCGGTGCTGTACAACGGCGATCTGGTCGGTATCGTCACCTCCCGTGATATCCGTTTCGAGACCCGCATGGACGCCCGCGTGCGTGATGTGATGACGCCCAAGGAACGGCTGGTCACGGTCAAGGAAGGCTCTTCCACCAGCGAAGTGCGCAAGTTGCTGCACAAGCACCGCATCGAGCGGGTACTGGTGGTGGATGACTCCTTCCGCCTCAAGGGCATGATGACCGTCAACGACATCGAGAAGGCCAAGGCCTACCCGCTGGCGAGCAAGGATGAGCAGGGCCGTCTGCGCGTAGGCGCCGCTGTCGGTACCGGTGCGGAAACCGAAGAACGGGTCACCGCGCTGGTCAAGGCCGGCGTCGATGTGGTCATCGTGGATACCGCCCACGGCCACTCCAAGGGCGTGATCGATCGCGTGCGCTGGGTCAAGCAGACCTATCCGCAGATCCAGGTGGTCGGCGGCAACATCGCCACCGGCGCCGCTGCGCTGGCGCTGGTCGCTGCTGGTGCCGATGCGGTCAAGGTGGGCATTGGTCCGGGCTCGATCTGTACCACGCGTATCGTTGCCGGTGTCGGTGTACCGCAGATTTCGGCGATTGCCGATGTCGCTGCGGCACTCAAGGATACCGGTGTACCGCTGATCGCCGATGGCGGCATCCGTTTCTCCGGTGACCTGGCCAAGGCCATTGCCGCTGGCGCCTCGGTGGTGATGATGGGCTCCATGTTCGCCGGCACCGAAGAATCCCCCGGTGAAATCGAGCTGTTCCAGGGGCGTTCCTACAAGGCCTACCGCGGCATGGGCTCGCTGGGCGCGATGGCCAATGCCGGTGGTGGTTCGGCTGACCGTTACTTCCAGGACACCTCCAGCGGTGCCGAGAAGCTGGTGCCTGAAGGTATCGAAGGCCGTGTACCCTACAAGGGTGCGCTGGCGGCGATCATTCACCAGTTGATGGGCGGCCTGCGCGCGGCGATGGGGTATACCGGTTGCGCCAGCATCGATGAAATGCGCACCAAGCCCGAGTTCGTACGCATCACTGGCGCGGGCATGAGCGAATCGCACGTGCATGATGTACAGATCACCAAAGAGGCTCCGAACTATCGGGTCAGCTGATCGGCTCCATTGATTCACCGGCGCCGGAAGCGAGAGATGGCAACCAGACATGCAGCGGTTGTCCTTTCTGCTTCCGGCTTTCAGTTTTCAGCTCTTTTCGAAGGCTAACCATGGCTCAACACGACATTCACGCTCACCGCATCCTGATTCTGGATTTCGGTTCCCAATACACTCAGCTGATCGCCCGGCGGGTCCGTGAGATCGGCGTCTATTGCGAAATCCACGCCTGGGACATGGACCCGGAAGCGATCCGTGCGTTTGCACCCAGGGGCATCATCCTCGCCGGTGGTCCGGAATCGGTTACCGAACACGACAGCCCGCGGGCGCCGCAGCTGGTGTTCGAGCTGGACGTGCCGGTCCTGGGCATCTGCTACGGCATGCAGACCATGGCTACCCAATTGGGCGGCAAGGTGCAGGGCAGTGACGAGCGCGAATTCGGCTATGCCTGCGTCGATCTGGTCGGCAAGAGCAGCTTCCTCGATGGCATCGAGGATGCGGTCGCCGACGACGGCGTGCTGACGCTGGATGTATGGATGAGCCACGGTGACAAGGTCATCGAACTGCCGGAAGGTTTCAAGGTGCTGGCCAGCACCCCGAGCTGCGCGATCGCCGCCATGGGCGACGATGCCCGCCGCTTCTATGGCGTGCAGTTCCATCCCGAGGTGACCCATACCAAGCAGGGTCTGCGCATCCTGTCGCGCTTCATTCTCGAGCTGTGCGGCTGCGAAGCGCTGTGGACCCCGGCCAATATCGTCGAGGATGCCATCGCCAACGTACGTGCCCAGGTGGGTGATGCCAAGGTACTCCTGGGGCTGTCCGGCGGCGTGGACTCCTCGGTGGTCGCCGCGCTGCTGCACCGCGCCATTGGTGATCAACTGACCTGCGTGTTCGTCGACAATGGCCTGCTGCGCCTGCACGAAGGCGAGCAGGTGATGGCCATGTTCGCCGAGAACATGGGCGTCAAGGTGATCCGTGCCAACGCCGAAGAGAAGTTCCTGTCGCGCCTGCTCGGTGTCACCGACCCGGAAGCCAAGCGCAAGATCATCGGTCGGACCTTCATCGAGGTATTCGATGAGGAAGCCACCAAGCTGCAGGATGTCAGGTTCCTCGCCCAGGGCACCATCTACCCCGATGTGATCGAGTCCGCTGGCGCCAAGACCGGCAAGGCCCACGTCATCAAGTCGCACCACAACGTCGGCGGCCTGCCGGAAGACATGGCCTTCGAGCTGGTCGAGCCGCTGCGTGAACTGTTCAAGGATGAAGTACGCAAGATCGGTCTGGAGCTGGGCCTGCCCTACGACATGGTCTACCGCCACCCGTTCCCCGGCCCGGGCCTGGGCGTGCGTATCCTCGCCGAAGTGCGCAAGGAATACGCCGACATCCTGCGCCGCGCCGACCATATCTTCATCGAAGAGCTGCGCAAGGCCGATCTGTATCACAAGACCAGCCAGGCCTTCGCGGTATTCCTGCCGGTCAAGTCGGTCGGTGTGGTCGGTGATGCCCGCCGCTACGAATGGGTCATCGCCCTGCGCGCAGTGGAAACCATCGACTTCATGACCGCGCGCTGGGCGCACCTGCCCTACGAGTTCCTGGAAACCGTGTCCAACAGAATCATCAATGAAATAAGTGGGGTGTCACGGGTGACCTACGATATCTCCAGCAAGCCGCCGGCGACGATTGAGTGGGAGTAATGGCGTATAGCTATTTGATTTTGTTGTAAAAATATAGTTTTAGTAACTATATATTCCGCAACGTCAAGGATGTATTTCATGGCACACGAAGAGAGTGCATGAAAAGCCACCGATACCATGTTCAGGTTTGCAATCTCAGCATGGTATCGCGTGGGGCTGGCCGTGATGGCGTTTTCAACTCGAAGTCAGACAGGCATGTTCGAGGCCACTCACGGATCGAAAGCTGACGAGAATTCTCCACTTCCCATGTCAATATCTTACACCACCAGGGGCTTGCCGCAAGCCCCTGGTGGTGGTGTTAAATCTTCGCCTCTATTATCCAATGAGAGGCAGAAATGAATAAGTTGATTAATGAGTATGCAGTAGTCATCGCGGGAGCTGGGCCAACTGGCTTGATGCTGGCAGCGGAGCTGGCCTTGGCCGGGGTCGATGTCGCGCTTGTCGAGCCCCGCGCAAATCAGGAGCTCGCTGGATCGCGCGCAGGTGGTCTGCACTCGCGCACCATCGAGATCTTCGATCAGCGCGGAATCGCCGAGCGGTTCCTCTCGGTGGGGCAGGTCGCCCAAGTCGGGCAGTTCGCCGGAGTGACCCTGGATATCAGCGACTTTCCCTCCCGGCATCCTTACTCGCTAGGGCTCTGGCAGAACGACATCGAGCGCATACTGGCCGGCTGGGTCGGCGAGCTGGCGGTGACGATCTATCGCGAGGTCGAGGTGACCGGTTTCACACAGGACGAATCCAGCGTCGACATCGCGCTTTCCGGCGGGCAGTCGCTGCGAGCGGAGTATCTTGTCGGGTGCGATGGAGGGCGTAGCGTGGTCCGCAAAGCAGCTGGCATCGAGTTCGCGGGGTGGGATCCGACTATGAGTAGCCTGATCGCAGAGGTCGAGATGGCTGAGGAACCGGAGTGGGGCACCCGCGAGGACGCACTCGGCGTCCACGGTCTGGGCAGGGTGGCATACGAGATCCGCGGCGGTGAGGTGATATACGCGGATAGCGGACCAGTGCGAGTCATGGTGACGGAAGCGAACATCGGGCCCACGAGTGAACCCACTCTGCACGATCTCAGCGATGCGCTTATCGCCGTCTACGGGACAGATTACGGGGTCCACAGTCCGGCCTGGATCTCCAGGTTCACCGATATGACACGACAGGCTGCTACCTACCGAGACAGACGTGTCCTGCTGGCTGGCGACGCTGCACACATACATGCTCCAGAAGGTGCCCAGGGCCTCCAGATTGGCGTGCAGGATGCCGTGAACCTGGGATGGAAGCTGGCCCAGGTTGTCCAGCGGACCTCCCCGGATAGTCTTCTCGATACCTACCACGCCGAACGACACCCAATCGCCGCTCGCATACTGCGCACTACAATGGCGTATGTGGCTCTCCGCCGCCCGGACGCACGTACGGAAGCCTTGCGCGACACCGTTGCTGAACTGCTTTGGGCGAGCGAGCCTCGCAAGCGATTCGCCGCAATGATGTTCGGTCTGGACATTCATTACGACCTCGGCGAGGGGCATCCGCTGCTCGGACGCCGGATGCCCGATCTTGAACTGATTACAACCAACGGCCCGCTACGAGTCTTTACCCTGTTGCACGGCGCCAGACCGGTGTTACTCAACCTCGGTGAGCCTGGTAGCTTCGATATCACCCCTTGGGCAGATCGTGTTCAGGTGTTCGATGCCGCTTACGTGGGTACATGGGAGCTTCCGGTAATCGGAGAGGTTACTGCTCCTGCAGCGGTGTTGATCCGGCCCGATGGGCATGTGGCTTGGGTGGGAGATCACGCTCGGCAGGGGCAGGGGCTCGTTGGGGCACTAACCACTTGGTTCGGGCCTTAGGTGAGCTGCTACCGCACACCTTTGTCAGCTACTGCCAGTTCAGTGCAATGCCGATGGCGGGAAGCGCGCAAAGACTCAGTCCATGGAGGCTGGATGAGCCATCATGCGCTCATCTTTGCTCCATTGAAGATGAATAGCCTGACTTTGGATTGATCGATCTGGAGGGCGCGGCAGCATTGCCGGGAATAGGGCGTAAGCTGCAAAACCTTGCTCGCCGCTCTAAGGCCAAGCGCCAAGCGGACCATCATCGACTTGAGCAGACTCTGGAACGGATAGCATTTGGTGGTCGAGAGAATGTGTTTCCGTGATGAATCATTCAGCGAAGTACACCACCATCCTGAGATGTCGATATTCGTCCACCACCAGCGTTTCATGACGGAAATCCTGTCGTGAGTTATCGGTCGCTAGAACAGACCCGATTCCGCGCCGAGTTTCCTCACTATCCGGTGTCTCCCACCAGTGCCGAAAGTCGGCCGACAGTGTCTTCAGATCCTGGACCAACGCCAGCATGGGTGGGTTGTCCGGTGCAATGGCGAAGTCGTAACGAAACTGCGCCAGTAATTTGGGTGCATCGTGGCGCCAAGCAGGAAGGCGCCGTCGCATGTCAGGATCGACAAATACCATGTGCAAAATATTGCGTAGCTCCCGTTCCCGCGCGCTGAAGCCGAACAAATCATCGGCCGCCGCATTCCAGGCAATGGCGTCCCAGCGCAAATTGAGCACATAAGCTGGCCTTGTCGCCAGATCATCCATCAACTGTTGGATGAGGGGCGTGACCGATACCAATTGATGGGCTTCCGGTGGTGGTGGCCGCTTGTGAGCCAGAAGAAACAGATGGCTGCATTCGGCATCATCGAGCTTGAGCGCGTAAGCCACGCTTAGCAGGAATTTTTCTGACACTTGAATGTCCCGCCCCTGCTCGAACCAGGTGTACCAGGTGAGCCCCACACCAGCCAGTGCTGCGACTTCTTCTCTTCGCAAGCCCGGTGTTCGGCGCCGCCCGCGAGAGGGCAGACCTACATCCGCTGGTGTCAGTTTCTTGCGGTGCCGGGTCAGAAACTCCGATAACTCGTTCTTGGTGCGGCTGAGGCTTCGCTCAATCACGATTGTTACCTCGAGTAATAGGATAATTGCTTAAATTGTAATGGGATAGTGATGCATTGACAATGCGGTTTTCGCAACCAATCTGAGCAGAACTCGGAGGCAACTTTTGGCAGCACTGAGCGATTTATCCCCTACTCATAAAAGCCTTCAGGCGCATGGTGATGCGGTCGAGAGATGTGCGGGTGCCCGCGAGTGGATAGGGCTGGCACTGCTTGCGCTCCCGACGATCTTGCTCGGGCTCGATCTGACGCTGTTGCACTTAGCGTTGCCAGCACTGGCGCTGGATCTGCGCCCAACGAGTTCGCAGGCACTGTGGATCGTCGATGCGTATGGCTTCATGATCGCTGGGCTTCTCATCACGATGGGAACACTGGGAGATCGTATCGGACGACGCAAGTTGCTCATGGTCGGCGCGGCCGCTTTCGGGGTCGCCTCCGTGATGGCGGCCTTTTCAGCCAGTGCCCCTATGCTAATCGCCGCGCGTGCTGCGCTGGGTGTCGCGGGTGCGACGCTGATGCCATCGACGCTGGCGCTGATCAGCAATATGTTTCCACATCCTCATCAACGTGCGTTGGCCATCGGGGTATGGGCGACTATGTTTGCACTGGGTATGGCCGCCGGTCCCGTGGTGGGCGGCGTCTTACTTGAGCATTACTGGTGGGGGGCTGCATTTCTTGTGGCGCTGCCGGTCGTTGGGCTTTTATTGGTGGCCGCGCCGTTTCTCCTGCCGGAGTACCGTGCTCCGGAACAAGGGCGGTTGGATCTGCCCAGTGTCGCGTTGTCGTTGCTCGCCTTGCTGCCGATCGTTTACGGCGTCAAGCAGCTCGCGAAGGATGGAATTGGGGCTGGTGTCTCGCTGGTTATCGGGGGTGGGCTGATCTTCATGATCCTCTTCATCCGGCGGCAACGTCGACTGAGCAGTCCTTTGATCGACCTCGACCTATTCGTCAGTCGAGCATTCAGTGTTGCTCTGGTAGTGCTCTTGGTTGGCTTGATCGGTGTCGGTGGGACGATGCTGCTGGTGACCCAGTATCTGCAATTGGTGGTGGGGTTGTCACCGTTGGCGGCAGGGTTATGGATGGGCCCGCCTGCACTAGCCATGCTGTTGGCAGGTATTGCAGCACCACTGCTTGCACGACAAATCCGGCCGGGCTACGTGATTGCAGGAGCGTTGGGGTTATCCGTAGTAGGCTATCTGATGTTGAGCCAGCTTGATCACGGGCCTCATGGCATTGCCTTGGTTACGACATCATTTTCTCTGGTGTATCTAGGCCTGGGTACCATTGCTGCGCTGGGAACTGACCTGGTGGTGGGCACCGCACCTGCCGAAAAGGCGGGGTCGGCCTCGGCCATCTCAGAGACGGTACAAGAGCTAGGGCTGGCTGTGGGCATTGCCACATTGGGCAGCATGACAACCGCTATCTATCGAGCCAGGATGGTCGACCACGTCAGCGTGATGGCGCCGGACATTCAAAGCGCTGTATCAGGCAGTCTCGCCGGCGCCACATCGGTGTCGCCGGCACTGCCGACCGGCGTACTGGAACAGGCGCAAGCCGCTTTCATGACCGGACTCAATACGGCGGCGGCAACCAGCGCCATAAGCGTTGCAATCCTGGCAGGGCTGGCAGCGATCACATTACGACATATCGGTGTTGGGGGCGGCGCTGACGAAATGAAGTCCTAATGTTTAGTGGCGCAAGAACTCAGGAGCGCCTCGCGTATCGCGCTGATTATTCTAAGTGGTATTTTTCATGGTATCGTCTGAAAATGCGACGCGTAAGTGCTTCTTTACCTGTGTTTGGTTGCGCTGTTAATAATAGAGTGGGAGTGAGGGCTGCTTTGTAATTTGTTGATTTAATTTAAGAAAATTGAATGCCATTGATGGTGTTGCTTACATCATCAATGGCATTTTCCATGGTATTTGAAAGCCATATCCTGAAAAAGGCGCCGATACCATGATCGCGTGGGTGATGCCAGGCATGGTATGGAGAAACCTTCCGCAAAGCAGTTGTCTCTGAGTATCGTTGAGTTTGTTT
>Ga0172382_10004494_pt1 | contig 21363 bp, 19 predicted proteins | sample Leawel138RmetaG_FD_122245 | JGI IMG/M metagenome (GOLD analysis project Ga0172382, IMG submission 122245) | Leachate microbial communities from a municipal landfill in Southern Ontario, Canada - Leachate well 138R metaG | ecosystem: Engineered > Solid waste > Landfill > Unclassified | place... | reverse complement strand
TATGAAGGCCCGCCTTCGCGACCGATCAACTAAGGACAGGTGGCCGAGTGGTTTAAGGCAGCGGTCTTGAAAACCGCCGTGGGTTCACGCCCACCGTGGGTTCGAATCCCACCCTGTCCGCCATTACCGTTTCCCGGTCGCAAACATCCTGTAACACCTTGAACGGTAAGGATAATTCTGCGGTTCGAACGCCCTCATTCCAGTCATATTCCAGATGAGAGCCTAAGGTGAGATTCAGCACGATACGCTTGTCTTCGAAGGTGCCATTCTTCCAGAGATTCCAAGGGTTTGCGATGAAGTCAAAAGCGGTTCGAAAAGTTTCATCATAGTCTGGTGCAACCGTACCGCATGAGGCCGTTTTTTCGTCGATCACGAGCTTTTGCAGTTCCAGTTCATCGACCTTCTTTTCGAGGCCAGCGATCACGGTGCGGTTTTCAGATTCGATAATTTTTTCGAGGAGCTGGCTCATCTTCCTCTCGATGACGGCTCGCTCACGCTTCAATGCCACAAGCCCTTCGCTTGCCTTGCTCTCCGCTTCGAGCCAGCGCTTGCGGAACAGCATTGAAAACACGCTCACAAGTTCGGGGCGCGGCATCAGCTTGGTGAGCATCGCCTCGAACGCCCCTTCCACTGTATCGCGTTTCACGGACTTGCCGAAGCGGTCGCAACCGCGATGGCGGCAGACATAGTAGGGATATTTGCCGTTGCGGCCCTTGGTCCAGTTCGCCGTCATGGGATGATTGCAATCCCCGCAGGTCACATAGCCCCGGAGCGGGAAATCGACATGAATGTCGGAACGGGTCGGTGCGAGCGGCTTGCCCGCAAGCTTTTCCTGAATTTGATGGAAAATTGCCAGCGAGATGATGGGTTCATGCTGCCCAACGCGCAGCGACACACCCCATTCGACACTTTCGACATATCCGGCATAGATCGGACGGGTCATAATCCGGTGCGCTTGCTCGTTGGTCAGATATCCATGTCGCGTGACAGGAAATCCCGCGTGAGATTCCAAGAAGCGTTTCACCTCCGCCTTCGAGTTGAAGCGCCCCGTAGCGAAACCTTCCAGCCCTTCCTGAATGATCGAGGCAATCGGCTCATCGCGGACAAGGATGCTGCCGCCGCGCGGACTTTTCTCATAGCAATAGCCAATCGGAGCCATGAACACCCAGTAGCCGCCGAGCATACGTGCTCTCATACGGTTTTTGGCCTGCTCGCCATTCTTCTGCCGCTGATGCTGGGCGACGCTCGCGAGTAGATGCTCGATAAGGATGCTGTCGGAGTCCGAGCCGAATTCGACGGACGGAGATTCAAGCGTCGCTCCCGCACGGAATATCAACTCTTTCAGATCGAAGTGATTGCGCACGTCCCGCGCCATGCGGCTAATGTCGTCGATGATAACGACGATCCCGGCCTTACGGTGCTTACGAATGAAGCCGAGCATATCGTCAAAACCGGGACGTTGCGCGAGCTTGCCCGATACGTCGTCATTAAAGACGCCGATGACTTTATGCCCGCGATGTGTCGCATATTCGCGGCAGCGGGTTTCCTGAGAGCCGAGACCGTTGCCCTCTCTCGCTTGTTTCTTTGTGCTGACGCGGCAGTAGATCACCGCCTGCTGGTTTGTCTTTCTGGTCATGGAGCCAAACGCCTTGCCCCTTTTGCATGGGGGCCTGATATGTTGATCGCGCCCTCGCCCGTATCGTTATCGGCGAGGTCAACAAGCTCCGAAATCTCGGATTTGTGCAGATTAACATGAGTTTTCGCGCCAATGAAAGCATAGTTTGCACGGGCAGACAAAGATAATTGAACAGTACTCTTGTGAAAGGCTGGCTGGACAAACGAAGCAGCAATGGCATCGAGAAAGCGGATGATTTCATCCTTTTTCCTGTCGGAAATAGCAAAGCTTGCGATTTTCTCGCGCGCCTCATCCATTTCTTCGACCGACAGCATTTTCATCAACTTTCCCGACCGCTTGTGCGGTCCCTCGTTTCGAGCAAAGAGAAAGTCTGATGTACGAATGCGCGGCCTTACGCGCGGGGGGATAAACCTCCATCGATGCTCAAAACTTTTAGTGTTCGGATGAGCAGATCGACAGACCTACATATCGGCTGCGCCATCCGTTTGAGCACCTGATTATCGCATCGCCAGTCGGCATGGATAATCTCCAACCCCCAATTAATATTTTAAGGTATCAGCGTCACGCCTTGCAAACTTTGCGCCAATAATTCTATCCTGCACTGCGATCACGAAGGAATGAATCCTCATCGTAATTCGTCCGATAGAGCGCGACATTTTCTCCGTCGATAAATACGATTTGCCGACCGCTCTTGCGGTCGAATAGCCGCGCGATTTCATCGGGGTTGAGCAGCGGCGTGCGGTGAATGCCCTCGTTGTTCGTCACCGTCTCGCTCGATCCCGACGAGCTGCTATCGCCGCGCTGAATACTCTCACTGCCCGAAACCGATTTTTGATTGGTCGTTCCTTCGCTATGCCCCGTGCCGCTCGCGTTCGAACGCGCAAGAAACGGCAACATACTCGAACCACCATCGCGCGCTGCAATGCGCGAGAGATCGGGCATTTCCGAGACGCCTTGCGACGTGCCATTCGCTTCCGACCATCCGGCGGACTCAGACTGGCTCTGGCTTTTCGACATTTGCGTCGTCGTCGCGGTCGAACGTCCGCCCGTTTCGCGGATCAGCTCGGCTTGCCCCAGACGCTTCGACAACCACTCTAGCGTCGTCATGTCGGCATTGGCGAAAAATTGCAGCAAGCCCGCATTGCCGAGGAAGGTTTCCCATGACTCGCGGTAATGCCGTTTGATCTGACCTAAATCCTGTAGAATCGGCCATAGCTTGACGCCAAAGCCCGCCATCAAACCCGCCGCCTTTTCTATACTCTCCATCTTACCCAACGCAGCAAACTCATCGAGCACAAACAGCACCGGATGCCCGCAGGCAGGCTGGTCCAGCCCCTGCGTTTCCATGCGATAGAGGATGAGGTTGAGCATCAGGCGCAGGAAACGCGCATGAGTCGGAATGAACCGCGCGGGCAAACAGATATACACCGTGACGCCGCCTTTGGCGGATTTAAGATCGTCGATGGTGAAGGTGGATGCGCTCTCAAGGCATTTTCGCATCCACGGGCTGTCGATGAACTTGGTATTGCGCCTTGCGGTCGAAAGCACACTGCCGCGTTCATTCTCGCCCATTTCCTGAACCGAGTTGGCAGCGCCCGCGATCACGTCCCGCACTGCGCGTTGACTGGCGGGGGAATGCGTCATCTGCGTCCAGAGCGCCTCGAAAGGTGAGGTTTTTGAGGGTTTCTCGTGAGCTTCATCCTCTTCTCCCGGCCATTCGTCGATCAGGTCGGCATATTGACGGTCGCCAATGGTGAGGAGTTGCCGCACGCGCACGAGCGAGCGCCGCGCTCCGACCTCAGAGACGGCGACATGAAGCAGCACGGCTTCAAATATTTGCCGTGCGCTTTCCGTCCAGTGAATGTCTTTGCCGTCGCCGCTGTCGATCATCAGCGCATCGCCAATCGCGGCGGCAAGGTCGATTGCGTTCTCATCCTCGTCGTCGATGAGATCGAGCGGGTTAAAGCCCACGCGCATATCGTCCGGTACATCGGCAGCGCCGCGCGGATCAATTACGACGACTTTGTGATCGCGTCGCATGGCGCGGATCGACGCGGTGCGCGTCGCATTCTCACCCTTGGGATCGATGACCACGCAACTTCCCGGCCACATCATCAGATTGGGAATGATCCCGGAGCGACCTTTCCCCGAACGCGACCCCGCAATCGTCACGATATGCCTGTCATCGCCGTGTCCGACGAGATTTTTGTCATCGTCGCGTCCAAGCCAGAGATCGCCCTCTTTCCAGCGCGGGGCATCGCGCCGCCAGCGTGCCGTGCCGAGCGGCGCATCTCGCCCGTCACCTTCTGGTCGCCCGCGCGGAAAATCGTCGAAAATAGACATAGCAATCCCTCCAAAACAAAAAGCCCCGCGCATCATGGCGATGCGCGGGGCTTCAATCGGGTGGATAAGAATTATCGTTCTATGTGCGGCGTTCCGTTGCGCCGCTGATCGTCGCTAACGAGCAATGAGGCCGGATCGGGAATATCCGCCATCAACTCGCGCACCTTCGAAGCGACATTGCGTTGCGTCAGTTCGTCCGCTTCCTCGATCATGCCGGAGCGCGCGGCCCGCGCAGATTGGCACGCATCTTCATTCCCGAAAGCGCACAGCCCGTCATAAATACTGATGATGACACTTCGGCCACCGTTCGTCATCTCAAGCAGGCGCTGGCGAAACTGCATGGCGACAAGCTCCATCTGCACCGCCATCTGCGCGATCATGTTGGCCCGCTGATAGAGCGTCTGATACGCGCCGACCACGCGCTCCTTGTCGGCCTGCACGAACGCAAGCTTCTCCTGAAACGCGAGCTCGACTTTTGCCTGTCCGTTGCGCTCGGCTTCGGCGAGTTTTTCCCGGTACTCGGCCTCGGTAAATGCGACCTCGCCGCGTTGCTGGCCCAGCTTCTGGTTCATCACGCCAATGTCTGTCTGCGCCTCGATTTCCGCCATGATGTCGGTCGGGCGCAAGCCGGGCTTGGCGACCAGTTGCAGGCCGACGATGCCGATCACGAGCACGAAGCCGCCGCTTGCGACAGAGCCGACTATCTGGCGCATCCGGCGCATTCCGCCACCGCCGCCAACAGGGTGTGCAACTGAAGGTTGAATAGGCGAAGGTTGAGACTTCGACGCCCCTGCCGACTTCATCGGCGGCAATTCGGGGAGCGGCTGAGGGTTTTGCTGAGACATGTGAGAGTCCTTTCGTCCGTTGCCGCGAAAGGACGCGGCATGAACTGCGGGATGTCTCACTGTGCATAGGAATGTGGGGGATTAACGAAACGAAAAGTCTGCATCGTTCGCCTTACAGCTGAACTCACAAAATAGCTCGCCCGCTTGAAGCGGGCGAGCTGACAATTTTCAAGACGGCATAACGATGGTGCGACCTAAAGCGATACGAAATGCAGCGTCGTAGAGCTGCAAGCGTAATAGAATGGTCTGGCGTGGACGGCGGCTTGGGCTGCAACGGCGCATTTGTTCCGATATCCAGATATAGCTCCCATCCTCTCCGTGGGCGTCATCGACTATACCGGGATAGATCGGAATTTTCGTGCCTTCCCCGCTTAAAATTGTCCCACCCTGCTCAACCCATAAATATAGAGTGTCAGCCAGCCAGTCTGGGACTTTTCGACGTGAAAGCCCCAACTCATTAAGGCCGCTTGCCAGTCCGTAGATTGCATCAAGGCTCAGGAGCCGCTCTCGCCGATGTACCTGAATAACTCCATTCATTTGTACTCTCCGAATTTATTCGAAGAGCTGCGCAGCTCTCAGCGGTTCAGCCGCCGACTGACTGGCCGGTGTCAGTAATCAGAATTTCTCTCACCCAAGTGAGATTGGCACCGGTAGAGATCGGGGGAGACATCGAGTGAGGTTTAGAGGGAGTTTTAACGCACATTGCCTTGCGATGTCGGAAGCCATCGTTTGCCGAGTGACTCAGGGTCAGAATTGATGCAGCATATTTGATATGCCGGACGACGAAGCACCTGATATTGACCATCAAGATCACTTCAAGCCCGGCGGAATCAATCATGCTTTCATTCTTGCAGCGCGGCACGTTGCCGCATCACCTAAAGCACGGATCAAGCTTATTGAAAAAGTTAAGGAGCTTGCTGGAGACACAACCGCAGATCGTCAGTCGTTACACACTGCGCTTGTCCCGTTTTTTGAGGACTTTGGCAATAGCGCCAACGGTTCCGGCATAACGCCAAATGAAAAAATAGAATATATCTACAGTGAAATTGCTGCCAATCGGATCGCTTGGCCCATAAAATCACTTCTTGCATGGTTGAGCTATAATTTCAGCGAAGATACCTAGCAGTATTACGTAGAGCAAAAATTGAGTGAGAAGTATGGCATTACTTACCAACGTTTCGAAGGATTACCCGGAGAACGTGCGGCTCTATCCAAAATACAAAAATTCAGTACAGCTAGCATATCTGGTTATCGTCCTGAGCGCCGGAAATCTCAGAGGCGTTCAAAAACCAAAAATCTTCCATCCAAAGATCTGCAGCGCGATACGCGCTCAAGTCTATCGAGTGATGCAAAAACCATCGCAAAGAACAGAGAATATGTCCAAAGCCTGATTGATCTGCTTACTGCTATTTCTCGTGACGCGCGAATGACGCCCAAAGAGCTGATCGAACAAGTACAGGTCACGATAAACAAGAACGGGCTGAAGCCCTTTGATCCCGAGGCCAAATTGCGGCGACACAGCAATCTTGGAAGATTGGAACGTCCAAATAGGGTAGCCGGACTAAAGTACCTTATGAGCCATCCCGAGTTTATTGCAGGAGCCATCAGTTGGCTATCAGAAAGCTTTCCAGAGCATTTGCAGAATTTTTATGTAAGCAAAAACCTGAGTTATGAAACATATATTGAAGAGCGGCAGAAAAGTTAGATGGCAAGGCTATTTTATCCGCCCCCCGAACTGCCTGATGATCCGCTCCAATACGACAAGCTTGTCAGAGATCTCCGATGCAAGACCAAGTCGTCCATCAAGCAGAGCCTTGTCGCGAGCTGCGATGATTTCTAGCCGGGATGCGTAAAGTTCGTTTATGTCAAACACGGCGCAAACCTTCGAGTTTTTAGGCGATATCTTTCTTATAACTTCACTTATCAAATGATGAAAGCGGTAGAAAAGACGGGCTTACGCTGACCGCAAGATGTGCGTGGTAGTACCACGCCTATCTTGGCAAGGGAGACGCTGCGCTCTCCCGTTGCATCCCTCTGGCCTACGGCGCTCCACAGGCATCGAGCCTATTCCGCACCGATGGGGAGCCTTCGGCGCTCCCCAAACCCCATCGACCAAAGGGCGTACCTGCCCCTATGGAACCCAGCCGCCTTCGGCGCGACAAGGGAGCGTTCCTGCTCCCATTGACCCATGACCAACCCTGCGCGGTTTGGATGCTCGGCAGGGGCTTGCAGATATGCCTCTCCACCCTGCACCCGAACCATGCAGCACCGACTGGCCGTTGCATCGCCAGTCAGGAGCTTGAGCGCCCCCGACACCCTGCCCGGCGATAAGGCCACACCTTCAGCGTTGACCGAATCCCCTGCGCGTGATCTACTTTTGTTCGCATTCTACCCTGTCCGAAGCGGGTCGATTTGCAGCCCAAAATCGGGCACGAGAGTCGTAAAGCTCGCGTGCCCGGACGAACGACAAGGAACCTGATGACCAAAATCAATCTCGCCACTATGCTTCGGGAACCATCGTTCCCTGACCTCTGCCCCGTTACCGAGGCGGTGGACGCGATGGCGAATGCGGGTATCGAGGAACGCGGCGCGATCTTCACCCGGCGCGAGGTCGTCGAGTTCATTCTAGACCTTGTGGGCTATGACGCTGCCGCACCGCTGCACACGCTCCGCCTTCTCGAACCCTCGTTCGGATACGGCGATTTCCTGTTACCTGCGATTGATCGCCTGCTCGTCGCGTGGAAGCGCAGCGGGGCCGGGCCAGATGCTCTCTCGAACTCCATCCGCGCCGTAGAACTTCACCGCGCATCCTTCGACCGCACCCATGCCCTCGTTGTTCAAAAGCTCCGCGCGGCGGGCGTCGGATTGCGGGCCGCGGAACGCCTTGCTGACCAGTGGCTGATGCAGGGTGACTTTCTGCTCGTTCCGCTGCCGGGCAAGTTTGATGTCGTCATCGGCAATCCGCCCTATGTGCGTCAGGAGCTAATCCCGAATGCGCTGATGGCCGAGTATCGCGCGCGTTACCGGACAATCTATGATCGCGCCGATATCTACATCCCCTTCATAGAACGGTCGCTGACCCTGTTGGCGAAAAGTGGACAGCTCGGTTTCATCTGCGCGGATCGCTGGATGAAAAACCGCTACGGCGGGCCGCTACGCGCGATGGTCGCAAACGGCTTTCACCTAAGCATCTATGTGGACATGGTGAACACCCCGGCCTTCCATCAAGAGGTTGTCGCCTATCCAGCCATTACGATCATCGGGCACGAAAAATCAGGTCTGACACGCATCGCCCATCAGCCCGAGATTTCTGATAGCTCGCTCTCGCAGCTTGCCGCCACTCTACGATCCTTTGACACCCCTTCGCCAGCTTCCGGTGTGAGAGAGTTACAGGCCGTTACCTCCGGCGCAGAGCCTTGGATCTTGGATTCTTCCGATCAACTGGCTCTGGTGCGTAGACTCGAGTCTATGTTTCCACTGATCGAAGATGCCGGATGCAAGGTTGGCATTGGCGTAGCCACTGGGGCCGATAAGGCATTCATAGGATCGTTCGACACGCTCGACGTTGAAGCCAGCCGGAAGCTTCCGCTCGCGATGACCCGCGACATTATGGATGGAAGCGTAAAATGGCGCGGGCTTGGCGTGGTCAATCCGTTTGGCGACGACGGCAAGCTAGTGAAGCTCGACCAGTTTCCGAAGCTTAAACGCTATCTCGAAGAGCGTCGCGACCAAATCGCCGGACGGCATGTTGCCCTGAAAGCCCCGGCCAACTGGTATCGCACCATCGACCGAATTTATCCCGAACTGGCGGACGAACCGAAGCTGCTGATCCCCGATATTAAGGGCGCGGCACATATCGTTTACGAAGAAGGCCGCCTTTACCCACATCACAACCTATATTTCATCATATCCGAAACATGGGATATGCGAGCGCTGCAAGCCGTGCTGCTTTCAGGGATCGCGCGGCTGTTCGTCGCGACATACTCGACGAAGATGCGCGGGGGTTATCTGCGCTTTCAGGCGCAATACCTGCGGCGCATTCGCTTGCCGAACTGGAAAGATGTAACGCCCAATATGCGGCAGGCTCTCAAGAAAGCTGCCGAAGTGGCTGATCTTGAGGCATGTAACAACCTGACATTTGATCTATATGGTTTGTCGGCTCAGGAGAGGGCCACGCTTGGGGGCGCGGTAAAGTAATGGGATTAGATTTAGCGGATTACGAGGCGAAAGCCCGCGATGCAGCAATGGCATTTTGGGGAAACCGCCAGAAAGCACTTCAAGCCAAGATCGAGGCAGGTAAGACAGACACAGGCGAACGCGGAGCCGTAACCGCGGGAAACACGATGGACGGCTTCACCGCCCTAATGATCGACCTCGTGCAAGCGAATGGTTTGGGACACGCGGAAATCTACCAACAGCGTAAAGTGCTGACGCTGCCGGGATTTTTTCGTCCAACCAAACTCTGGGATATTCTCGTGATCTTGGATGGCAGACTGATTGCTGCCGTCGAAATGAAGAGCCATGTCGGCCCATCGTTCGGAAACAACGCGAACAATCGCGCCGAGGAAGCGATTGGCACGGCGCATGATTTCTGGACTGCCTATCGCGAAGGTGCATTCGGGACGGATGCAGCCCGTCCTTTTGTCGGCTGGCTCGTCATGGTTGAAGACGCTGATAAATCACGCCGTCCATCCAAGCGGGAAGCTTCGCTCCACTTTCCTGTTTTCGAGGAGTTCAAGGGCGCGTCATACCTCGAGCGGTATGACATCTTATGTAAGAAGCTCGTCCTCGAAAACCTCTACACCGCCGCTTGCGTCCTCGCCTCACCGCGCTCTGCCGAGGCGACAGGCGATTATGCGGATATGTCAGACCTGACTAGTTTGAAATCTTTCGTTGCAGCATTCGCCGCGCACATCGCTGCCGAAGCTGCCCGGTCTCAGTAACCGGAGGGCAACATGAATCTCGACGAAAAGCATGTTTATCGTGTCGGTAGCCATTCCGAATCTCGGAGTGACCTCCCAGCAGGCGATGACGAACTAGATAAATTTATCGCCACGGCGCGCAAACGGATCGAGCCGTGGCTGTCCGCTGTGTTCCAAGCTGAGCATCTTAACCTGCTAATCGGAAGCGGCTTCACAACTGCCGTGGGATATGTGGCTGGAGCCACTGCAACCGGCATGAGTAAGGTTGTTTTCGGTAGCGAGTTCGACGCGCAGATCGACAAATATGCAGCGAACGAAGCCACGCTCATGGGGCGCGGAGCGGCGAATATCGAAGATCAGTTCCGCGCTGCTCTTTCAGTCTACGAAGGGCTGAAGATTATTGATGAGGCTAAAGCCACTGCTCTGAAAGACGCTATGGATAAGCAGCTCAGGGATTTCCTTGAGTCACTTCTCAAAACTGAGGCCGGGCTGATCGGCGGCGATCCGGCAAAACGGATTATCGCCGAAGGCGCGGTGCAATCTTTCCTCCTGAGCTTTGCCAGCCGCGCGGCGTCACGCGAGCGGCTTCATGTCTTTACGACGAACTACGACCGCCTGATTGAGCATGGCTGCGATCTCGCCGGGCTTCGTATCATCGACCGCTTCGTTGGCGCGCTGACACCTGTTTTCCGGTCAGCCCGCGTCGAGGTTGACGTACATTATAACCCGCCGGGCATTCGCGGCGAACCTCGCTTCATGGAAGGCGTCATTCGCCTGACAAAACTTCATGGCTCCCTCGACTGGTTATTCAGCAAGGCAGACCGGAAGATTTCGCGAAAGGGTATACCCTTCGGTGCGCCGACCGATCACACCGACCTACCCAAAAATCCGGTCGATACGGTGATGATCTATCCAAACCCGGCAAAGGATGTCGAAACAACGCAGTATCCCTACGCCGAGCTATTCCGCGATTTTGCTGCCGCAACATGCAGGCCAAATGCCGTTGTCGTGACCTACGGCTATGGCTTTGGTGACGATCACATCAACCGCGTACTGCTCGACATGCTGACAATTCCGTCAACGCATTTAGTCGTGTTCGCGTACTCAGCAGACGACCGATTGAAGGGGTTTCTCGCGCGCACTCGGGATGCACAGGTATCGCTGCTGATTGGACCGCACTTCGGCGATCTTACTACGTTGATCGAGAATTATCTCCCGAAACCAACGCTCGACTACATCACTGGGCGCATGACCGAGCTTATGAGACATCGCCCGCCAGAACATACCCCTGCACCAGACCCTACTGCTCCGGTTGCAGATGACTTCGATGCATTACTAGGCGGCGGAACGACAGCATGACTACCCCCATCGAGTCCATTGCTGGCTTGGTGATCGGCGCGGTAGAATCCGTCTCGCCCGATGAAATCCGCATCCTTCTCGAACTGGACGCACCGCAGGCAACGGCTCTCAACACAGGGACGCCTGCCGCATTTCCCCGACTTAATGGCTATGTCCTCATACCTAATGAGGCGGGTGCGACAGTCGCGTATATATCGTGGATCGGGATAGAACGGTCTCCTTATCCAAAACGGTCGGGCTTGAAAGATTTCGGCCTGATCGACCTCCCGTTTCCCTTGCGGAAAATGTGCGTTTCTCCTGTCGGTACACTGACCTCTCGCCGGGATCGCACGTCGAAACAGACCGTCTATGAGCTGTCGCGCGGCGTGGCCGCGTTCCCATCTGTGGGCGATCAGGTACTCATGCCGAGGCCTGAACAGGTCGAGGCGATCGTTGGCGCGAAAGCGTCAGATCGGCGTGTCCGTATCGGAACTTCGGCCCTCGCGTCGAGTGCTGAAATTAAGGTCGATCCCGACAAGCTATTCGGTAGGCATCTCGCCGTACTCGGCAACACGGGTAGCGGCAAATCCTGTACGGTTGCTGGGTTGATCCGCTGGTCGCTAGACGCGGGCGCGAAAGCGATGCGGGATGCGGGCCGAGAAGGAAATCCAAACGCCCGCTTCATCGTTCTCGATCCAAACGGCGAGTATGCCAAAGCGTTTGCGGATCGAGGGGAGCAGCTTCGTCTGTTCCGGGTTCCACCCGTAGTTGGAACTGAAAAAGAGCTGGATGTTCCCGCGTGGCTTTGGAGCGGCCATGAGTGGACGGCTGTTGCTCACGCCCAGCCCGGCGCGCAGCGTCCCCTTCTGCTACGCGGTATACGAGAGCTAAAAAGCGGCCATCATGAAGATGTACCGCGAGAAGCCACGATTAAGCGGCATCTCCTTGTTTCCAGTGGCCGCATTACCGCAATGCTCAATGTAGGAAGCACAGCTTTCGCCGGAGGGGTAGGCCCTCGGTTTGACTGCGCGCGCTTGCTCGGCGGGATCGGGGAGGATTCTGCACGTTTCGCTGCATCGGTCGATGATCCGGCTAAAACGCTGCTGCAAACGCTGTCAGCCACAATAAATGCGACTGTAGACTCCCGGCGGTCGGGGGCAACGTATTTCAATGATTTCTTGGTCGGCGATCTTGAATCAGCCCGTGATGCTATCGCGGTCGTTACGGATGCGCTGCCGGATATTGGCGGGGTAGCCGCTGCAATTAGCGAAGACGCTCCCGTCCCGTTTGATGTCACGTTGCTTGCCGAGCATCTGGACCATCTGGCCGCAGAGCAAGGCGGAAACTTTGCGGCGTTCATCAGCACTCTCGGTCTTCGTATTCGCAGTATGCTCGCAGACCAGCGGCTCGGAAGCGTCATTGGTAAGACACCGCCAACCAGCTTTGAAGATTGGCTGAAAAGTTACATCGGCGACGACGGCGCAAGTAACGGCCCTTTAGCTGTTATTGACCTATCCTTGGTTCCTTCCGAGGTTGTTCACGTCGTCGTTGCCGTACTGGCTCGGGTGATCTTTGAATCTTTGCAACGCTATCGGCGACTTCATATAGAAGGATTATCGCTGCCCACCGTCCTCGTGTTGGAAGAAGCACATACATTCATTAGGCGCGGTAAGGACGACGAAGGCCCGGCGTCTAGCCCGAGCCAACTCTGCCGCGAAATTTTCGAGCGAATTGCTCGTGAGGGACGCAAATTCGGTCTAGGTCTGGTGCTATCGTCGCAGCGCCCGTCAGAACTTTCGCCGACCGTGCTGGCACAATGCAACACCTTCATTCTGCATCGTATAGTCAACGATTCCGACCAGAACCTCGTCGCGCGCCTCGTACCTGACAACGTGGGCGGCCTGCTGCGCGACCTACCCAGCCTGCCATCAAAGCAGGCGATCCTATTGGGGTGGGCAACACCTATCCCCGTGCTGGTCGAAATCGACGAGCTAGTGAAGGAGCATCAACCTCAATCCGCCGATCCTGATTTTTGGGATGTCTGGACAGGTGTTAACGAAAGGCCCGTTGATTGGGCAACAGTGGCCGCGCAATGGTCGGCCCCGGCTCCACCAGCCGTTGCACCAGCGGAAGAAGCGGGCGATGCGGTTGCACCAATCGCCCTCAATCCTGTCGCGGATCAGGCCGATCCGTTTGAGTTAGACGATGACATTCCATTTTAAGACACGGGCGGGGTAAAGCGTGGAGCTGGGTGAAGGTTTTCCTGAATGGACGGAGTTAGGGCAAGATAGTGGGCTTGATCCTCTCGGGATGCAGAGGCCTATCGAGATCATCTATCAGTCCCTCGTTCCGGGCATAAGCACGATCACGCTCCGCTACCGATATTACTCTTTTTTCCCGTTCATCCTTCGTCATTATGAGCAAAACGTCCGGCATCCTGATCCGAAGGCATTCAGGAAATTCCAGCGTCGATGTGAGGCGCTGTTCGCGCTGATTTGCAGTCACGGCGAAGCCGACCTTGGAATCACGGGATCGATCTGGGCAGGGAAAAGGCTTAATGAAGCTATGAAAGCTGGCGGAGATGCAATCATCGACTTTTCTGTCGGGGCTGATGCAGACGCCGACGAGAGCCTTCGATACCTGAAAAATAAGGGGGGAGCGTTCGGCGCAATTTATTCCACCCAAATGTCCGAAATGGGACTCGTTCACTTTCCCGATCCCGGCCAGCCTAATCCAAATCCGGTCTGCTCCGATGTTGCGCTCCAACTAGCGGATGCCCTCTCGTCCGAACTGGGCGGCATCGCTGTCCGATTTTTCGAGGTAGTAGAGTCTGGCAAAGTCGCAATCTCCGAACTGGGATCGTTCGCGGCGATGAAGCCGAACAATCTGCAATCCGGTGGCCGCGAACATGCCTTGCTCAAAGACATTTTGCTCGGCGTCACCGATAAGAGGAGCATCACGGCGCAAATGCGTCGCAGCACATTGAGGATGCTGCTGGGGATTACCGACACGCTCAGTAACGTGCCCCTCGCAGAAACCGTCAAATGGCATTGGTTTGAAAACGTACCCGCCAGAGAGCCGGACGAACCCCAACAGGTTCCGCAATTATGGTTCCTTTATCATGCCTGCGACCTGATCCGGCTCGCCTATGAAGTGATCCTCTCTGCCGCGCTCACAACGCTTAACGCTGCGCCTCGCCGCAGGATGTCATTGGCCGAGTTGACGGATGAACTGGCCGCGGCAGTGCAGACAGGCAGCGGCGAAAGCTGGGATGATTTTGCGACTGCCATCAACGCGGAGGCTGGGGTCACAGCCGCCCGCCAGTATGCTGCCGCGATGCAGGATGCGGTGGATGCGGGCGATATCGGCGAGCAAGTTAGAAATGCCATATCGCTGATTGCCATTCTGGCCGAGAAAGCGTCGGCGGCACGCGCCTTGGTCGAGGAAGCCCTTAGCGGCGCAGACTATTTTCAATCCCTGCGGACCGAGACCAACTTTCTCGACCGCAACCGCTCTATGAAAGCAAAACAGGTAGTAGCCGATTTAATCCGCGAGAGAGTTTTGAAGCGGCATCTATGGGTCGCCTCACGGAAATTCCGAAATCAGAAAGCTTACACCTTCCATATGGAACCGGAGGACGGTTTGATCCGCTACCGCGCTCCGATCAGTGTCTCGCCGAGCAGTCCGAGATTGGATCAGGCCCTTCGCTTTCTCCGGGACATCAGCCTTATCGACATGCACGGTATAACGTCCATCGGCAAAGCCGAGTTGGAGGCTGCGTGAGATATTTCGACGCCTTCGGCGAAGGGGGCTTTCACTCCGCCTTCATGACCACCTACGCTTTTGGATCATTGGCATTCGAGGACATTCCCTTTCCGAAGCTACGTGGAGCTGGCTGCAGAAACATCGTCGTGCTGGCCGACACAGGCATGGTCAATCAGGCCTTTGCTGATTTTGGTCCGCCGCGCTTTGCAGGCACGAGCTATCACATCATCAAAACCGGTGTACCGGGCGCGTTTCATCCTAAGATAACGATGCTGCTGGGCGAGACCAAGGGACGGCTAATTGTCGGCTCCGCCAACCTTACCGCCCTTGGGCTGGGAGGAAACAAGGAGCAGGTTGCGAGCATCACGTGGTCGGAAGAGACTCCCGAGAACGCAAAGTTTTTCATCACCGCGCTCGCTTACATTCGGCGTTATGTCCCGATGGACGATCAGTGGTTCCCAATCAGCCTGCAACGTGCATTGCGATCTTCGCCTTGGCTTCGCGACGAGACGTTCAACCCATCTTTCAGCACCGAAGGAACCAAGGAACTCGATCTTCTCCTAGATCGCCCGGAGATCAGCGTCCTCGACCAGATCATCGCCTGCGTCGGTGGCGATCCTATCGAACGTCTCGTGGTGGTTTCTCCATATTGGGATTCCAAGCTCGAAGGAGTTGCCCGTCTCAAAACGGGTTTAGGCAATCCCGCGACCGACATCCTGATTGAAGATGAGGCGAATGGCTTCCCGTCGAGCGAGTTGTCGCGTTTTCCCGACATTCGCTTATTCAATGCAAGCCCCCACGCGGCTGGCAGGTTCCTACATGCGAAGCTGATTATCGCGCGCGGTGCGGCCTTCGATCACGTCGTTTCCGGCAGCATGAATTGCACCTTCCCAGCACTGATGGGGCCAACAGCAAATGGGAACGCCGAGGCGGGAGTTTATAAGCGTGTAGCCCGAGGCTCCGCCTTGGAGGCGCTAGGCCTGTCAAATTATACCGACACTCCGTTTGAGCGTGAGCAGCTCACGCAGTTGGAAGAGACGTTTGAGGAGAGCGAGACGGTCGCACCGTCTGTCGATGGAGGACGGCTGACTTTAGCTGGGGGAAAGTTGACGTGGACGGCTCCCAAAAAATTGCCTTCTGCTCCATTGGCGGTTCAGCTTTACGACCGAGACGGCCAAGCCTTGGCGCGGTTGGAAATCAGCGACAACAATCTCGATACAAATGTAGTCGAGGCATCAAGACCGCGTCCGAAATATGGCGTTTTGGCATTCGCCGACGACACACTCTCCGCACCCGTGCAGGTCTCGGATTTAGATGCCTTAGCCATCTACACGCTCCCGCCACAGAAAGGCCGGAAAAAGCGGATAATTGACATTCTTGCGGAGGCAGATCACGCGGATTTGACGTTCTTGGAATCTCTCACACAGCTTTTTGCTATTGAAGAGGAAGATAGCTCTACCCATTCAATCCCGAAGGCGAAGCCGCAGGCGCACGACGACGCTGCTCGCGAATATGCCGTCCTGCCATACGATGAATTTATCCGCGCCCGTACCCTCGCCAACCAGCAGGGAAAGCCGTTCGGCCTCTATCTAAACAGTCGTCACGACCGGGCCGTGAATCTCGTTAGCTGCTGCCTAAACCAGATGATCGGTCTCGTTGGGCCGGATTGGGTAGAGAGTGAGGAGAAAGACATACAGGCGATCAGCACCATTGATTTCAGAACGACTGAACCGCAGTCCGAGGAGGACGATAAGCACGACAGCAGTAACAGCTCCGGGAGCAACCCGCAGACAGTCGCTCCTTCTCAAATTCTCGCGACCGCAAAAAAATTTCAAGAAGCGGTCATTGCCTTTGAAAAACGGTCGAAAGCCCTGGCTGACAAAAGAATTTCCACATCGGAAATGGTGCGGCTTCGGGCGTTGATGCAGATAATTTTAGGCCATGCCCAACCCCTGTCGGGATCATACACAGCTTCTCAGGTTCTTCCGGTATATACCGTAGACGCCTACGATTGGCCGCGCCTCATCGGTCGACTCCTTCAACTACATTTCGGTGCCTCGCGCGCTTTGCAGAATTTAGCCGTCGAGAGCGACGAGGCCGAGCAGCAGCGGGTAATTGAATATCTCGCCTTGTCGAACTGGGCATCGCAAGCGGCACACAGCGCTGTGATGGCCAATAAGAAAGCCGCATCTTTGAGGCCTCCCCTGCAACGACTGATGGTCGCGCTCAAAACGCAAACGGAAGCAATTCTGGCGCTTGTCGAGACTGATCGGACGTATTTCGATGAACTAATTGTCCAGCTCGATGAACGATTTGAGCGCCGTCTTGGTCTGGCTAGAACAATATCCGCCTAGTGCCACAGTCGGACGCTTAACGGTAGTCGGTTGCCGATCAAGCAGACAGCATTCCATCCACGAGCAAGGGAGTAGAACGTCAAGACTCTGCGTTCTTCCGCCGTTTTCTGAAATAATGCCGCGAATATCGCCCGGTGCGCCGCCCAGTCAACGGGGTGCCCGCTCCATTCGCTTCGCTCCCGTGTTGCCCGTTTCGCCTTCGGCTGACCGTCCGGCTAATCCCCCGAGCCTTCTCATTCGCGTCCTCAGGAAACAGCGAAAGGAGATCAGGACATGACAAACTCAACTTCATCCCGCTTCGACGTGTACGAAGCTATCACCCATCAGATCGTATCTGCCATCGAAGCAGGGGCAGGTCAGGTTCAACTACCTTGGCATCGCAAGGGGTCTATCATCTACCGCCCGGTCAATGTCGCATCCAAGAACGCCTATCGCGGCGTCAACACCGTAGCTTTATGGGCCGCCGCAGACGCACAGGGTTTCGCTAACGGCGTATGGGGCACATACCGCCAGTGGCAGGACCAAGGGGCGCAAGTCCGCAAAGGCGAGAAATCATCGCTGGTCATCTTCTACAAGGATTATGCGCCAGCCGACGGCGCTGCATCCGAAGACGATCCCGAACGCCGCTTCGTTGCCCGCGCATCCCGCGTGTTCAATGTCTCACAGGTCGAGGGATATGTTTCGCCCGAGGCAGAAGCGTCCGTGGATCGTATCGACCCATCCCAAGCTGCCGAGGCTTTCATCGCTGCGACGGGTGCAAAAATCTCCATCGGAGGGGATCGCGCATTCTATCGCCCGTCCGCTGACATCATCGCAATGCCGGATCGTCATCGCTTCATCGGGACTGAAACCAGCACCGCGACCGAGGGTTGGTACTCCACCCTTCTCCACGAACTGACGCACTGGACAGGGGCTTCCAATCGCATGGACCGCACGTTCGGCAAACGCTTCGGCGATGATGCCTACGCTATGGAGGAAATGGTGGCCGAGCTAGGCGCAGCATTCCTCTGCGGCGATCTTGGTATCACCGCCCAGCCGCGTCCCGACCACGCAGCCTATATCGAAAACTGGCTTCGCATCCTGAAATCCGACCGCAAGGCGATCTTTACCGCAGCGAGTGCCGCGAACAAAGCCGCCGAATATCTGGCTGGCCCGTCGAAGATCGAACGAAAGGAGGCGGCCTGATGGCCTCCTCTATGGCAAGCTGACGGGAGCGCAAACTCTGTTTTCCGCTATCTTCGCCGTATGTTACTATTGAGAATGAGCCAAAAATATGCGGCACTCGCCGCCTATCTCGAAAATCAGAATATTGACCTCGTGTCGCTGTCGTTCGCGCAGATCGAGAATATCATCGGAATGGCGTTGCCGGATAGCGCACGGAAGCATGGCGTATGGTGGTCCAACTCGCCATCGCGCGGGCGGCATAATCAGGCATGGTTAGGCACGGGTTGGGAAACCACTAACCGCAATCTCAAAGCTCAAACGATCAGCTTTCAGCGGGCGGGCGAGCGAGCCAAGTCGCAAGGACACATTGCAACTGCCGCGAGACCTCGCCGCGCAAACGGAGCAACATTTAATGCGGCAGCGTTGACCGAGACAGACTTCGCCGCAGACTGTGCCGTGACGCTAAAGCTGCATTGGAAGCGCCTCGGCGCTGTCACCCTGTCGCCCGCAGGGAAGCTGGATTTCCCCGCCGCGCCGGTGGAGGCAGGACTCTATCGCCTGATCGTCCACGCTGGCAATCGAACTACCGTCTATGTCGGCGAGGCCGTCAATCTCAAGCGCCGTTTTGGTAATTATCGACGTCCCGGAGCAACGCAACAGACCAGCTTGCGTCTAAATTCCTTGTTGATTGAAGCGCTAGGTCAGTGCGGGGCAATCAACGTCGATATAGCTTATAAGGACATCGGCCTCAATATAGGCGGCGTGGCAATGGATGCGGACCTCGCCGATAAGGCGGTGCGCCGAATGATTGAGCAGGCTGCCATAGTCGCGCATGGCGGCATCGACGTGGAAATGCTCAACCGTTAGCCTTCAAGAAAAAAGCGCCGCCAAACAACTGGCGGCGCTGATTATATTCATGAAGGTTGCTTACTTCTTTTTATTTTGAGCAGCGGCGAAAGCGGCATTATATTTTTCCCGCTCTTGCCAAGTGGCGTTCTGCATATCGCGAGCTTGCTTTTGCTGGTCGGCATCGCGACGGGCGGCTTCGGCGGCGTAATCACTCATTTGCTCATCCCTTCTCCTGTCGGTCCCAATCGACCGATGCCCATTCCCTGCCAGCGTCGCCGTCGCTATCCGGGGGGATAAGACGAAAGCGGTCCTGAAATGTCAGTACGTTCTCGATGCAGGCCGCAGGCGCATTTCATCGGTTTTCTTCATGAGTTTTGGACCAGACGCGCCGGGGCTCAAGGCCGCTCCCTTCCTTCGTGCAGGTCCGCGCCAATGGTCAGGCTCCGCCTGAGCCTTTGATCCCCGGCTTGTTCGTCCGCTCCGCACTCTCCCCATGAACCGAGGGAATGATCCTTCGGTAAACATGAAGGAGAACATCATGTCCGACACTAATCAGAACCGCCCCAGCCATCGCCTCTTCACTGTGAACGGCGAAGGCGACAACGCCCGATGGACAGACATCGGCGTTGCATGGGCAACCCGCGACGGAAAGGGCTTCACGCTCAATCTCAACGCGCTGCCGCTCAACGGGCGCGTCGTTATGCGGGTCAACGATGCCAAGGACGAAAAGAAGGGGCGCGGATAGCGCCCCTTCACCGTCCTATGGAGATGGACCGCGTTTCGCGATTTCGGCGCGGATCATCGCGAGAAGCGATTGCGCCGATGCGAGGTCGGATTTGGTGGCGATCAGACCTTTGCTTGCCTCCTGAAATAGAGCGAAAAGCTGAGCGTTCGTTTTCGAAGCAAGATCGCCTTTGGTCATTTTGAACATGGATTCCTCCTGTCTGTCTTGCGCCGCCCCCGTTGGGCCGCGTTGAGACGGAGAAATCAGACCGGATGAATGAGGTGCATTGCCCGCCAAGCGAAACGGACGTGGAGAAGGCTGTTCACACGCCTTGCACCCATCGACATTCACCGGACGATAAACCGATCACAACCGCGCCCAGCGGGCGGCGGCAATCAGCACGAGAATTCAGAAAATGACGAGGCGAATTGCCTACGAAACCTATCGGAATATTCTTTGAGCGCGCGACAGCCCACAGGCAAAGACTTACAAGCGGTTGAGCGGCTATCGCGGTCACGAAAAGCTGGCGTTTCAATGCTAAAAATGGCAGAGTTCAGCCGAAACTATGCGATAGCGGGCGTCGCTCGCTCAACCGCCGAGATTTAGGACGATGGTAACTTCAAACATTCAAAAATTTGGCATGGCTGCGCTGTGCCTCGGATCTGTTTTTGCAGCGGCGACACCCGCGATGGCGTTGGAACGTGGTTGCCAAAATGCCGATTTAGTTAGAGCTGCTCTTAAAGAAGAAGGCCAGTTCGTTTTGGTGAGCGGGGAGCGTCCCGTACCCGGTCGGCCAAAAAATATCTTCACGTCAAATGAACGCGGTGATCTCGGCTATAATATTGAGCAGGGGCAGCCCGGTGAGCTCTGCGTCGGGATCAAATATACCGACATTCATGTAAATAAACGTTCCGATCTCTCGGTCCCTTCATGGGCCAGCCGAGGCACAAACACACCTCACGATCAATATCTTCTTCGTCAGGCTGCCAGGAGCAATGATAGGGTTGTGTTAGGTGCAACAGTTTTGCGTCAGGTTGGGAGCGATGAAGTTCGCGGCGCATTTATGATGGTGACGCGCGGGAACGCACCGGCTGGCTATTCTGGAACGTCAGGTGCAATCACCATTACTTTGGACAGCGGTGAAATCAGACCCGGTATAGGCCTTGCGAATGTCGAGCCTGTGCATCCAAATTATGAACAGTTTGCCAACCGTCAAAGCACCCCATGAAAATAAGTAATAGATCATCCGCAGTCTTTGAATCAGGCAAGGCCGCGCTGTGCCTCGGGTCCGTTTTCGCTGCAGCGACGCCCGCGCAAGCAATCGATCCGGGATGTTATCCCGCCGAGGTCGTGCGCGCCGCGACGTGGAACGCGGAAGGGGCGGACAAGCAATATACCGTGATCGTTGGAGACAGGAACACCG
>Ga0172382_10004493_pt1 | contig 21364 bp, 21 predicted proteins | sample Leawel138RmetaG_FD_122245 | JGI IMG/M metagenome (GOLD analysis project Ga0172382, IMG submission 122245) | Leachate microbial communities from a municipal landfill in Southern Ontario, Canada - Leachate well 138R metaG | ecosystem: Engineered > Solid waste > Landfill > Unclassified | place... | reverse complement strand
GGGCAATGCAGGGCCGCAGACAGTGGCGGCGGTCGACCGTCGCCCCTGTCGAGGTCTCGTCGGTTCAGACTGCGTGCCGGCGAGGCCGCCTTCCAGTCACTCCGTTAGTTGTAGTACGGTGCCGTTGTGAGTTCGACGGGTGTGTGGATTCTGGGCGGCTACCAGAGCGACTTCGCACGTAACTACGACCGCGAGGGACTGGACTTCGCCGGTCTGACCGCCGAGGTCGTCGAGGCGACGCTGGAAGCGTCCGGCGTCGACGCGGCCGACATCGGCGTGGTCCACGTCGCCAATGCCTTCGGCGGGCTGTTCGCCCGGCAGGGCCACCTCGGCGCCATGCCCGCCACGGTCAACGACGGGCTGTGGGGCACGCCGGCGGTGCGCCACGAAGCCGCGTGCGCGTCGGGCAGCGTCGCGGCGCTGGCGGCGATCGCCGACCTGCGCTCAGGGGCATACACCAGCGCTCTCGTGGTCGGCGTGGAGCTGGAGAAGACAGTTCCCGGCGACGAGGCCACCTCGATACTCGGGTCGGCGGCGTGGACCGGTCACGAAGGCCAGCTGGCAAAGTACATGTGGCCCTACATGTTCGAGACCGTCGCCGCGGAGTATGACCGCCGCTACGGGCTGGACGAGAGCCACCTGCACGCCATCGCATCACTGAACTTCGCCAACGCCAAGACCAACCCACGCGCTCAGACCCGCACCTGGGCCGTGCCCGAGCGGGTGAGCGCCGATGACACCCAGAACCCCGTCATCGAGGGCAGGTTGCGCCGGCTGGACTGCAGCCAGCTCACCGACGGCGGCGCCGGCGTGGTCCTGGTCAGTGACGACTGGCTGCGCGATCACCCGACCGCGCGTCCGCTGGGCCGCATCGACGGCTGGGGACACCGCACCGTCGGCCTGGGTCTGCAGCAGAAGCTGGACCACTCCGCCGGCGATCCGTACGTGTTCCCCCACGTCCGGGCGGCCGTGCTCGACGCCTTCGGCCGCGCCGAGGTCACCCTCGACGACGTCGACGGCTTCGAGGTCCACGACTGCTTCACCCCGAGTGAGTATCTGGCCATCGACCACATCGGCCTGACGGCCCCGGGCGAGTCGTGGAAGGCGATCGAGCACGGCGAGATCGCGCTCGGCGGCACGCTCCCGATCAACCCCAGCGGCGGCCTGATCGGCGGCGGCCACCCGGTCGCGCCTCCGGGGTCAGGATGCTGCTCGACGCGGCCCGGCAGGTCAGCGACACCGCGGGCGACTACCAGGTCGACGGCGCAAAGACGTTCGGCACCTTGAACTTCGGCGGCAGCACCGCCACCACCGTCAGCTTCGTCGTCGGAAGGACACCATGAGTCTGCACAGCCACCCCGAGATCGTCGGCAAGTTCCTCTCGACGCTGCCCGAGGATGACGACCACCCCTACCGGACCGGTCCGTGGCGGCCGCAGACCACCGAATGGGACGACGACGACCTCAAGGTCGTCGAGGGCCGGATCCCGGACGACCTCGACGGCGTGTACCTGCGCAACACCGAGAACCCGCTGCACCCGGCGCTGAAGTACTACCACCCGTTCGACGGCGACGGCATGCTGCACATCGTCGGATTCCGTGACGGGAAAGCGTTCTACCGCAACAGGTTTGTCCGGACCGACGCGTTCGCCGAAGAGAACGAAGCGGGCGGTCCGCTGTGGCCCGGCATCGCCGAGCCCCTCGAGTTGGCCCGCCGCGACTACGGGTGGGGTGCGCGCACCCTGATGAAGGACGCGTCCTCCACCGACGTCGTGGTGCACCGTGGTGTCGCGCTGACCAGCCACTACCAGTGTGGCGATCTCTACCGCGTCGACCCGCGCACCGGCGCGGCCCTCGGCAAGGAGGACTGGCACGGTACGTTCCCGTCCGACTGGGGCGTGTCCGCCCACCCGAAGATCGACGACCACACCGGTGAGCTCCTGTTCTTCAACTACAGCAAGCAGGCGCCCTACATGCGCTACGGCGTGGTCAGCCCGGCCGGCGAGGTGGTGCACAACGTCGATGTCCCGCTGCCGGGGCCGCGGCTGCCGCACGACATGGCGTTCACCGAGAACTACGTGATACTCAACGACTTTCCGCTGTTCTGGGACACCGGACTGCTCGAACACAACATTCACTTCCCGCGTTTCCACCGGGACATGCCGTCGCGGTTCGCCGTGGTCCCCCGCCGCGGCGACACCTCGCAGATCAAGTGGTTCGAGACCGCTCCCACCTACGTGCTGCACTTCCCCAACGCCTACGAGGACGGCGACGAGATCGTGCTGGACGGGTTCTTCCAGGGCGATCCCGAGCCCACCGACGGAGTCGACAACGGGATGAGCGGCAAATGGCGGCAGATCTTCCGCAGCCTGTCACTGGACGGTATGCAGACCCGGCTGCACCGGTGGCGGTTCAACCTGGTCACCGGCGAGGCCCGCGAAGAGCAGCTGTCGGACAGCATCACCGAGTTCGGCATGATCAACCCCGCGTATTCCGGGCGCCCCTACCGCTACACGTATGCGGCCACGGGCAAGCCCGGGTGGTTCCTGTTCGACGGCCTGGTCCGGCACGACCTGCACACCGGCACCGAGCAGCGCTACGGGTTCGGGGACGGTGTCTACGGCAGCGAGACCGCGATGGCACCCCGCGTGGGCGGCTCGGCCGCCGCCCACATTGGCGGCTCGGCCGCCGCCCACATTGGCGGCTCGGCCGCCGAAGACGACGGGTACCTCGTCACCCTGACCACCGACATGGCGGCCGACGCGTCGTACTGCCTGGTGTTCGACGCGGCGCGGGTGGGTGACGGTCCGGTATGCAAACTGCAACTGCCCGAACGGATCTCCAGCGGCACACATTCGACCTGGGCGCCGGGAGCCGATCTGCCGCAATGGCGCGAGAGCGACTCGGCGGCCGGCGCGATCGGCCTGTAATTGGCCGGCACCCCCAATGCCGTCGCCCGCATGCTCAGCCTGCTCGGCGACGAGTGGACGCTGCTCATCGTGCAGCGCGCACTGCTGGGGGCCCGGCGCTACGGGGATTTTGCGGCCACGCTGCCGGTGTCCAACACCGTGCTGTCCGGCCGGCTGCAGTCGCTGACCGCCGACGGGCTTCTGATCCGCAGTCAGTACCAGAGCAACCCGCCACGCTCGGAGTACCTGCCGACCAGCATGGGTCGCTCCCTGTGGCCGATGCTGACGTCGATCTGGGAGTGGGAGCGCCGCTGGGTGCCCGAGCACGCCGAACCGCTGCCCCGGATGCACCACGCCACCTGCGGCAGACCGTTCCAGCCCGTGGTGACCTGCCGCGCGTGTGACGGCCCGGCGAGCGGGAAAGACGTTGCCGCACAGTGCGGCCCGAGTGGGTCGTGGGAGCGCTCCATCCCGTCGGGCACCAATCGTCGACGGTCCAGCGGCCGCCGCTCCGGTGCCGCGCTGCTGTTTCCCCAGACCATGAGCGTCGTCGGCGACCGGTGGGCGTTCGCGCTGCTGGTCGCCGCGTTCGTCGGCGTCGGCCGGTTCACCGATTTCCAGGCGCAACTGGGCGCGCCGCCCGCCACCATCGCCGACCGGTTGTCGGTGTTCACCGACGAGAACATCCTCGGCCAGAGCGGCGGCCGTTACGGGCTCACGGAGAAGGGGTTGGCCTTCTTCCCGGTGCTGGTGTGCGCGCTGGCGTGGGCGCAGCGGTGGTTCCCGTCCCCCGAGGGGCCCGCGGTGCTGCTGACCCACACCGCCTGCGACCGACGGTTCGCCCCGGTGCTGGTGTGCGATCAATGCGGGAACCGCCTGCGCGCAGAACAGGTACTCCCGGTTTCCTGAGTGCGCGAAACCGGTCCACAATGGCCGCCATGACAACTCTGGACAATCGGCCCAACTCCGCGCTGCTCGTCGTCGACGTGCAGACCGCCGTGGTCGAGGGCGCATACCGGCGCGATGAGGTGGTGGCCAACATCGCGGCCCTGGTTCGCCGGGCGCGCGCGAAAGGCGTTGCGGTGGTGTGGGTGCAGCACAGCGACGCCGACCTCGTCCGGGGAAGCGACGGCTGGCAGATAGTGCCCGAAATGTCACCGGACGACGGCGAGCCGGTCATCGAGAAGCACTACGGCGACGCCTTCGAGGACACCGACCTGGAGCAGGTCTTGACCGACAGCGGAGTGGGCCGACTCGTCGTGGTGGGCGCGGAGACCGACGCCTGTGTGCGGTCCACTCTCCATGGCGCCTTCACCCGCGGCTACGACGTCGCCCTTGTCGGCGACGCCCATACCGCGGGCGACAAGACGCAGTGGGGCGCCCCTCCGGTCGAGGCGGTCATCGCCCACACCAACCTGTACTGGTCGTATCAGGCCGCGCCCGGGCGCACCGCGGCGGTGGCGACCGCCGCCGAAATCGACCTCGAATAGGTCTGGCACTCTCACAGCTCGAGTGCTAATCTCGCGGGTGCACAGTGATTTGGCTGCCCGCCGGGGTGGCGGGCTCTGAGTGACATAGGAGGTGGATTGCTGTGCTCCGCTTTGATCCGTTCAGTGACCTTGACGCCTTGACCCGGGGCTTGCTGACCAGCCAGACCGGATCAAGTCGCAGCCCTCGGTTCATGCCGATGGACCTCTGCAAGATCGACGACCACTACGTGTTGACCGCCGACCTTCCCGGCGTGGATCCCGGTTCGGTCGACGTCAACGTCGACAACGGCACGCTCACCATCTCGGCCCACCGCACCGCACGGTCGGAAGAATCGACTCAGTGGCTGGCCAACGAGCGGTTCTTCGGCAGCTACCGCAGACAGCTGTCGCTCGGCGATGGCGTTGACACCGCGGCGATTTCGGCGACCTACGAGAACGGCGTGCTGACCGTGACGATTCCCGTCGCCGAGAAGGCCAAACCGCGCAAGATCGAGATCAGCCACACCGGCAACCAGAAGTCCATCCAGCCGACCACGGTCGAAGCCGGGTAACCCCGGCGGTCAGCTGTTGCGGTCCAACCGGAATCGCAGGTTGGACCGCACAGCAGGCCATTCGATGTCGAGAATCGAGTACACCACGGTGTCCCGCCGGGATCCGTCGGGCAGCAGTTGATGGCTGCGCAGCACGCCGTCGAGCTTGGCGCCGAGCCGCTCGATCGCGGCACGGCTGGCGAAGTTGAAGTAGTGGGTGCGGAACTCCACTGCGACGCAGCCCAACTCGTCGAACGCGTGTCCCAGCATCAGGAGTTTCGTCTCGGTGTTGACGCCGGTGCGGCGCGCCGTCTCGACGAACCAGGTGTTGCCGATCTCCAGCCGGCGATTGGGGCCGTCGACGTTGAGGTAGCTCGAGGACCCGATCAGCGCGCCGTCACGCCCTCGCACCACGAACGTCAACCCGGTGTCCGGCCGTTGCAGACCCAACCGCATCTCGACCCAAGTTCCGGCGGCGCCCGGCTTCGGCGTGCCGGTGAACCACAGCCGGCCCAACTCGCCGTCGGCGGCCGCGGCCTCGACCTCCGGAAGATGTTCGCGGGCAAGCGGTTCCAGACTCACCCACCGATCACCCGTCAGCGTGACGGGCTCCACGAAGCCGCTCATCGCATCGGCTCCGACGATGTCCACACCGACAGCATCGTCCACACCGACAGCAGTACCGCGACCAGCGCCAGCGCCGCGGCGACGTAGAGGCCGTAGCCCGCGGACACCGGTGAATAGACGTAGAGCCGGTAGAACCAGACGATCAGCACCACGAGAAGCACCGAAACCGCCAGCGCCGCCGTGGAAGCCATCCGTCCCGAAATCCCCCGTGCCGCCATCGCCCCCGCCACCACCAACGTCGACGACAACAGCACGACCAGTTGCCCGACACCGAACGCCGGAGGGGGCACCGGCATCGCACCGGCGACCCCGCCGATCGCGTTGGCCCGGCCACCGCCTTCGGCCGACGTGAGCCACGGCAACCAGGCAGTGACGGCGACCAGCAGCGCGCACAGCGCGACCAGCCACCCCGGAAGCGCGCGACCCATGGCGGAAGCCTACTAAAGTGAGCCGATGAGCGATCTCCCCGAATGGGCGCGTCGTCTGGACTTCTCACCGCATCCCGAGGGCGGCTGGTTCAAGGAGACGTGGCGCAGCGATCTGACGATTCCGCAGTCGGTCCTGCCGCCGGACTACACCGGATGCCGCAATGCCGGCACCGCGATCCTGTTTCTGCTCATGCCGGGCCAGCAGTCGGCCTGGCACACGGTCCGCAGCGCCGAACTGTGGCTCTACCACTCCGGCGGGCCGCTTCAGCTCGAGGTCGGCGCCCACCAGGAATCCGCGATCGTCCACCTGCTGGGAGCCGACATCGAGGCGGGCGAGACTCCGCAGTTCGTGGTGCCGCCCGGGCATTGGCAGCGGGCCCGGCCCCGCGACGGCCAACCGTGCCTGGTGAGTTGCGTGGTGGTGCCCGGATTCGATTTCGCCGATTTCGCGCTCGGTGCGGCTACCGACTGAGCAGCTCGACCGCGGCCGCGACCAGCGCCGCGTTGCCCTCGGCGGTGGACCCGTCCGGCAACACCAGGGTGTCCTCCATCCCGATGCGGGTCTGCACTCTCCGTACACGCGCGTGTTCCAGTAACGGCCAACAGCTTTCGTCGAGCCCGTGCAACAGCACGGGTGCCGGCGAACCCGCCGTGGCGACGATGCCCAACAGTTCGTCGGCGGTGGTGGTGTCGCCGTCGGCCCCCAATTCGACCATCACGCGCATGCAGTGCTGCGTGACGTCGGAGGCCGCCCAGGACCGCGCCGCGTCGGCGTGGAAGAGGCCGACCTCGACCCCGAGCCCGCGGCTGAGCAGAAGCCTGGCCAGCTCCGGCGAGCCGGGCTCGTGCCAGTTCAGCGACGCGAAGTCCGGCAGGACACTCCAGCTTTCGACGGCCCGCAGGCGCTGCTCGGCATCCGGCAGCGCCCAGTAGCCGGTCGTCACGCCCAGCGGCAAACCGGGCAATGTGTGCCGCACCGCGGCGACCGCGGCGTCGACCTCGCGCGCCAGCAGGGAATCCACCCCGTCGGCCGTCTTCGGATGCATGTGCACCGCGCTGGCGCCGGCCCGATGGGCGGCCACCGCTTCGGCTGCCAGCTGGTCGGGCGTGACGGGCAGCCGGGGATGCTGGTCTGGAGTGCGCGCGCCGTTGATGCACGCTTTGAGGTAGACCCCTGCAGTGACCATGTCACCCATCTTGTCGCCATTGGGCGTGGGGCGCTTGATGTGCGGGGGTGGCCGCGTACATTCGGATGCGGACCGTTTCACGTTCCCCAGGCTGGGTAGTAGAGAACCAGCGCCCCGCCCGGGCGTGATTCATCTGCGCCGACAGGACGTCTAAATGGCTAACAGCTCGACTGACCAAGCGAACAAAACCGCAGAATCTGCCTGGTTGTCCAAGTCCGCCGCCCAGACCCGCGGCTCGGACAAGACCGAGGTGCAATTCCACTACGACATCTCCAACGACTTCTTCAAGCTGTGGCAGGACCCGTCGCAGACCTACAGCTGCGCCTACTTCGAGCGCGACGACATGACCTTGGAGGAGGCTCAGCTCGCCAAGGTCGATCTGTCGCTGGGCAAGCTCGGCCTGGAGCCCGGGATGACGCTGCTCGACATCGGCTGCGGCTGGGGGTCGACGATCGCGCGCGCGGTCGAGAAGTACGACGTCAACGTCATCGGGTTGACACTGTCGGAGAACCAGAAACAGCACATCGAGCAGAACAGGTTCCCGCAGCTCAAGACCGACCGAAAGATGGAAGTTCGGCTGCAGCCGTGGGAGGAGTTCGACGGCAAGGTGGACCGCGTCGTGTCCATCGGCGCCTTCGAGCACTTCGGCTTCAACAAGTACGACGACTACTTCAAGAAGACGTTCAGCTGGATGCCCGACGACGGGGTCATGTTGCTGCACACGATCATCATCCCCAGCGATGAAGAGATCAAAGCCAAGAAGCTGCCTCTGACCATGTCGAACGTGCGCTTCATCAAGTTCATCATGGACGAGATCTACCCCGGCGGGCGTCTTCCGTTGGCCGCTCAGGTCACCGACGCCGCGACGCGCAACGGCTACACGGTCACCCGCGAGCAGCACCTGCAGCCGCACTACGTCAAGACGCTCGATACGTGGGCTTCGAACCTCGAAGACAAGAAGGACGAGGCCATCGCGATCACCTCGGAGCAGATCTACGAGCGGTTTTACAAGTATCTGACCGGCTGTGCGGACCTGTTCCGCGACGGCTACACCGACGTCGTCCAGTTCACCTGTGAGAAGTCAGGGGTGTAGGCGATTTCGGGCACACGCGTTACCTGATCACAGACGCACGCAACGAAAGTCCGCTTTCCGGATGGAGGTTGGTCGGGGATGGCCAAGAGCTCGGTGAACCCGCCCGCGGCAGGTAAGAACATGGAACCCCACTTCGAAGAGGTTCAGGCGCACTACGACCTCTCCGACGACTTCTTCGGTCTGTTCCAGGATCCGTCCCGGACGTACAGCTGCGCGTTCTACGAGCGCGACGACGTGACGCTGGCCGAGGCGCAGATGGCCAAAATCGACCTGGCGCTGGGCAAGCTGGAGCTGAAGCCCGGCATGACGCTGCTCGACATCGGCTGCGGCTGGGGCTCGGTGCTGCAGCGCGCGGTCGAGAAGTACGACGTCAACGTCGTCGGCCTGACCCTGAGCCGCAACCAGTGCAGATTCGCGCAGGAACTCCTCGACGGGCTGGACACCGAGCGGTCCCGTCGCATTCTGCTGCGGGGCTGGGAACAGTTCGACGAACCGGTCGACCGCATCGTCAGCATCGAGGCGATCGAGGCGTTCCCCCAGGAGCGCTACGCGCCGTTCTTCCAGATGTGCAGCCGCGCGCTGCCCCGCGGGGGGCGCATGCTGTTGCAGGCCATCCTCGGCCACCCGCTGAAGAAGTGGCCGGAGATGGGCATCCCGATCGTGATGTCCGACCTGAAGTTCATGCGGTTCATCGCCAAGGAGATCTTCCCGGGCGGCTCGGTGCCGAGCGAGGAGAACATCGTCGAGCTGTCCGCGGACGCGGGGTTCACGCTGGAGCGGACGCAGTTCCTCAACCAGGACTACGTGCGCACCCTCGACACCTGGGCGCAGGCGCTGGAGGCCCACCACGACGAAGCGGTCGCGGCCACCTCCGAGGAGGTCTATCAGCGGTACATGAAGTACCTGACCGGCTGCAGCGATTTCTTCAACCGCGGCATCAGCGAGCTGGGACAGTTCACGCTCGTCAAGACCTGACGGCTGTCCTCACGGCCTGCCGAACACCAGCGACACGTTGTGGCCGCCGAAGCCGAATGAGTTGTTGATCGCGTACCTGAAGTCACCGTGCCGCGGCTCACCGGCGACCACATCGAGGTCGATCTCCGGGTCGAGGTTCTTCAGGTTGCGCGTCGCGGGGATGACGCCGTCGCGCAGCGCCAGCAGCGTCAGGATCGACTCGACCGCACCGACGGCCCCGACCGAGTGGCCGAGAGCTCCTTTGGGTGCGTAGACGGCGGGCTTGTGCCCGCCGAGCGCGTAGTTGATGGCGACCCCTTCGGCGACGTCGCCGACGGTGGTGCCGGTGGCGTGGGCGTTGACGTGGTCGATGTCGGTGGCCGACAACCCGGCCAGCTCGACGGCGTGGGACATCGCATACCCGGCCCGTTTGCCGTTCGGGTCGGGAGCGACCATGTGGAAGCCGTCGGAGGTGATGCTGGCGCCCATCAGCCGGCCCAGGACCTTGGCGCCGCGGGCTCTGGCATGCTCCGCGGTCTCGATGACCAGCAGTGCGCCGCCCTCCCCGAAGACGAAACCGTCGCGGTCCCTGTCGAACGGCCGGCAGGCGCCCGGTGGATCGTCGTTGTTGGTCGACATCACGATGCGCATCTGCGCGAACCCGGCGATCGGCACCGCCTCGATCCGGGCTTCCACCCCACCGCAGATCGCGATGTCGGCCTCACCGAAGATGATGTGCCGCCACGCCTGGGCGATGCCCTCGGACCCCGAGGCGCAGGCCGACACGGGGGCGAGGATGCCGGCCCGCGCATGACGTTCCAGGGCCACCGCGGACGACGGCCCACTGGGCGCGTACTGCTGCACGACCGTCGGGTTGACCAACTCGAGGTGGTGTTCGCGCAGGTGGTCGTAGGCGAAGGCGAGTTCTTCGATACCGCCCATGCCGGTACCGATCGACACCGTCAACCGGTTCGGGTCGACGTCCGGCGAGCCGGCGTTCTCCCAGACCCGGCGGCCGAGGACCACGGCCATCCGCTGCACGTAGGACAGTTCCCAGTTCTCTTCCGGAGTCAACTGCTCGTCGAACGTCTCCAGCAGGTGCCCGCCGATGCGAACCGGCAGGTCGAACTCCTCGATGAACGAGTCCTCCAGGCGGCGGATGCCGCTGCGGCCTTCCAGCAGCGCCTGCCACGTCGACTCGACGTCCGTGCCGAGTGCCGTCGTCATGGCAACTCCTGTCACCACCACGTCCGGAAATCTGCTCATGGGCCCCCCATGCATGCCGATATCTGTCGCGGTATTACCCACACCCTCGACATTTACTCCACGAGGGACGGGTCTCGCTACGGATCATGGCACAGCTGACGCGGGGCAGAAATTAACGTACGCGGCGATAAGAGTGGCCGCAGGCCCTCCCCGACCCGGGCCGGAGGGTCAGCCCTGGATCGAGGACAGATTGAAGCCGGCCCCGGTCGGGTCGGCGACGGCGGCGAGCCTGCCGTACGGGGTGTCCTCCGCACCGCGCACGACGCTGCCGCCGTGGTCGGTGACGAGCGCAACGGTCTTGTCGACGTCATCAGCGCCGAGAAAGAAGCACCAGTTCGACGGGGCCTCACCCGGGATGTTGCTCCCGTCCATCACACCGACCAACGCTTCACCGTCGAAAAGCGCCGTACTGTAGCGGAATTCGTCGGTGTCCGACACGGTCTCGGTGGTCCAGCCGAAGACGGTGCGGTAGAAATCGAGCGCGGCGCCGTAGCCGCGGGTGGTCAGCTGGTGATACACCGGGGCGCCGTGCTCCCCGACGATCCCGTATCCGCGGTGCCCGGTCGGCTGCCACAGACCGAGGAACGCGCCGGTCGGATCGGTCAGCATGCCCATCCAGCCCTTGGCGGGGATCTCCATCGGTGCCACACACGAGGTGCCGCCGGCCGCGGTGGCCTTGGCGACGGTCGCCTCGATGTCGGCGGTGTGCAGGTAGACGGTCCAGGCGTCGGGCGCGTTCCACTGCGGATCGTTGACCATCAACCCGGCGACCGGGTGGTCGTCGCGGAATGCGGTGACGTAGCCGCCGTACTCCGGGCCGGCCGATTCGAAGGTCCAGCCGAACACGGCGCCGTAGAACTGCTGCGCACGGTCGAGGTCGGAGGTGGCGAGGTCGATCCAGATGGGTGCGCCCAACGGGGCGGTGGTGGCGACGGGCATTGCGGTCTCCTCGGGTCTCCTCAGTGGTGGGGATCGGTCACCGTGCAGACCGCCGCGTCGGGAAAAACTCATCGCCCTCTCCACGAATTCGTGCGATTTCGGTGTAGTTGGTCAACCGTGGCGTGACCAGCTACACCGAAATCACGGTCGATGGGAGGCGACCCCCAGTACCCGCAGCGCGTTCTGCTTGTAGATCAGCGGCACCACCGCCGGGTCGATGTCGAGGGTGTCGAAGTCGCGGCGCCACCGGTCGATCTGGATGTAGGGGAAATCGGTGCCGAACAACACCTTGGTGCGCAACTGCCGTCCCATCGCGTGCACGAGCTGCGCCGGGAAGTACTTGGGACTCCAGCCCGACAGGTCGATGTAGACGTTGGCCTTGTGGGTGGCGATCGAGATCTGCGCGTCCACCCACGGCACGGCCGGATGGGCCATCACGATCGTCAGCTCCGGGAAGTCGGCGGCGACGTCGTCGAGCAGCATCGGGTCGCTGTAGCGCAGCTTGATGCCGTGGCCGCCGGGCAGCCCGGCGCCCATGCCGGTCTGGCCGGTGTGGAACAGCGCGGGCACGCCGGCCTCGGCGATCGCATGGTAGATCGGGTAGTAGGCACGGTCGTTGGGCTCGAACGCCTGCATGCTCGGGTGGAACTTGAAGCCCTTGACGCCGTGGTCGCGGACGAGTTCGTGGACGCGGTGCACGGCGTGGCGGCCCTGCCACGGATCGACGGACCCGAACGGGATCAGCACGTCGTTGTTGCGCGCGGCCCCGGCGACCAGGTCTTCGATCGAGTTCGGCGCGTGCCGCATACCGTGGCGGGCGTCGATGGTGAACACCACCGCGGCGGTGTTGTGCTGCCGGTACTGCTCGGCGACGGCGTCCACGCCGGCGACTACGCCTTTCGACCCCTGCGGCATCTTGAAGTACTTGCCGGTCGCCTCGACCAGCACGTCGTCATAGGCGCGGTGGCCGTGGCTGTCGACCTCGACGTGGGTGTGGATGTCGATCGCGGCGACCGCGTCGAAGTCGATTCCGTACTCGTACATGACGTTTACCCCGCGATTTCGGTGTAGTTGGTCAACCGTAGCGTGACCAACTACACCGAAATCCCTGCTTAGGCGGGGGCGTAACCGAGGGCGGCCTTGACCTCGAAGAACTCGTCGAACGCGAACGGGCCCCACTCGCGGCCGTTGCCGCTGCGCTTGTAGCCGCCGAATGGCGCGGCCATGTCGAAACCGTGGTTGATCGCCACCGATCCGGCCCGGATGCGACGCGCCACCGCGCGCGCCTTGTCGAGGTCGGCGCCCGAGACGTAGCCGGCCAGACCGTATTCGGTGTCGTTGCCGATCTCGACGGCCTGGTCGAGGTCGTCGTAGCCGAGGATGCACAGCACCGGGCCGAAGATCTCCTCGCGCGCGATCGTCATGTCGTTGGTGACGTTGGCGAACACCGTCGGCTTGACGTAGTAGCCCTTGTCGATGCCGTCGGGACGGCCGGTGCCGCCGATGACGAGCGTGGCGCCTTCGTCGATGCCCTTCTGGATCAGGCCCTGGATCTTGTCGAATTGCGCCTTCGACGCGACCGGCCCGATCGCGGTCTTGTCGGACGGATCGCCGACCTTCACCGCGGCCGCGGTCTCGCGGGCCACCGCGATGGCCTCGTCCATCCGCGAGTTCGGCACCAGCATGCGCGACGGCGCATTACAGCTCTGCCCGCTGTTCACCATCATCACCGAGGTGCCCGCGGCCACGCTCTTGGCGAAGTCGTCGTCATCGAGCACGATGTTCGGGCTCTTGCCGCCGAGCTCCTGCGTGACCCGCTTGACCGTCGGGGCCGCGTTGCGGGCGATCTCGATGCCGGCGCGGGTGGACCCGGTGAACGACACCATGTCGATGTCGGGATGGCTGGAGATCGACGCCCCCACACCGGGCCCGTCACCGTACACGAGGTTGTACACACCGGCCGGAACGCCTGCGGCGTCGATGATCTCGGTGAAGATCTGCGCCGAGTAGGGCGCCACCTCGGACGGTTTGAGCACCATGGTGTTGCCGGTGGCCAGCGCCGGGAACACCTTGCACGCGATCTGGTTGATCGGCCAGTTCCACGGTGTGATCAGCCCGCACACCCCGATCGGCTCCTTGACCACCAGCGTGCTGCCGTGCTGCTCCTCGAACGCGAAGTTCTTCAGCGCGTCCACCGTGGTGGCCAGGTGGCCGATGCCGAGATTCACCTGAGGCCCGGACGCCAGCCCGGCGGGTGCGCCCATCTCCTCGGTGACGGCCTCGGCCAGATCGCCTGCCCGCTTCTGGTACTCGGCCATGATCGCGCCGAGCAACTCCAGGCGCTCCTCCCGGGTGGTTTGCGACCAGGTGGCGAACGCACGCCGCGCCGCGGTGACGGCGAGGTCGACGTCGGCCGAGGACCCCAGTGCGATCCTGCCGGAGATCTCCTCGGTGGTCGGGTTGTCGACTTCCAGCGCGTTGGGCCGGACAGGGTCGACCCACCGGCCGTCGATGTAGTGCTTCAGATATTCACGCATGTTTCTACTCTTCCCTAGATCGCGGACCTACTGGGTGCCTTCTGCATACCAGGTGCGGAATCGGTCGTACTTCGGCATCTCCTCCGAGTTGGCCTTCGGGTCGATGCAGACGTGCACGACCGCGGTCCTGCCGCTGGCGTAGGCCCGCTGGATCGCCGGGCCGATCTCGTCCTCCTTCTCGACGTACTCACCGTGGCAGCCGAAGCCCTCGGCGATCTTGTCCATCCGCACGTCCTTGCTCCAGTGCACGCCGGGCTGCGGCGACGGCTGCTCGAAAGTGCGCTTGTAGACCCCCACTTCGAGTCCCCACTGGTGGTCGACGCCGACCACGCAGACCAGCGGCACGTTCTCCCTGGCCGCGGTCTCCAGCTCCGCGATGTGGAACAGGAACGCCGAGTCGCTGGTGAGCAGCATGACCGGACGTGTGCGGCCCTCGGCGACCGACGCGCCCACGGCATACGGCAGCCCGGTGCCGAGATGACCGAAGTTCTGGTTCCAGATCACGTCGCGCGGCTTGGCCTGCGAGTAGGTCCACTGGAAGATCACGGTGGCGCCGCCGTCGCGCACCAGGACGCCGTCCTGTGCGTAGTCGTTGAAAGCCTTCGTGGCCTCCACGACGAAGCGGGCCGGGTGCACCGGGGTGCGACCGCTCGGGGCTTCCTCGGCCACCCGGGCCAGCTCGGCGGCGTCGGCATCGACGAGGGTCTCCAGATTGGCCGACGGGGCGCGCGTCGTGTCCCGCAGCGCCTCGACGAGCTGCGGCACCACCCCGCGCAGATCGCCGACGAGCGGCACGTCGAACGACCGGTTCACGCCGATCGCGGTCGGGTCCTGCTCGACGTACACCCACTTGCGGTTGGCGTCGTTGCCTGCCCAGTGCTGGGTCCGGCCGTAGTGCATCGGTTCACCCAGCTCGGTGCCCAACGCCACGCACAGGTCGGACTGCTCGACGGCCTCGTTGGCGGCCGGGGAGAACAGGTACGGGAAGGTGCGGTCCTCCAGCCCGGGGATGAACGACGTACCACCGGAAGTCTGGATGACCGGGCAGGCCATCAGCTCGGCCAGCTCGCGGACCTGCTCCTGGGTCCTTGACGTGTGAACTCCGTGTCCCACCAACAGAATCGGACGCTCGGCCTGCCGGATCAGCTCGACGGCCTCGGCGACCTCGCGGGCACCGGCGCCCTGGTTCACCAGACGGTAGGTGGACGGCTCCGGCGCCTCCCCCACGTTGAGCTCGTCGAGGATGACGTGCGACGGGAATTCGATGTAGGCCGGGCCGGGGGTGCCCGACATGGCCCGACGGATGGCCTCGTGCACGATCTCGTCGGTCTGGTCGGCGTACTCGATGGAGCTGCTGTATTTCACCGACGGCGCGAAAAGCCCTTCCTGCTGCACGAACTGGATGCGGCCGCGGCGCACCCGGCGCTCGGTGATGCGGGCGCGCTGCCCGCCGAGGAAGATCACCGGCGAGTTCTCCACCAGTGCACACATCATCGCGCCGGCGATGTTGGCGACGCCGGGCCCGAGCGTGCCGATGCACAGGCCCGGGTTGCCGGTCATCCGGGAGGCGGCCTCGGCCATGAAGCCGGCACTGAGTTCGTGGTGCGGCGCGACGACCGACCACCCGCGGGCGTCAGCCTCGGTGAACATGTGCACGAAGTTGGGGTCGGGGATGCCGAACAGCGTGTTGACGCCCTCGGCCTCGAACAGGTCGAGAATGCGTTTGTACACGGGTACACCCATGGTCATATCCCTTTCGAATATCTCTGCGAGAGTCGTTTCCGTTGTGCCGCAGGTGAACCGAACAGTGCCCGGTTCAGCGTGGCGCGTTTGAGGTAGACGTGGATGCCGCTCTCCCACGTGTAGCCGATGCCGCCGTGCAGCTGCATGGCTTTGCCTGCGACGTCGACCGCGGCCGAGCAGGCGTGGGACTTCGCCATCGCGGCCTGCGTCGCGGCGTCGCCGCCCTCGGCGAGGACGCCGACCGCGTCGGAGACCAGCCGGCGGGACACCTCGATGGCGACGAGCATGTCCGCGCAGGCGTGCTTGACGGCCTGAAACGATCCGATGGGGCGGCCGAACTGGTGCCGCACCAACACGTAGTCGACGGTGGCCGCGAGCATCTGCTCGGCCAGGCCGAGACTGTCGCAGGCGATCGCCACCTCGGCACGATGCCGCACCGAAGCCGGATCTCCTGCGAGGGTGAGCAGTTCGGCGATCTCGGCGGCCTCGGCGGTGACGGTCGCCAACTGCCGGGTTTCGTCGACGACGGGCTGCGGAACCACGGACATCTGCGCGGCGTCCACCACCGCCACTGCGCCGTCGACGAGCACCAGCAGCCGGTCGGCCCCGACGGCGTCCGGGACGAACCCGGCACGTCCGGCCAGCCGGCCACCGTTGACGGCGAAGCCGTCGGTGGCGACGCCCAGTCGGCCGGGCCCGGATGCGACGGCGGTCAGCAGCTCGTCGCGAATCTCGCTGGGTTCCAGCAGGTTCAGCACCCCGACCGCGAGGACCGCGCTGCCGAGATAGCGGTTCGCGCTCGCGGCGCGCCCGATCTGGTCGAGGATCATCGCGGTCTCGACGAACGTCACCCCGGACCCGCCGAGACCGTCGGGGACTTCCAGGCCCGTCCAACCCGCGTCGACGAGCACCGACCAGTCGACGACACGGTCCTTGGCCAGCAGATCGCCCGCGACCGAGCGGAGCTCGTCGTGGAACTCGGAGAATCCGTGCGTCACGCCGCACCCGGTTCCCGAGGCAGCCCCAGCCCGCGTTCGGCGATGATGGTGCGCTGGATCTCGCTGGCGCCGCCGGGGATCGTCCACTCCCAGGAACCGACGAAATCCAGTACCCAGGAACCGGATTCCCATCCGCTCGACATCGGCTTGGCCAGCACGGTGTGGGCCTCGGGTCCGCCGATCTCCACGGCGAAGTCGGTGAGGCGCTGCAGCAGCTCGCTGTAGTACAGCTTGACGATCGACGCGTCGGCCGGGCCGGTCGCGCCGCGTTCGACGATCTGCCTGCACAGTCCCCGCAAACCGGTGATCTCGGTTTCGAAGCCGGCCAGCCGGTCGGCGACTATCGGGTCGTCGACAGGTGCGGACTGCACCAGCCACCGGAATCCGGCGTTGCCGAGCCGTTCGGCGAGCTCGAGCATCGTCAGCCCCCGTTCCGCACCCAACGTCGCCTGTGCGACCTGCCACCCGTTGTTCTCGGCGCCGATCAGGTTGGCGGCGGGGATGCGGACGTCGTCGAGGAAGATCTCGCAGAAGTGCGAGTCGCCGATCGCGTTGCGGATCGGGCGTACGTCGACCCCAGGGGTGGTCATGTCCATCAGGAAGTACGAGATGCCTGCGCTTTTTCGAGCACCGGGGCGTTTGGGCGCATCCGGGTCGGTGCGGGCCAGCAGCAGGCACCAGTCGGCGTGCATGCCGCCGCTGGCCCACAGCTTCTGCCCGTTGACCACGAACTCGTCACCCGCCCTGCGCGCCGTGGTGCGCAGCACCGCCAGATCCGAGCCCGCTTCGGGTTCGGAGAAGCCCTGCACCCAGATCTCGCCGTCGAGGATCGCGGGCAGGTGCCGCCTGCGCTGCTCGTCGGTGCCCGCGACAAGCAGCGTCGATGCGGCGTGGTGGATCCCGACGAAGGCGAGTACCAGGCGGGGCGCGTCGTGGGCGGCCAGCTCCTGGTACAGCACCACCTGCCGGTCCACGGGGAGTCCTCCACCCCACTCGGCCGGCCAGTGCGGCACCGCATACCCGGCGCTGTGCAGCTCGGCGAACCACGCCTTCTGGAAGCGGACGAACTCCTCGTCGCCGACCCCGGTCTGGGTGTCACGCCAGTCGGCTGGGACGTGATCGCGGCACCAGGCCCGGACCTGCTGTCGAAACTGAGCCTGTGACTGAGAATCAGTCGGATTGTCGCGCTGATCTTCAGATTCGGCGGTCATGTGAGCAGTCCCGTCCGGCTGCGACGTCCCGCGCTCATATGAACAGCCCTGTCAGGCCGCGACGCCCGGCGACCCCGGTGAGGTGGTCGCGCGTCGAGGACAACCCGAAGGGCAGCCGGCGCAGCGGCAGGCTGTAGCGCGACAGCCAAGACAGCGTGGTCTCGTCGCAGAAGCCGACCGCACCGTGCAGTTGGTGGCACACCCGGAACACCACATCGGCGGCCTCGATGGCGGCCAACCGCAGCGCGAGCGCGTCGTCGACAACGTGCGATTGGTCGGTGGCGATACTCCACAGGGCGTGCTTGGCCAGGACGTCGACCCCGCTGCGCTCCACCTCGGCATCGGTGAGCTGGAACTGCACACCCTGGAACGACGACAGCGTCTGGCCGAACTGCTTGCGCAGACTGACGTGCGCGACGGTCAGCGCCACCGCGCGGTCGAGGATGCCCAGCAGAGTCCAGCACGGCAGCACGAGCGCCAACGCGACATCACGGGAACCGTCGCTGTCGACCGGAGAGAGCTCCAGCTCCGCGACGAATCCCGGCCCCGTGACACCCTGCCCGGTCACCAGCGCCCGACGACCGTCGAGATCAACAGCCGCCCAACGTAAATCGAGTCCACCGAGCGCCGCCGCCGGACGCGGGCCGCCGACTACGACGAGCCCGTCGACGTCCTGGACGGCGGGCTTGGCCAACCGTTCGGCGAGCGGATACGGCAGCGCCCAGTAACCCGCGCTGCGGCACAGCGCCGCTGCGGCCTCCAGCCCGTCGGCGTCCGTGCGCGGGTCGAGATCCCACGCGCCGAGGCCGTCGAGCACCGGGCGCACCAGACCGTGGCGGGCCGTGGGGTCGGCTTCGGCCTGCTCGACCAGCCGGTCGCCGCCGGCATTCTCGAAGGCGTGCAGCGCCTGCAGGCCGTACTCCAGCGCGTCGTCGCTGAGATCCAGGATCATTTGGCAGCTCCTCCTGACAGCATCGCGCGCGACAGCAGAATCCGTTGCATCTCAATGCTTCCCGAGGACACCGTGGACGCCTGCGAGTAGCGCCAGTGGTCCTCCACCTCGCCGAGGAACCACTGCGCTCGGTGGTCGTCGCGGCGCACCTCGGCCGCGATGTCCATCAACACCTCGGCGCTGTCCTGGTCCAGCTTGGTGACCGCGATCCGGTAGGCCGACGCGTCGCCCGGGGTGATGCGGCCGCTGCTCTGCAGCGCGACCACGCGGTAGGCCAGCAGCCGGGCCCGGCGGCAGTGGGTCAGCATCCCGATCCAGCGGCCCCGCAGCTCGGCCGGCAGTGAGTCCCACCTGTCTCCCAGCACGCCCGGCGCGGCGGCCAGCAGCCGTTCGCAGCGCGCATACCGCGCGATGCCGACCCGCTCGAACGCCATCACGTCCTGCACGATCGACCAGCCCGCATCGACGGTGCCGAGCACGTCGGCCTCGGTGACGCGCAGGTCGTCGAAGAACACCTCGTTGAGGTGGTGCGGCCCCAGCATGGTGCGGATCGGGCGCACCGTGATCGCCGGATCATCCATCGGCACAAGGAAAATGGTGAGGCCCTGCTGCTTCTTCTGTGTTGCGCCTTCTCCCACACGCGACGTGCGTGCCAGCAGGAAGCACCACTGCGCCATCGTCGCGTACGACGTCCAGATCTTCTGGCCGCTGACCAGCCAACCGTCACCGTCCTCGGCGCGACGGGCATAGGTGCGCAGCGACGCCAGGTCCGAACCGGCCTCCGGCTCGGAGAAGCCCTGGCACCAGATCACCTCGCCCGCGGCGATGGGCGGCAGGTGCCTGAGCTGCTGCGCCTCGGTGCCGTGGCGCATGATGATCGGGCCCACCCAGTTGACGCCCATGTACTGGGCGCCGCGTGGTTCGTGGTGTGCCCACATCTCCTCGCGCACCACCGTCTGCTCCCACACCGACGCCCCGCCGCCGCCGAACTCCTCCGGCCAGGCCAGGCACAGCAGATTGCGTTCGGCGAGCGTGCGGCAGAACGCCTGCGCCGTCTCCAGGTCGGCTGGATCGTCGGTGAACGCCCCGAGAAAGCGCTCCGGCACACGCTCGTTCACGAGGTCCCGGAGTTCGCGACGCAGGTCCGACGCCCGCTTGCCCATGTCGAAGTCCATCGGTATCCCCTACCCACCCAGACCGAGTTCGTCGAGCACCGCCGCGGTGTCCGCGCCGAGTTCGGGCGCCGGTCCGCGCACCTTGCCCGGCGTGCGGGAGAACCAGGTCGGCACACCGGGAAACCTGACGGGGCCGTGCGGGGTGTCCACGGTTTCGAACAGGCCCACCGCGTTCAGGTGCGGATCGTCGAACAGCGCGTCGGGTGTGTTCAGCGGTGCGGCCGGAATCTCCAGCTCCCGGAACAGATCCAGCCAGTCTGCGGTCGTGCGTTCGGCCAGCGTCTCGGCGACCAGGCCGTACACCGTGTCGATCCGGTGGGCACGGGCTTCCAGTGTCGAGTACAGGTCAGAGGACCACGGCGGCTGCACCGCGTCGATGAACGCATTCCAGTGCTTGTCGTTGTAGATCAGCACGGCGATGTAGCCGTCCTTGGTGCGGTACGGACGACGGTTGGGCGCCACGGTGCGCGGGTAGACGGCCGGTCCCAGTGGGGGGTCGAACATGGCACCGTTGGCATGTTCGACCAGCATGAAGGAGGCCATCGTCTCGAACATGGCGACCTCTACCTCCTGGCCTTCCCCGGTTCGTTGCCGATGAAACAACGCCATCGTCGTCGCGTAGAGCGCGGTCAGGCCGGCGACCTTGTCGGCCATGATGGTGCCGACGTAGTCGGGTTCTCCGGTGAGCTGCTGCTGCACGGCCGGGATGCCGCACTCGGCCTGGATGGTGTCGTCGTAGGCCGGGCGGTCGCGCTCGGGGCCGCGCCTGCCGTAGCCGTAGCAGTTGGTGTAGACGATCGACGGGTTGACGGCGGCGACGTCGTCGTAGCCGAGACCGAGCTTGGCTATCGCCTTGGCGCGCATCGAGTGGATGAAGACGTCGGCGCGTTCCACCAGCGCCCGCACCGCGGCCCTGCCCTCGTCGGAGCGCAGGTCCAGCACGACGCTGCGCTTGCCGCGGTTGACGTTGACGAACACCCCGCTCATCCCCGGCACGGGCCCGACCGAGATGAACCGGGTGTTGTCGCCCTCGGGGGGTTCCACCTTGATGACCTCGGCACCCATGTCCGCCATGATCTGGGTGCAGTAGGGGCCCATCACCATGGCCGTGAGGTCGACGACGCGGATGCCCGCCAGCGGTCCGTTCTCAGCCATGGACCACCCCTGGTGATTCGCTCTTCGCGCAAGCGCTCATCGTGATCTGCTCTTCGCGCAAGCGCTCATCGTGATCTGCTCTTCGCGCAAGCGCTCATCGCCGCCGCCCGGCTCGCCATCGCGAAGCTGTAGCGGATGTGGTCTCCGTGCCCGTTCGGCACCACCGGGAAG
>Ga0172382_10004490_pt1 | contig 21369 bp, 22 predicted proteins | sample Leawel138RmetaG_FD_122245 | JGI IMG/M metagenome (GOLD analysis project Ga0172382, IMG submission 122245) | Leachate microbial communities from a municipal landfill in Southern Ontario, Canada - Leachate well 138R metaG | ecosystem: Engineered > Solid waste > Landfill > Unclassified | place... | reverse complement strand
TGGCTGTTAAGCCCCCCTGTATTGCCCTTCGATCCCCGGGCAGTCTGACTTGCGATCAATCGCAGAGAATGGTTAAAATCAGGTTCACCCAGCGAGTTGCAGGGATTGCGCCGCATTCGGCAGATAATGGAAGCCGAGCACCCACAGTCCGCCGATAGCGATGGCCACCCCATATGGGATGGCCAGCTTGTGTCGCTGCCGCCGCATGACGTGCCATGCCCCCAGCACGATCGTCAGCACGCCCCCGGCCAACGCCATCACCAGGAGCAGCTGGAGGAACCATTCCGGTTTGATCCACAGGGCGAGCGCGGCGAGAAGCTTCACATCGCCGCCGCCCATCGCCCCCACGGCGAACAAGGCGGCGAGAATGGCGAATGCGGCGAACGCAATGCCGAGCTGGAGCGCGATGTCAGGCCAGAGCGATAGCCCGCAGGACCACCAGAACAGGGGCGCGGAAAGGGCGATTGCGGCATTCAGCCAATTGTCGATCTGCCGCCGCCGCAAATCCGTGAAGGCGGCCAGCAGAAGCGCGCCCGCCAATGCCGCGAGCAGAAAATAGTGGAAAAAACCGCTTTGCATCTAAACCCCCCGGTGCCCCCGAGGGATAAGTGGTACTGTTTATCACTTACCAAATAGTAACCACGGGCAGGAGGGCGGTATTAGGTCTGTTTCCGATGCGTCTGCCCAGGCCGGATCAGCATCGCCGAGCAAGCGGTTCGATCGCCGGTCGATACCCGAAAAATCCGTGGAAGGGCATTGGGTTGCCGCTGACGGGCAGGCGATCCGCCGGATAGACTGGCCGGCGGGCGAGGGCGCGGCCAAGGGCTCGCTCCTGTTCCTGCCGGGGCGGGGCGATGCCTATGAGAAATATCTCGAAACGCTCGACCACTGGGCGTCGCGGGGATGGCGGGTCACGTCCCTGGACTGGCGCGGCCAGGCCGGTTCCGGGCGGCTGGGGCGCGATCCGGTGACCGGGCATATAGACGATTTCGCGACATGGGTCGCCGATCTGCGCTCGTTCTGGGAAAGCTGGTCGGCGCAAGGCCCGGGGCCTTGCATATTGGCGGGCCACTCGATGGGCGGGCATCTTGCCTTGCGCGCGGTGGCGGAACGGGCGGTAAATCCGGACGCCCTGATCCTGATCGCTCCCATGCTGGGTATTGCCAGCCAGAGATTGCCGATGGGCTTGCTGCATGGCGTGGCGCGGCTGATGGCGGCGCTGGGCGACCCGCGCCGCCCGGCCTGGCGGTGGAGCGAGAAGCCGGGGCAGGTGCCGGAAGGGCGCATCGACCTGCTGACGCATGACAGCGAACGCTATGCCGATGAACTTTGGTGGCGCGACGCGCGTCCCGAACTGGCGATGGGGCCGGGAAGCTGGGGCTGGGTGGAGCGTGCCTATGCCTCGATGCGGGGGCTGGCCCGTGACGGCGTCCTGGAAGCAGTCAAGATACCGGTGCTGATCCTTGCAACGCAGATGGACCGGCTGGTGGACACAGGGGCGATCAAGCGCGCCGCGCATCGACTGCCCGATTGCGAGTTGGTTCTGTTCGGGGAAGAAGCTCGCCATGAAATCTTGAGGGAAAGCGATTCGGTCCGTGACCGGGCGCTGGACGTGATCGACCAGTTTCTTGAAAAGGCCATACTTGCCGCAAGGAGCACTACGTGACGGAAGATCGAGGTGCGCAGTCGTTCGATGTTGTGATTGTGGGCGCAGGCATGGCGGGGGCCAGCCTCGCGGCGGAACTGGCGCTCCATGCGACGGTTCTGGTGCTCGAAACGGAAGACCGGCCCGGTTTTCATGCGACCGGGCGTTCCGCCGCCTTCTGGGTGGAAAGCTATGGCGGGCCGCCGATCCTGCCGCTTACCGTGGCGTCGGGCGCTTATCTGGCCGAGCATGGCTTCCTGATCGACCGGGGCGGGCTGAACATCGCCCGCAAGGACCAGCTGGACCAGCTCGACCGCTTCCAGCAGCTTTATTCCGAAGCCGGAATCCGGCTTGAGCGCTGGGACCGGGCCAGGATGGAGAGCCATGTGCCGGGGCTGCTGTCGGACTGGGTCGAGGCGGTGATGGAGCCTGACAGCAAGGACATCGATGTCGGCGGGCTGCATAATCATTATCTCGCCATCGCGCGCCGGGGCGGGGTGGAGATCCGCTGCCGCGCCGGGCTTGCCGCTGCCGCCCGCGAAGGCGGGCGCTGGCGTCTGACCTTGGCCGACGGAAGCACGGTGAGTTGCGATACGCTGGTGAATGCCGCGGGGGCCTGGGCCGATCCGGTCGCGGAAATGGCGGGGGTCAGGCCCGTGGGCGTGCAGCCGCTCCGCCGCACCATGGTGCAGTTGCGCACTGTGCCGGAAGCCGCCCCGGATATGCCGCTGGTGCTGGATATCGGCGGAAGTTTCTACTTCAAGCCGGAGAGCGGACGGCTCTGGCTCACGCCCCATGACGAGCATCCCTGCGCGCCGTGCGATGCGGCTCCGGAAGAGCTGGATGTCGCCATCGCCATCGACCGGCTGGAGCATGTGGTGGATTGGAAGATCGAACGGGTCGAGCATAAATGGGCCGGGCTGCGGAGCTTCGCGCCGGACCGGGCGCCGGTTTACGGGCCTGATCCGAGGGAGCCTTCCTTCTTCTGGTTCGCGGGCCAGGGCGGGTTCGGCATCCAGACCGCTCCGGCCGCCGCCCGTCTGGCATCGCAGATCATGCTGGGCCTGCCCGCCGACGAGATGACCGCCCGCCTCGATGCGGAATTGTATAGCGCCCGCCGTTTCAGCTAGGATGCGGTGGCTTGCCGGATGAACGCCTGAAGAGAGTTTGCCCGATCACCAAGTGAGGAGACGCGAGAATGGCCCATCGTTTCGAGATCCGGAAGAACAAGAAGGGCGAGTTCGTCGCCTATTTCTGCTACAACAAGGAAACGATTTTCTGGACCGAGGGCTACGCGTCCAAAGCGGGGGCGAAGAACGCCATAGAATCGATCAAGAAGAATGGGCCGGGCGCGGAAACCGTAGACGATAGTTGACCCTGCCCGCAGGCGCGGACGCCCTGCGGCTACCCGCCCGCGGCCCTGGCGGCCTCGCTGGCCAGCTTGTCCACCCGCTCGTTTTCGGGGTGGCCGTTGTGCCCCTTGACCCAGATCCATTCGATCCGGTGCTTATGCGCCACGTCGATCAACTCGTGCCATAGTTCGGCATTCTGCACCGGCTTCTTGCTCGCGGTCTTCCAGCCGTTGCGCTGCCAGCCGTGAATCCAGCGGGTCATTCCGTCCATCACATATTTGCTGTCGGTATGCAGCATCACCTCGCAAGGCTCGATCAGGGCTTCCAGCGCCCTGATCGCCGCCGTCAGTTCCATCCGGTTGTTGGTGGTGTGCGGATCGGAGCCGGATAGTTCCTTCTCGTGCCGGCCCATCCTCAGCAGCGCGCCCCAGCCGCCGGGGCCGGGATTTCCCTTGCACGCGCCATCGGTGAAAATTTCCACCCGTTTCATGCGAACAGCAACCTATCCTTTCGTTCTGGGGAACGCGCTGCTCCCCATGCTGGCGTAAGCGCGCGATCGCCTGGCGAAGGCCATCGGGTCCTTGGGCGTGACCAGCGCGCCATGCGGTGTATGCAGCCAATCATAGGAACGGGTCGCAAGGAAGCGTATGGCCGCACCCCGTGCCAATATGGGAAGGGCTGCCCATTCCTCGTCGGACAGGCGGCGGACGCTCTCATAGCCTTCCACCAGCGCTGCCGCGATTTCCGGATGAAAATTGCTGCCGTCGGGATCGAAGCACCATGCCGCATGCGTTACCGCCAGATCATAGGCCGTGATGTCGGTGCAGGCGAAGTAGAAATCGATCAAACCGCTCACCCTGTCGCCGAGCATCAGGACATTGTCCGGAAACAGGTCGGCATGGATCACGCTGCGCGGCAGATCCTGCGGCCAGCGGTCCACCAGGAACGCCAGTTCCTCCGCGACGAGGGCGGGAAGCGACGGATCGATTCGGGTCAGGCCGTCGCCGCAACCGGCAAGCAGGCCGCGCCAGGCGTCGAGGGCCAGCCCATTGGCGCGATGGCCAGGAAAATCGGCCGAAGCGAGATGGATTCCCGCCAGCGCCTGGCCGACGGCTTGCGCCTGGGCGATGCCCGGCCGGTCCACCGAAACGCCCGGAAGGAACTCGATCAGCGCCACCGCCTTGCCTTCGATCATTCGGAAAGGCGCGCCGTCGCGGTCGTGGATCGTGCGCGGCACAGGGCAGTTCCGGGCCGCCAGATGATCGAGCAGGCCCAGGAAGAAGGGCAGGTTCGCGAGATCGGTGCGGGTTTCGTACATGGTGAGGATGAAACGGTCGCGGCTGGTTTCGACCAGCCAGTTGCTGTTCGACACGCCTTCCGCGATGCCTTTCGCGGAGCGCAGCTCCCCCACGTCATACTGGGCGATCAGATCGGCAAGCTGGTCGGCGCCGAGATGAGTATAGACGGCCATGGCTGGCGAGTTCCCGCTAGGACAGTTGCCGGGGCAGCTTGAAGATCATCTTTTCCTCGGCCGAGACTATGGTGTGTTCTTCCACCTCGCGCCATTCCCCGAGGCGGGCGATCACTTCCCGGACGAGCGTTTCGGGCGCCGATGCGCCGGCGGTGAGGCCCACCGTTCCGACTCCCTCCAGCCACTCCTCCTGGATGTCGGTGGCGCGCTGGATCAGCCTGGCGTTCGTCCCGCAGCGTTCGGCCACTTCGACCAGCCGCAGGGAATTGGAACTGTTGGGCGCGCCGATCACCAGCACCAGATCGCTGCCCGGGGCGATCTGCTTGACCGCGGCCTGACGGTTGGAGGTGGCGTAGCAGATGTCTTCGGCCTTGGGCCCGGCAATGTCGGGGTATCGCTCCCTGAGCGCGCCGATGACCCTGGCGGTGTCGTCCACCGAAAGGGTCGTCTGGGTGAGGTAGGCCAAGGGCGTGTCGGCGGGGAAATCGAGCTTCGCGACATCGTCCACCGTCTCGATCAGCGTCATGTTTCCTTCCGGCACCTGGCCGAAGGTGCCGATGACTTCCGGATGGCCGGCGTGGCCCACGAAAACGATATGCCGGCCCGCCTCGATCTGCCGTTCCGCCTGGCGATGGACCTTGCTGACCAGCGGACAGGTGGCGTCGAGATATTCGAGCCCGCGTTGCTCCGCCCGCGCGGGGATGGCCTTCGGCACGCCATGGGCGCTGAACACCACGGGGACGCCATCCGGCACCTCGTCCAGCTCCTCGACGAAAATGGCGCCCTTGGCCTTCAGATTGTCCACCACGTAGCGGTTATGCACGATCTCGTGGCGCACATAGACCGGCGCCCCATATTGCACCAGCGCCCGCTCCACGATCTCTATGGCCCGGTCCACTCCCGCGCAAAAGCCCCGGGGGGCCGCGATGAGCACGGTCAGCGGCAGGCGGCCTGCGCGGGAAGCGGTTTGCGGAAAGGGCGCGTTCATGCGGAGGTCTCTAGCGCCTGCGGCAAGGCGGTGGAAGAGTCGCGCGATCTTTCTGTCTGACCCGTTGCGCTTTATTGGCACAGGCCCTAGGGCTGCAGCCAGTCTTTGGACGAGGATCGATGATGAGTGCTCGCTTTCGCCTGTTCGCCGTGATCGCTGTCGCCGCCGCGCTGGCGGGATGCAAATCGAAGGGCGACATCGTGGTTCAGGAAGGGGTCGGCATCACCGCGCTGCGCACGGTGTGCCCGGCGGTGGGCGTGCCGGATTTCACGGGCGACATCACCTTGTTCTCCCCGGCCGAAGCGCGCACGGTGGCGGCGCTGGACGTGACGGCGGCCATCACCAATGTCCGCTCCAGCTGCAACGACACCGGCGCGCAGGTCTATTCCGAAGCGAGCTTCGACGTGGTGGCCCGGCGGCAGGATACGCGCGGCGCCCGCAGCGTGACCCTGCCCTATTTCTCGACCGTGGTCCGGGCGCAGGACCAGATCGTCAGCAAGCGCGTCGGCTCGGTCACGCTCAACTTCGCGGACGGGCAGGAGCGCGCCACCGCCAGCGCCCGGGCAGGGGCCTATGTGGATCGCGCGGAAGCGACCCTGCCTCCGGAAATTCGCGATCGCGTGACTCGCAAGCGCAAGGCGGGCGACATGGATGCGGCGATTGATCCGCTGAGCGAACCCGAAGTGAAAGCCGCCGTTTCGCGGGCGAGCTTCGAGCTGCTGGTCGGTTTCCAGCTCAGCCGGGAGCAGCTGGCCTACAACGTCACGCGCTGAGGTTCGCCGATTTCCCGCAGGCCGTGTGACAGGGGCCTTCCCCCGGCGGGGCAAAACCGCTAACCGCCCGGCCCATGTCCAATGACCTGATCCCCGACCGGAAGACTCTCCATGCCACCTTCGCGGCTCATGTGGCCGCCGCACTCGACGCGCTGGAGCAGGATGGTATCCTGCCCGCAGGCCTGCCGCGAGGGAATGTCAGCGTGGAGCCGCCGCGCGATCCGTCGCATGGCGATCTCGCGACGAACGCGGCGATGGTGCTTGCCAAGCCGGCGAAGGCCAATCCGCGCGCGCTGGCCGAAGCGCTGGCCGCAAGGCTGAACGCCTTGCCGGAAGTGACCGGTGCGGAGATCGCAGGCCCCGGCTTCATCAATCTGCGGCTGGCCGACAGCGCCTGGCGCGGCGAATTGCAGGCCATCGCGGTCGCAGGCCCGGATTACGGGCGCTCCGCGCTTGGCGGCGGCGGCGCGGTCAATATCGAATATGTCTCCGCCAATCCCACCGGCCCCATGCATATGGGGCATTGCCGTGGCGCGGTGGTGGGCGATGCGCTGGCCAATCTGCTCGAATTTGCCGGTCACAGGGTGATCCGCGAATATTACGTCAACGATGCGGGGGCGCAGGTCGATGTCCTCGCCCGCTCGGCCCATCTGCGTTATCGCGAAGCGCTGGGCGAGGCGGTGGGGGCGATCCCCGAGGGGCTGTATCCCGGCGATTATCTGGTGCCGCTGGGTGAGGCGCTGGCCAAGGAATTCGGCGATCGCTACGCCGCCGCGCCCGATGCGGAATGGCTGCCGCTGTTCCGTGGTCGTGCCGTTGCGGCGATGATGGAGATGATCCGCGCCGATCTGGCGCTGCTCGGCATCCATCATGACAAGTTCTCGTCCGAGGCGGAACTGCAGGCTGCGGGCAAGCCGGCCGAGGCAGAGCAATGGCTGCGCAAGCACGATCTCGTCTACGATGGCGTGCTGGAAGCGCCGAAGGGCAAGACCCCGGAAGATTGGGAGCCGGTGGAATTGCCGCTATTCCGTTCGACCCGCTTCGGTGACGACCAGGACCGGCCGATCCGCAAGAGCGACGGAAGCTGGACCTATTTCGGCGCGGACCTTGCCTATCACTTCCAGAAGGCGGAGGATGCCGATGCCCTGATCGACATCTGGGGCGCGGACCATGCCGGCACGGTCAAGCGGATCAAGGCGGCGCTGGCCGCGCTGACGGAAGGCGCGGGCCGTTCGATCCCGTTCGATATCAAGCTGGTGCAGATGGTCCAGCTGCTGCGCGATGGCGAGCCGGTCAAGATGTCCAAGCGCGCGGGCACTTTCGTGACTCTGGCCGATGTGGTGCGCGAAGTGGGCAAGGATGTGGTTCGCTTCACCATGCTGACCCGCAAGCCCGAAGCGCAGATGGACTTCGATTTCGCCAAGGTGGTGGAAGCGTCGAAGGACAATCCGGTGTTCTATGTGCAATATGCGCACGCCCGGATTCGTTCGACTTTGCGGAAAGGGGAGGCCGAAGGGCTTGCCCCCGCCGATGCCGCGCTGGACCGGCTGGGCAGCGAGGAAATGGAACTGGTGAAGCTCGCCGCGCAATTTCCCCGTATAGTGGAAGCGGCCGCCTCGGCGCGGGAGCCGCACCGTATCGCTTTCTTCCTGTATGACCTCGCGGCGGCGTTCCACGCCTATTGGAATCTCGGTAACGACAGGCAGGACAAGCGCTTCATTGTGGCACAGGATGCCGAGTTGACTGGCGCAAGGCTTTTCCTTGCCGCGCAAATCGGGCAGGTTTTCCGCAACGGACTGGCCTTGCTTGGGGTCGAGGCGGTTGAGGAGCTTTGATGATGATTGCGAACCCGGATGATGGCCGCAAGGACGAGGACAATCTTGCCGAGTTTGACAATGCCGATACGCCGGACGCGAATGCTGAGGAGGTGCGGCTCGACTTCGAGGATGATGACGAGCAGTTGCCCTGGCTCGAATCCGCCGACGACGCGGAGGAAGAAGGCCCCGATACTGGGCGCATGGTGGGCTTCGCGCTGATCGGCCTGCTGGCCCTGGCGGCCATTGTCGGCGGGATCTGGTGGGCCAGCCATCGCAACTCCAACCCGCATCTGGTGGCCGATGGCAGCACTATCGAAGCGCCGGAAGGCCCTTACAAGACCAAGCCGGAGGACCCGGGCGGCAAGACCTTTGCGGGCACCGGCGACACCAGCTTCAAGGTCGGCGAAGGTAAGGCCAGCGAAGGTCGCCTGGACGCCAATGCTGTCGCCAAGCCTAGCATCGATACCGCCCAGGCGGGCGACAAGCCCAAGCCCGCATCCGCCGCCACGCAGGACACGGCGGGCGATGCCGGTGGGATCGGGGTGCAGCTTGGCGCCTATGTCACCAAAGAAGCGGCCACGGCGGGCTGGAACACGCTGGTCGGCAAGCACGAGCTGCTGAAAGGCCGCAATCACCGGATCGTCGAAGGACAGGCCGATATCGGCACGGTCTATCGGCTGCAGGTGGTGGCGGGCGATCTGGACGGCGCGAACAGCCTGTGCCAGAGCCTGAAGGCGCAAGGGGCGGCCTGCCAGGTCAAGCGCTGAGCGCTATCCACATCCCGAAGCGGAGGAAACCTTGCTAAAGGCAGGGTTTCCTGCGACTCTTGCACATTATGACGCCTGCCATATTCGGCATTGCCGGAACCGTGCTCTCCGCTGATGAGCGGGCCTTCTTCCGCGAGAGCGATCCGGCCGGTTATATCCTGTTCGGCCGCAATATCGAAAACAGGGCGCAGCTTCGCGCGCTTACCGACAGCCTGCGGGAAATCCATGGGTGGGACCGGCTGTTCATCTGCATAGATCAGGAAGGCGGGCGGGTCGCCCGGATGCGCCCGCCGGAATGGCTGGCCTTCCCGCCGGGCGAAGTGTTCGACCGGCTCTATGATCTGGCGCCCGCCAGCGCGATCGAGGCTGCGCGCGTCAATGCGGAGGCGCTGGGCCTCGATCTGGCTGAAGTGGGCATTTCCATCGATTGCCTGCCGTTGCTCGATGTGCGCCAGCCCGGCGCGCATGATGTCATCGGTGATCGCGCCCTGGGGTCGGAGCCGTTGCGCGTGGCGGCGCTGGGCCGGGCGGTGCTGGACGGGCTCGCCAGGGCAGGCGTGGGCGGGACTATAAAGCATATACCCGGCCATGGTCGCGCGATGGCGGACAGCCATAAGGAGCTTCCGGTAGTGACCGCCAGCGAGGCGGAGCTTGAGCTTGATATGGCGCCGTTCATATCCTTGGCGGACGCCGCCATCGCGATGACCGCCCATATTCGCTACACCGCCTGGGATGCCGAAAATCCAGCGACCCAATCGCCCTTCGTGATCGGGGAGATCATTCGCGGGCGGATCGGCTTCGGCGGCCTGCTGCTGTCCGACGACCTCGATATGGAGGCGCTGGAAGGCACCGTGCCCGATCGCGCGGCGAAGGCGATTGCGGCGGGCTGCGATATTGCCCTCAATTGCTGGGCCAGGATGGACGACATGGTCGGGATCGCCGATCGCTTGCCCGCCCTTTCCGAAGCCGGCGCGGCGCGGCTTGAACAGGCGCTGGCCGTTGGCCCGATGCGCACGGATACCGGGCGGCAGGCGGGATTGATCGCCAAGCGGGATGCGCTGCTCCGGCTGGCCGAGGCGGCGGCGTGACTCAGGAAGCCTTGCTCGAAAGCGCCCCCCGGGACGAGGACGGCGATTGGGATGCGGTTGCGGCGGCCCCGGCCGACGATGCGGCGCTTTATCTGGAGCTGGACGGCTGGGAAGGCCCGCTCGATCTTCTGCTCGATCTCGCCCGCCGCCAGAAGATCGACCTCAAGACCATCTCGATACTCGCCCTGGTGGATCAGTATCTTGCCTATATCGAACGGGCGGAGGCCCTGAAGCTGGAAGTGGCGGCCGATTATCTGGTGATGGCGGCCTGGCTCGCCTATCTCAAATCCGCGCTGCTGCTACCGAAGGACGAGCAGGAGGACCCCAGTCCCGAGGAACTGGCCCTGCGCCTGCAATTGCGGCTGCAGCGGCTGGGCGCGATGCGCGAGGCGGCCGCCCGGCTCATGGCGCGCGACCGGCTCGGGCGCGATGTGTTCGCGCGCGGCGCGCCGGAAGGCTTGCGGATCGACCGCAGGAACGCCTGGCAATGCGCCTGGTTCGATCTGGTGCAGGCCTATGGGCAAGTCCAGGCGCGGACCGCGCCGGCCGTCCATATGGTTCGGGAACGGCCCGTCATGACGCTGGATGCGGCGCTCACGCGGGTTTCCGCGATGCTGGGCGTTGCGCTCGACTGGATGGTGCTGGAGGAATTCCTGTCCCCGCAGATCGGCGATGCCGCGTCCGACCCGCGCTTGCGGCGTTCGGCGCTGGCTTCCAGCTTCGTCGCCGCGCTGGAGCTTGCCCGGCTGGGCAAGGCGGAGATCGCGCAGGACCATACCTTCGGCCCCCTGCGGCTGCGGCGGGCCAGCGCATGAGCGAAGCGGCAACCGGCGAGGATGCGCTGATGCGCGCGGTCGAAGCCACCTTGTTCGCGGCGGAGCAGCCGATGAGCGCGGAGGCGATATCCAGCCATCTGGGCGGTGCGGATGTTCGCGACGCGCTGCGCCAGCTGGCCACGCATTATCAGGGGCGCGGGATCGAGCTGGTGGAACGCGGCAGGCGCTGGCATTTCCAGACCGCGCCCGATCTCGCCCATCTGCTGCGCCGGGAACGCGAGCAGGTCCGCCGCCTGTCGCGCGCTGCGACCGAGGTGCTGGCGATCGTCGCCTATCATGAGCCGGTCAGCCGTGCCGAGATCGAGTCGATCCGGGGCGTGCAGACGGCCAAGGGCACGCTCGACGTGCTGCTCGAAACCGGCTGGGTGCGGGTGGCCGGGCGGCGGGAAGTGCCAGGCCGGCCCGTGGTCTATGCGACGACCGGCGAGTTTCTCGCCCATTTCGGGCTTGCCTCGCGCCGCGAACTGCCCGGCATCGAGGAATTGCGCGCGGCGGGGTTGCTCGATCCTGTCGAGGATGCGCTGATCGGGGCCATGGCGGAGGATGCGCGGGAAGGCGAGCCCGACGCCGAACCGGGGGCCGCCACGGATTGACTCGCCAACCGTGGCGACAAACATTAAGGGGGCACGGTGTTGAAGGCCGGGCCGTGCGGCCTCATATGGAAGTCCGCATTACGTCAGGAGAATAAGCATGGGCCTGTCACTTCCGCATCTGATCGTGGTGGCGCTGGTCATATTGGTGCTGTTCGGCCGTGGCCGGATCTCCGAAATGATGGGCGATTTCGGCAAGGGCATCAAAAGTTTCAAGCAGGGCATGAACGAGGAAGCCGATACGCCGCCGGCGCCCAAGCCCGCCCTGCCCGATCCGCAGTCCGAGGTGACGAGCGGATCATCGACCGGGACTAGGGCGGAATAGCTCGCGCGCGCTTTTCTGCCCCCCGCCGGGGCGTGCGGCCACGCTCGCGATCCGCGTCTGTTCCCCGGGGCCGGTGAAGCCGGATCGCCGTGGCACTGGTGCCGAATGGGCAATTGCCGTATAGACGGTTCGGAGCGAGAGCGAGTGATGCCATGAATATCGGACCGTTTCAGCTGCTGATCATCGCGCTGGTGATACTGGTGCTGTTCGGCCGTGGCCGGATCGCCGAAATGATGGGCGACTTCGGCAAGGGCATCAAGAATTTCAAGCAGGGCATGAGCGAAAGCGACACGCCGCCCGCCCCTCCCGCGCAGATCGACTCCCAGCCGCCCGAGCCTGCCCCGGAGGCCAAGAGCACCGACGGCTCCAGCCAACCCTGAGCATGATCCGGTTGCCGCAAGATGTTTGATGTCGGTGCGTCCGAGCTGTTGCTGATCGTGATCGTGGCGATTGTCGTCATCGGTCCGAAGGACATGCCGCTCGCCTTGCGCACCGCCGGGCGCTGGATCGGCAAGATCCGGCGTATTTCAGGCCATTTCCGCACCGGGGTCGAAGCCATGATCCGCGAAGCGGAAATGGAGGAAGCCGAAAGGAAATGGCGCGAGCATAACGAACGCATCATGGCCGCCCATCCGGATACGCAGGCGGAGCCGCCGCCTCCATCGCCGCCCCTTCCCGATGAAGCCGTGTCCCAAGCCGTTTCAGCGGCACCGGCGGCGGCAAGCGCGGAAGCCCGCGTGCAGGCCGCATCGCCCGCCCGGTCCGCCCCCCAGGACGAGGAGGAACCGCTCCTGCCGTTCCGCGGGCCGCCTCCGCCGCCATGAAGAACATGCCCTTCAAGCTCAGGGATATCGACGAGACGCAGGCTCCGCTGCTGGATCATCTGATCGAGCTGCGCACGAGGCTGCTGCGCTGCGTGGTGGCGCTGGGCATCGCCTTTGCCGTATGCCTCTATTTCGCGGAGGATATCTTCGGCTTCCTTGCCCGCCCTTTGACGAAGGCCTTCCCCACGGGCGAGGGCAGGCTGATCTACACCAAGCTTTACGAAGCGTTCTTCGTGGAGATCAAGGTGGCCCTGTTCGCGGCCTTCTTCGTCAGCTTCCCGATCATCGCCAACCAGTTGTGGGCGTTCGTCGCGCCGGGGCTTTATGCCAGGGAGAAGAAGGCGTTCCTGCCCTTCCTGGTCGCCACTCCCGTGCTGTTCACGATGGGCGCCGCGCTTGCCTATTTCGTGGTGATGCCCACGGCTTTCCACTGGTTCCTCGGCTTCGAGGGCAGCCGGGGCGGGTTGAAGCTGGAAGCCCTGCCGGGGACGGGCGATTATCTCGATCTGGTGATGCAGTTCATCCTGGCCTTCGGGATCAGTTTCCTGCTGCCGGTGCTGCTGATGCTGCTCAATCGGGCCGGGATCGTCACCCGGGCGCAGATGGCGGGGGCGCGGCGTTACGTGATCGTGGGGATATTCATCGTCGCCGCGGTGATCACCCCGCCCGACGTGATCTCGCAATTGCTGCTGGCAACGCCGCTGCTGATCCTGTTCGAAGGGTCGCTGGCGCTGATGTGGTTTTCGGAGAAGCGCGCGCGGACCCAGGCCGAACGCGAGCAGACGCAGCAGAAGGAAAGCGGCGGGAATATCGACTGAATTACCAGCCGGGCATCTCCTTCGTGTATTTCTGCTCCGTCTCCAGGCCTTCCTGGTAGATCTTGACCCCGCCTATCCAGGTTTCGAGCACCCGCGTGGTGCGCAGTTCCGCCGGGGTCGCGGTCATCGGGTCCCGGTCCACCAGGATGAAATCCGCTCGTTCGCCCGCCACGATCCGGCCGAAGCGCCCTTCGCCATGGGCTGCGAAGGCAGCATTGGCGGTGAGCGCGGCCAGCACGGCCTCCCGGCCGATGCGCTGTTGCGGCTGCCATCCGCCCGATGGCTGGCCCTGGGCATCTTCCCGCGAGATCGCGGCCGCCAGGTCGGCAAAGGGCGAGGGCAGGGATTGCCGGGAACCGGCGATGGCGAATTTCACGCGCGCCTGATCGAGACTTTGCCACGGCTGCACCGAGCCGATGCGGCCCGGCCCGAGCCGCGCATCAGCCACTGCCGCTTCGGCGGCGAGATTGCCCGGCCGGAAGCTGACGATGGCGCCATGCGCGGCAAGGCGGGGCAAGTCGGTCTGCGCGGCCAGCTGCAAACCGTCGATCCGCCAGCGCCGCTCGCCCTTGTAGGTCAGGGCCAGCTCGTCGATCGCGCCCAGCACTTCGACCACGGCCGCATCGCCATGCGCGGCGACGGAAACCTGGAAGCCGTCGATCGCTGCGCGGCTCATCAGGTTGCGCAGCTGCGTCTCGCCCTGGATCAGCTTCCCGCTGGTATCCGGGCGATCCGCATAGGGCGCCTTGAGCGCGGCGCCATGTGTCTCCAACGTGCCGTCCGCGACGAGATGCACGCCATTCAGCCGCAAGCGGTCGTCATACAGCCAGGGAGATGGCCCCGGCCCGCCGATCAGGACCATGGAAGCAATGTCCGTGGCATAGGCGGCGATGCGCAGATAAAGCGTCCGGGCATCGCCCGCGCGCCGATAGGCCTGCCAGTGCTCTATCGAGGTGGCGGTATCGGTCACTGCCGTGATGCCGCGCGCGGCCAGTTGCCTCTGCGCCTTCTGTAAGGCGACATCCCAGTCTTCCGGCCGGGGCGGCGGCAGGGCTGAATCGCCGCTTGCCGTTGCATTGAGCAGCGAAAGCCCGAAATCCATCAGCCGCATGTCGGCCGCGACGATGCCGGGCAGCATTATGCGTCCCTGGCCTTCTATCCGGTAATCGACCTTTTTCGGCCGCTTGTCCTTCTGCTGCAGGACCTGGCTGATGCGTCCGTCGTTGCCGATGACGATCCCCGTGAAGCGCTGCAGCGCCCCGTCCGATCCGATGGTGATGCCGTTGACATTGTCCACCAGCGTATCGGCCGAGGCGGCAGCCGGGCAGGCGAGGGCAAGGCAGGCCGCGAGGGCATGGCGCGCGGCGCGCCGCAATTTATTTATCATTTCCGGTGGCCTTTGGGCAGGCGGCGGATCAACGCGCTGGTATCCTGCTTGCTCCCATCCATGCGCTGAACATCCGCATAGAACTGGTCGACCAGCGCAGTGATCGGCAGCGAAACGCCCAGCCTGCGCCCCTCCTCGATCGCATATCCCAGATCCTTGCGCATCCAGTCGATCGCAAAGCCGAAATCGAACCGTTCTTCCGCCATGGAAGTCCAGCGATTGTCCATCTGCCAGCTTTGCGCGGCCCCTCCGGAAATCACTTCGAACACCCGCTCCATATCCAGCCCGGCGCTTTCGGCGAAGCGGATCGCTTCGGACAGGCCGGACAGCACGCCCGCGATGCAGATCTGGTTGACCATCTTGGTGGTTTGGCCCGCTCCGGCCGCGCCGACATGGACGATGCGCGATCCATAGGCCTGCATCACGGGAAGCGCGGACTTCATGGCATCGGGGCCGCCGCCGCACATGATGGCCAGCGCGCCGTTTTCCGCGCCCGACTGGCCGCCCGAAACCGGGGCATCGACGAAGCCGATCCCGCGATCCGTGCATTCGACGGATAATTGCCGGGCCAACCCCGCTGAAACGGTGGTATGGTCGATCACCAGCCCGCCTCTCGCCAGGCTGGCCAGCGCGCCGCGCGATCCGAGCAGGACCTGCGCGAGATCCTGATCGTTCCCGACACAGGTGATGACGATGTCGGCATCGCGGGCCGCTTCCGCCGGAGAACCGGCCAGGCTGGCATCGCCTTGGGCGCCGAAACGCTGCAGCCATGCCTTGGCCCTTGACGTGGTGCGGTTATAGGCTGTGATCCGGTGCCCGGCGTTCAGCAAGTGGCCGGCCATCGGCCCGCCCATCATGCCAAGGCCAAGAAACGCGATATGCTTTGGCGTGCTCATGGAAAGGCTGTGTAACGGCTTTGCCGCCAAAGCAAGAGTTGCTGGACGGAATATGGCGAGGTGTGCGGCCACTGCCTTAGGTCCCGACCCTAAAATGGCGTTTCCCATTTTTGCGTTTTCCGTTAGGGCGCGCACGTCATGATCCAAAGCAGCGCCCTCAATGCCGATGCGGACGAAACTCCGCTTCTTACGCTCCAAGACGTGCGGGCCGCTGCCGAGCGAATTCGTGGGGCGGTGGTGCGCACGCCGACCTTGCGCAGCCAGACCCTGTCCGAAATCACCGGGGCCAACATCTGGCTGAAGTTCGAGAACCATCAGTTCACGGCCGCCTACAAGGAACGGGGCGCCTTGAATGCCCTGCTCCTGATGGATCAAGAACAGCGCGAGCGCGGCGTCATCGCCGCATCGGCCGGGAACCATTCGCAGGGCCTGAGCTATCACGGCACGCGTCTCGGCGTTCCGGTGACGATCGTGATGCCGCGCACCACCCCGCATGTGAAGATCATGCAGACCGAACGGGTGGGCGGCAATGTGCTGCTCGAGGGCGAGAATTACGACCAGGCCTATGCCCATGCCCGCAAGCTGGAAAAGGAACTGGGGCTTACCTTCGTTCACCCGTTCGATGATCCCGCGGTTGCGGCCGGGCAGGGCACCGTCGCGCTCGAAATGCTCGAGGATGTGCCGGAGCTTGAGGTGCTGGCGATCCCGGTCGGCGGGGGCGGGCTTGCGACCGGCATGGGAACGGCCGCGCGCGCGATCAAGCCGGAAATCGGCCTGATCGGCGTGGAGGCGGAGCTTTTCCCCTCGATGTACAACCGGCTGAAGGGCGCGACCCTGCCGTGCGGCGGAGACACGCTGGCCGAGGGCATCGCCGTGTTCGAACCCGGCGAATATACGTCGCGCACTCTGGATACGCTGCTGGACGATTTCGTGCTGGTGGACGAAGCCGCGCTGGAAACCGCGCTGGCCCTGCTGCTGCAGATCGAAAAGACGGTGGTCGAAGGCGCGGGCGCCGCGGGCCTTGCTGCGGTCATGAACAATCGCGAAATATTCGCTGGGCGCAATGTCGGCATCGTCCTGTCGGGCGGGAATATCGACACGCGGTTGCTGGCGAATGTGCTGCTGCGCGATCTGGCGCGGCAGGGCCGCCTCGCGCGCCTGCGCATCTTTCTGCAGGACCGGCCGGGTTCGCTCTATCGCGCGATGCATGAGTTCAACGCGCATAATGTGAACATCATCGAGATTTCTCACCAGCGCATCTTCACCACCTTGCCGGCCAAGGGCCTGGTGACCGACATCGAGTGCGAAGCGAGGGATCGCGCCCAGCTCGATGCGCTCATCACGGCGCTTCGTTCCAAGGGATATATGGTGAGCCAGGTCGAACTGGACTGAGGCTTTCCACGTTTATGCCGCTCGCCGAGGTGTGACAGCGGGCGCCTGTGCAAAAACTGTGGTTCGTTAACCCCGATTCTTGGTTAAGACTATTTCAACTATCGACTCGTGCGGGCATAATGCGCGCAGTCGTTCGTTGTTTGGTCTTTCAAAGAGGGCTGCGGCCAGAATCGTGACAGCACCTGTTCGCTTCCCCCGGTTTTACGTCACCAGCCCCGCCCCGTGCCCCTATTTGCCCGGCCGAAGCGAGCGCAAGGTGTTCACCGAACTCAAGGGCCCCCATGCGGAAGCATTGCACGATGCCTTGAGCCGCATCGGTTTTCGCCGCAGCCAGACCGTTGCCTATCGCCCGAGCTGCGGCGATTGCCAGGCATGCGTTTCGGTTCGCGTGGCGGCGGAAGAATTCCGCCCGTCGTCCACCCAGCGGCGCAATCTCCGCCGCAATTCCGATCTGATCGTCAGCGAATGCAAGCCCTGGGCCACCAATGAGCAGTTCCAGCTGCTGCAGCGTTACCTCGGTCAACGGCATCCTGGCGGCGGCATGGCATCCATGGATGAGATGGATTTTGCCGACATGGTGGAACATACGCCGGTGACGAGCTTTGTTACCGAGTATAGGGAACCTTCGCGGGATGGAGAGCCCGGGCGCCTGGTAGGCGCCTGTCTTACCGATCGCCAAGGTGACGGGTTGTCGATGATATACAGCTTCTACGACCCGGATCATGATACGCGGACCGGGCTTGGCAATTATATTATCCTCGATCACATCCGGCGCGCTGCGGAAGCAGGCCTGCCTTATGTTTATCTCGGCTATTGGGTCCACGGTTCCGCGCGGATGCAATACAAGATCCGCTATCGCCCGTTGGAACGGCTTGGTCCCAATGGATGGGAAGCCTTTCCGGTTGAGGAGCAGGACCGCCTCATCGCCAAGGTTTCAGGCGCTAGAACAGGCTGCTCCGGTTCCGTCGAGGGCAGCGGCAAGGACGGGGTGCCCGGCGGGCAGGAGCAGTATCACTTCCAGGTTTGACCTCGCTGCGGTTCTGAGTGCTTTGCTGGCGGCGGTGTCGCCGCTGGCTGGCTCCGCCGTGCTTGCCCAGGGCGCTGCCACAGGTTCTCCTCGCCTTGAAGACCTGATCCCGGATTCCGCCGTCGAAGACCCGGAAGGCTGGGCAACCCGGGATAGTCCTGCCTCATCCGGGAGTGAGCCTGCCGATCCGGCGGCCCCGGATTCCGGCTCGGCCATGGATGAGATGCCGGAGATTTCGCTGCCGTGGCCCGAGCCGGGCGATGTGCCGCAGCCGGAACCGCTGCAGGCGGAACCGGATATCGATTTCGCGACCGACTTCGACGATCAGGTTCCCGCCCTGCCCGATGGCAAGAAGATCAGGGTCGGTTCGGATATGACGCTGGTTTTCCCGGATACCGGCGCGGAGTTCGAGTTGCAGGACGAGTTCGTCGACCGTTTCCGCGAGTTGTCGACCATTGCCGAATTGTCCGATGATGAGGATAATCTGGCCCAGCTTTCCGCCCGCGCGCGGCAGGATGCCGACTTGCTGGACCGGCTGCTCCGCAATTACGGCTATTACGATGGCTATGTGCTGCGCAGCATGGGCAATGGCACTAATGGCGACGGTTCCTCCTCCGAGAATCCTGAAGTGCGCTTCGACATCGTGTCCGGGACGCAATATCGCTTCGGGGCGATTGACCTCGGCGCGCTGCCGCAGGCGCCCGATTACGAGGCATTGCGCAAGAGTTTCGAGATCTGGCCCGGCGATCCCGTGCTGGCCGACAAGATCGTTCAGGAAAACTTCGATCTCGACCAGGCTCTGGGCGAAACCGGCTATCCCTTCGCGGCCATCGGCAATCCTTCGCTGCTGATCGACCATGCCCGGCAGGAAGGCGATCTCACTCTCCCTGTCGAACCCGGCGGACGGTATCGGTTCGGCTCGGTGGTCAGCGGCAATCCCGATTTCCTTTCCAGCAAGCACCTCCAGCGGATCGCGCGGTTCGACCCGGGCGATATCTACAAGCGCAGCGACGAGATGGATCTGCGGCGGGCGATCCTGGCGACCGGCCTCGTTTCCAGCGTCACCATATCGCGGCGCGAGACACGGCCGCCGGCGCCCGGGCAGGATGGCGAGGTCGCGCTGGACATAGAGCTTGCCAAGGCACCCCTGCGCACCATCGCCGGCACGATCGGCTATGGTTCGGGTGAGGGCGTGCGGATCGAAGGAAGCTGGGAGCATCGCAACCTGTTCCCGCCCGAAGGCGCGTTGCGCGTGCGCGGCATCGCGGGAACCAAGGAGCAACTGGCGGGGGTTACGTTCCGGCGCAACAACTGGCGCGGTCGCGACAAGATCCTGACGGTCGATGCCTATGCCACCAATATCGACCGCGATGCTTACGAAGCCCATACCGTGTCGTTGCTGGCAACCTATGAGCGCGTCAGCACCTTGCTGTTCCAGAAGCCGCTGACGTGGAGCGTCGGCCTGGAAGTGATCGCCACGGACGAGCGGGAGGCTTCCGTGCAGGGCGTGAACACGCCGCGCGCCACGTATTTTGTCGCGGCCTTGCCGATGCGGGCCATGATCGACACCTCCGACAGCCTGCTGGACCCGACCAGGGGGTTCAGGCTGGGCGGGCGGATTTCGCCTGAAATCTCCTCCCAGGGCGGGAGCCAGTCCACCTATGCGCGAACCCAGATCGATGCCACCTATTATCAGCCGATGGGCGAAAAGGTGGTGATCGCGGCGCGCACCCGGGTGGGCAGCATCCTCGGAACCGGGCTCGGCAATATCGCGCCGTCGCGGCGCTTCTATGCGGGCGGCGGCGGTTCGGTGCGCGGCTACGGTTATCAGAAGATCGGCCCGCGCGACGATGTCGGCGATCCCAACGGCGGCCGCTCGCTGGTGGAGTTTTCGCTGGAGGCCCGTATCAGGACCGGCATGTTCGGCGGCGCGCTTTCGGTGGTTCCGTTCATCGACGCCGGCAATGTCGATCGCTCGACCACGCCGAGTTTCAGCGACATGCGCTTCGGCGCAGGCCTTGGCGTGCGTTACAACACCGGCTTCGGCCCGATCCGCCTCGACGTGGCGACGCCGCTCAATCCGCGCTCGGGCGACAATCCCATCGCCGTCTATATCGGGCTGGGGCAGGCGTTCTGATGGCGGATGCCACGGAACAGCCCGTGGAAGGCGCTCCTTCCCCGCCGCCGGAAGAGGGTGCGGGCCAGCAGCCGGGCGGCGCGGGCCGGGCATGGCGCAAGTGGATATTGCGGATATTCGCGTCGCTCGCCGCTATTCTCCTGGTCGGACTGGCGGTCCTCAACAGCCCGATCGGCCATCGCTTCGTCGCCGATCAGATCGCCAGGGTCGCGCCCGCCTCGGGCCTACGCATATCCATCGGCCGGATCGAGGGATCGCTTTACGGCAAGGCTTCCCTGCACCATGTGACCTTGTCCGACCCCAAGGGACCGTTCCTGAGGATACCTCGCGTGGAGCTGGACTGGCGCCCCTTCAACTGGTTCTTCAGCGGGCTGGATGTGCGCAATCTCGTCGCGAAGCGAGGGACCCTGCTGCGCGTGCCCGAACTGAACCCCGGCGATCCCGACGCCCCGATCCTGCCCAATTTCGATATCAGGGTGGATCGCTTCCAGCTGGTGGATTTCACGGTCGCCAAGGGGGTGGTCGGCGATGCGCGCAAGGTCGATCTGCTTGCCCGGGCCGATGTCCGGAAGGGGCGGGTCTATCTCAAGCTGGACGGCAATCTCGGTGGGCAGGACCGGCTCCATGCGCTGGTCGATGCCTGGCCGGACGGGAACAAATTCGACATGGCGCTCGATTATCGGGCGCCGAAGAACGGGCTGCTGGCCGGGCTGATCGGGGCGAAAAGCGATTTTCGCGCGCGTATCGCCGGCGACGGCACCTGGGAGAGCTGGAATGGAGCGATTCTGGCGGAACAGGATGGCGCCAGGCTGGCCGCGTTCAGGCTGACCAACCGGGCCGGGCGCTATGGCGTGCTGGGGCAGGCCTATCCGGCGAAGCTGCTCGAAGGGCTGCCCCGGCAGGCGCTGGGCGAAACGGTGTCCCTTTCCGCCAATGGCACGCTGGTGGACAGCGTGCTGGATGGCGCTCTGGTCCTGAAAGGGGCGGGAGTCGGCCTTTCGGGCAAGGGCAAGGTGGACCTCGGCAACAATGCGTTCGATGCGCTGGCGTTCGATGCCTCGCTCCGCGATCCGGCGCTGTTCGGAAAGGATCTGCTGCTCAAGGGCGCGCGGCTGAGCGCCACTCTCGACGGGCCGTTCCGCGATCTCGCGGTGGCGCATCGGCTTGAACTGGACGAGCTGAATGCCGGCACCGTGCTGACGGGCGTGAGGCAGCAGGGAACGCTGACCTATGACG
>Ga0172382_10004487_pt1 | contig 21370 bp, 14 predicted proteins | sample Leawel138RmetaG_FD_122245 | JGI IMG/M metagenome (GOLD analysis project Ga0172382, IMG submission 122245) | Leachate microbial communities from a municipal landfill in Southern Ontario, Canada - Leachate well 138R metaG | ecosystem: Engineered > Solid waste > Landfill > Unclassified | place... | reverse complement strand
TCATGGATTATGGCAGCCTGATTTATGTAACCCTTCAGCGTGCCAAAACAGCCCGCGAAGCGATTTATGTCATGGCCGATCTCGTTGAAAAATACGGGTATTACAGTTCAGGTGAATCGTTTTCCTTTGCCGACCCCAACGAGGTATGGATCATGGAGATGATCGGCAAGGGAGAAGGAGCAAAGGGTGCCGTTTGGGTGGCCTTAAAAATTCCTGAAGGTTACATCAGCGGACATGCCAACCAGGCAAGAATCACCACATTTCCAAAAAACGACCCGGAGAATTGTATCTATTCAAAAGATGTAATTTCATTTGCTCGCGAAAAAGGCTGGTATAGCGGAACCGATGCTGATTTTAGCTTCTCTGATGTATATGCTCCTGTTGATTTTGGAGCTGCGCGCTTCTGTGAAGCCCGCGTTTGGTCAGGCTTTAACAGAGTAACAAAGGGGATGGAGAAACACCTGGACTATGCCAAGGGGAAAATCCTGAACGGTGGAGATAATAACTTTGCCATGAACAGGATGCCCCTCTGGATCAAACCCGACAAAAAATTAAGTGTCAGAGATGTTCAGGAATTAATGCGTGATCATTATGAGGGTACCGAACTGGACATGACTCTTGATCCCGGGGCAGGACCATTCGCGTTGCCTTACCGGTTTGGAAAACTAACCTGGCAAGTCGATTCGGTTGAATATTGCAACGAACGCCCTATTTCAACCCGCCAAACCGGCTTCTCATTTGTTACTCAAAGCAGAAACTGGCTCCCTGATCCTGTCGGCGGGATCATCTGGTTCGGTGTTGACGATACCTACAGCACGTGCTACGTGCCCGTTTATTGCGGGATTAATGAAATCCCTGAATGCTTTGCCGAAGGAAATGGCGATATGTATACATATAGTGAAACTGCTGCTTTCTGGATCTTCAATAAAGTGTCAAACTTCGCTTACCTGAGATACAATGAAACCATAAAAGATATTCAAAAAGCACAAAAAGAACTGGAAGATAAATTCGAAACCTACCTGCCGGTGATCGATCAGGCAGCCGAAGGGCTTTACAAAACAGGTAACCCTGGAAAAGCCCGGGAATTTTTAACCCAATATTCGGTTAACGAATCGAATAATATGACAGCACGTTGGAAAAAACTGGGCGAATACCTGCTAATAAAATACCTCGACGGAAATATTAAAAAAGAAAAAGACGGCCAGTTCGAACGAAGTGAAACCGGAATGCCTATCTATCCGCATTTCCCCGAATACCCCGACTGGTGGTACCGGATCATTGTGGAACAAACAGGCGACCACTTTAAAGTGCTGAATTGATCCTATTCAAATTGCTTATTTTCCAAAGTAGAAGATGAAACTCGCAAATCTTTTAATCAAACTCATTTGTGATTAAAATAATCATGCCCGTTTCATTTAAAAAAAAGTATTACTTTTGCGCCGGTTTAAAGCAATCTCTTTTTTGCACCAGAGCAAATTACATTGCCAACATTAATTAAATAATTTCAGAAATGGATTTAATACAATTTGTAGAAAACGAATTTAAGGTTGAAAAAGAACACCCTAAATTCTCTGCTGGGGATACCGTTACTGTCAGTTACCTGATTAAAGAAGGCAACAAGGAACGTATCCAGAACTTTCGCGGCGTAGTACTCCAGATCAGCGGAAGAGAAAATACCAAAACATTCACCGTACGTAAAATGTCGGGCAACATCGGGGTTGAACGTATCTTCCCGCTTTTTTCACCCTTCATTGATCAAATTGAAGTGAACAAAAGAGGAAAAGTGCGTCGTAAAAGATTATTTTACATGCGTGGACGCACAGGCAAAAAAGCCCGTATCAAGGAAAAAAGATTTTAAGAAACATCCCAATCAAAAAAAGGTCTTCATTAGAAGGCCTTTTTTTGTAGGAACCAGCAGCGTAACAGACACAACTGAATTCCTCCTGGCTAACCAGAAACTGCTTCAGCTATTCCATAACAGATACATCCTGTGTGAACTTGCAGGATAAAAACCGGCTGACAATTCAATCAAGCCCCGGCTAAGTACTTTAAAGCCTCATATACAAAAAATGCCGGCCAAACAATAGCTTTTAAAAATCCCAATACCCCCATCCAAAAACCTACTGCGGTGGAGATATAATAAATGGCTGCACCAATAAAACCTAACCCGTACACTGCATCACCAGCAGAGGTACATCTGTGAACTTTTTCTGACATGATTTAATTCTTTGGTTAACGCCACCAAAATTAATATTTTTTATTCAATTCATTTCCATTGGAAAAAACAATTCATGTTAATCAGATCGTTAGTTTGTACTCGAAAGCCTCGGAACACAAAATTGATGAAAAGTGCAAATGAACGGAATATCGTAATAAATTTGTTTATTTTTGAACCAAAAGGATGCTGGAAAGGATTCTGTGAGTAGCTTGATTTGGCTACTTTACTAAGGAATCCCAGTAAAAGCTCCTGGTAAATTCATTGAATGATAATTTAAACGCAAATTTTAAACGTTTAAACAAAATTTAACAGTTTTATAAACACATCAAAAATCCGTAAATATGAAACGACGTAACTTTTTCAAACTGGCAGGTATCTCAGCAGCGTCAACGTTAGTTCCATCGGTATTTGCCAGTGGGTCAAAAGCAAATATTGCCAATGAAAAACGGTTGGTTAACCCGTTTACAACAAAAGGAAAGTGGTATAAGGCGGCACTGCATGTGCATACAACAACCAGCGACGGGGATGTGGATGTGCCCACACGAATAAGACAATACAAGGATAAAGGTTTTGATATTGTTTCCATCACTGATCACCGGAAAACGAACGACTTATCGGATTATTCATCCCGGAATTTTTTAGCCATAAGTGGAATAGAGTTCCATCCCGACACCTACTCGGGAGCCCCTGCTCATCACCTGTTGGGCATCGGGTTACCCCACCCCTACCATTACGACAACAGCATGTCAGCTCAGGAAATCATCAATGACATTAAAAATAAAGGGGCAAAAGTGTTTTATGCCCATCCTTATTGGACAGGACATACCTTTATTGAAATGTCAGAGGTTTCCGGATACATTGGGGTAGAAGTGCACAACGAAGTATGTGAGGGAGCCGATAGTGGAAATGGCCGGGTTCATTGGGATCAGATGTTAAACAACGGGTACATCTTATCGGGACTGGCAACTGATGATGTGCATAAAAGTGATGCGGTCGGTAAAGCATGGACCATGATAAAAGCAGAAAAGCTGAACGAGAAAAATATTATCGAAGCACTCGAAACCGGCTGCTTCTATGCCTCTAAAGGTCCGGAAATTGAAAAGTTCATCGTGGATGAAAAAATGAAGGTTTCCATCAAGTGCTCCCCTGTCCAAAAAATTGTATTCCGAACCAGTGGCTCAGGAAATGGGAATGTTATTTGGTCGAAAGACCCAAATGGACTGACTTCAGCAGTTTGGGACCTGACCAGGAAAAAGCCGAAATGGGTCAGGTGTGAAGTGACCGATAAAAATGGCAATACCGCATGGACAAACCCAATCTTTATAGACAATGCATGAAGCTCTACATCAAAAATATGGTCTGTAACCGTTGCATCCTGATTGTGAAAAATGAATTGGAAAAATTCAGGTACCACGTGGAAACCATCAAATTGGGGGAAGTAGAAATCAGAGAAAATCTGAAAGAAGAAGACAAACTGATTCTTGATAACCATCTGAAAACTTTCGGATTTAAAATAATGGATGATCGCAGAAGTCAACTTATAAGCCAGATTAAATCCTCCATCATTGAATTGATTCACCAGGAAAACATTCATCTTAAAACAAATTTGTCTGACTACCTGAGCCACAAACTCCACCACGATTACACCTATCTATCCAATCTCTTTTCGGAACTGGAGAGCACAACGATCGAAAAATATTTTATTGCCCAAAAAATTGAAAGAGTAAAAGAGCTTCTGGTTTATGGAGAACTGTCGCTGAGCGAAATTGCCTTTCAGCTGAATTATTCAAGCGTTGCATACCTGAGCAATCAATTCAAAAAAGTGACAGGACTTACTCCCAGTCATTTTAAGAAGATAAAAATCAGCAAGCGAATACCACTGGACGAGGTGTAAAAGTTATAACTCTTTTTTAAAATAACGTAACATCTTTTCCAGCAAGAGTAGCGAGATTTGCATTGAACAATTAATACAACCTGATATGACAATGCAAAATAAGATAAACCTTTCGTCACTTCACCGGAATAAAAATGATCAGCATATCCTGCATGTAGGTAAAAATGCGAACAAAAATAAAGAAGAGGTTTTTCACCGCAAGGTTTTCAATCATCCGGATGCAACATCAGCAACACACCGGAAAGAGATAGTTGAAGCAATCCAGGACATTAAAAATATAAGCTACGGCATACCAACCACACGGAAATCATTTCCTGTAATGAATATGACTTGTGCATCCTGCGCAGCGAGGGTTGAAAGAGGGTTAAAATCACAAAAAGGAATCGTCGATGCCAGAGTAAATTTGGCAACAGCCACCGTCATGATCGATTATATCCCCGGACAGGTGCAACCTCCTGAAATGCAAAAAGTTGTCCAGAGCATTGGCTACGACTTATTGCTGGATGAAAGTCCAGCAAATCAACAAACTGTTGAAACCTTTCAACAGCAAAAACTTACCCGGTTAAAAAGAAAGACTATTTGGGCGTTAGTGCTTTCAGCACCTGTTGTGGTTATTGGCATGTTCCTGATGAACATGCCCTTTGCCAAAGAGATCATGTGGGCATTAAGCACCCCTGTTGTAATATGGCTGGGCAGAGACTTTTTCATCCAGGCATGGAAGCAGGCAAAACATCTCTCAGCCACCATGGACACACTGGTTTCCCTGAGCACCGGTGTTGCCTATATATTCAGCGTATTCAACACTCTCTTTCCCCAATTCTGGACAAACAAGGGATTGCATGACCATGTTTATTTTGAAGCATCAGCCGTGATTATAGCTTTTATTCTGCTGGGAAAATTACTGGAAGAAAAAGCCAAAGGCAATACTTCTTCGGCTATTAAAAAGCTTATGGGGCTTCGGCCTAAAACCGTTACGACGATTAACGACAGGGGGCACCAGGTGCAAATTGACATCGAAAATGTCAAACCCGGAGATACTGTGCTGGTCAAACCGGGAGAGAAAATTGCAGTAGACGGGAAGGTGACTTCAGGTCACTCCTATGTTGATGAGAGTATGCTGAACGGCGAACCTGTGCCTGTGCAAAAAAAAGAAGGGGAAATGGTATATGCCGGAACCATCAATCAGAAGGGCAGTTTTCAATTTCAGGCCGAAAAAGTGGGTCGTAACACCCTGCTTGCACAAATTATTAAAATGGTGCAGGAGGCTCAGGGAAGTAAAGCACCCGTGCAAAAACTGGTCGATAAAATTGCAGGTATCTTTGTGCCCACAGTGATCATCATCGCCACCTTATCTTTTATTACCTGGATTATCCTGGAAGGAGAAAACGGATTTTCACAAGGATTACTGGCATTTATAACCGTACTGGTGATAGCCTGCCCCTGTGCCCTCGGTCTGGCTACACCAACCGCCATAATGGTTGGCGTTGGGAAAGGAGCTGAGCAGGGTATCCTGATTAAAGATGCAGAAAGCCTGGAGCTCGCAAAAAAAATCAATGCCATCATCCTGGATAAAACCGGGACAATAACAGAAGGTAAACCTTTAGTTACAAACGATCTGTGGTTTGCGGATGATCCTGCACTGAAACAAATCCTTTATAGTATAGAAAAAATCTCAGAACATCCCCTGGGAGAAGCAGTTGCAGGGCATCTTCAACACCAGGATCAAATTTCTGTCACTCAGTTTAAAAGTTTTCCAGGCAAAGGAGTGAAAGCAACGGTCATGGAGAAAACCTTTTGGGTGGGAAATCAAAGATTGTTGGAAGAAAACCATATCGTGATAGAAAAAAGTATGGCAGCCAAAGCACAACATTGGAGCCGGGGAGCCAAAACGGTAATCTGGTTTGCCGGTAACGGTAAGGTTTTGGCCGTGCTAGCCATCAGCGATCCGGTAAAAGCAACTTCCCAACAGGCTGTTCAACAGCTACAAAAGTCAGGTATTGAAGTATATATGCTTACAGGCGATAACGACAACGCAGCCTCAGCTATCGCTAAAAAAACGGGTATTCCAAACTACCAATCCGCAATGCTGCCGGATGAAAAAGCTGCTTTTGTAAAAAAATTACAGGCACAGGGCAAAATTGTTGCCATGGCTGGTGATGGAATCAACGACAGTGCTGCGCTGGCTCAGGCTGACGTAAGCATTGCCATGGGGAAAGGCAGCGATATAGCTATGGATGTTGCCAAAATGACTATTATATCTTCCGACCTGACCAAAATATCAGAGGCTATCCAGCTCTCCATAGCAACTGTTCACACCATTAAACAAAATCTGTTCTGGGCATTCATTTATAATCTGATCGGAATCCCCATCGCTGCAGGTATCCTTTATCCTGTCAGCGGATTTTTGATTAACCCAATGATTGCAGGAGCAGCCATGGCACTGAGCAGCGTTAGCGTGGTAAGTAACAGTTTGAGATTAAGAAAAAAAGATTTCACGCAAACCTAATCTTAAAAACATGAAAACTGGACTCCGTTTTTTTTATCTTCGTAGTTTGTATTGTTTTTTAACCATAAAATACAAACGGGCATGATCAAGTTAACACGATTGAAAATGAACAAGTTACGTCTATTTATACTTTTTATACTGCTCACTGCGGGCAGCTTTAACACACAGGCAAAAGAAGACAGCAGGTTATTACGATTACCCGACATCAACGGCAACCTGGTTGCATTTGTATACGCCGGAGACATTTGGACTGTTGAGGCAGATGGAGGCACTGCCCGCCAGCTTACCACACATGAAGGGCTGGAGCTGTTCCCGAAAATTTCACCTGACGGGAAATGGATTGCATACTCGGGAGAATATGGGGGTAACAGGCAGGTATATGTCATTCCTTCCGAAGGAGGTACACCCAAACAACTCACCTATTACAACTCTGTTGGGATGATGCCTCCACGTGGCGGATTCGACCATGTGGTGCTCGACTGGACACCCGACAGCAAAAACATACTCTTCCGGTCGAACCGTACAGAATTTGGAGAAAGAAATGGCAAATATTTTACGGTAAGCCTCGATGGCGGGTTCGAAAAACCACTTCCAATCGTTAATGGCGGATTCGCTGTGTTTTCTCCCGATGCAAATCAATTATGCTTTACTCCGGTCGACCGTGAATTCAGATCCTGGAAACGATACAAGGGGGGGCGTGCCACAGAACTCTGGATATATAACCTGGAAAATAACTCTTCGGAACAAATAACCCACTTTGCCGGTTCTGATCAGTGGCCGGTGTGGGAGGGAAATAATATATTCTTTGCTTCCGACAGGGATTTAAAACTAAATATCTATCGCTATAACACCGAAACCAAAGAAACTGAAAAAATTACCAACTTCCCCACCTTTGACGTGATGTGGCTGTCGGGCCAAAACGGACAACTGGTATTTGAAAATGGAGGATACCTTTATAAAACAGATATGAACTCCGGGGAAACGGAGAAAATAACAGTGAATATCCGGTATGATAATCCAAACCGACTGCCCTCATACAAAAGTGTAATAAAAAATATCCACAGCTATGCCATCTCTCCGACCGGAAAAAGAGTACTAATTGATGCCCGGGGTGATATCTTTTCCGTGCCGGTTGAAAATGGAAAAACTGAAAACCTAACCCAAACTCCGGGCATTCGGGAAATTTATCCAAACTGGTCACCAAACGGAAAATATATATCCTGGTACTCCGATGCCACAGGTGAATATGAAATCTATCTGTTGGAGAATAAGAAAAATGCCGAACCCGTGCAGATAACTTCTGGATCATCAGCCTGGAAACATGATAGTGAATGGTCACCCGACAGCAAATACCTTCTGTATTCCGACCGGTCGCTAAAACTAAAGCTATGGAACGTGGAAGAGAAAAAAGAAGAGATCATTACCAGCGCTTCGCAAAGCGAGATCAGAGACTACTCTTTTTCTCCCGACTCAAAATGGGTGCTTTATTCAAAAGAATCATCAAACGGACAATCGGCAATCTGGGTGTATGACATCTACAATAAGGCAAATTTCCAGCTCACTGATGATACATTCAATGACTACTCCCCCGTCTTTTCTGTTGATAGTCAATTCATCTTCTTTCTCTCAAACCGTGATTTCAACCTTAGCTTTTCGAGTTTTGAATTCGACTACCTCTATGACAATGCTACACGTATTTATGCCCTGACGCTAAAGAAAGACGGACCCAGGCTCTATAAAAACAAGATAGATGTAGAACCGGTGAAAGTGGAGGCCCCTGAAGAAAAAACAGAGGAGAAGAGTAAAAAAAACCTCCCCAAAGCTGAACCTCTTGTTGAAATAGATGTAGAAGGAACAGACAGCCGAATTATAGCTTTACCAACAAAACCAGGAAGTTACTACAACCTCCAGGCAGTTGAAGGGGGTCTGCTGTATATTTCTGGAGGAAAACTGAACATGTATAACATAGAAAAAGAAGAGAGTAGTGAAATCATGGCCAATGTACAGCAGGCAATCGTTGCAGCCGATAACAAAACTATGCTTTACCGCTCGGGGAACGACTTTGGAGTTACTGCTATAAAAGCGGGGATAAAAGCAGGTGAAGGAAAACTGGATCTCGGGGGATTAAAAATGAAAATTGACCCGGTGAAGGAGTGGGAACAAATATTTACCGATGGATGGCGAATTTTCCGTGATTATTTCTATGTGGAAAATCTTCATGAGGTCGACTGGGAAGCCATCCGGAATAACTACAGCCAACTGCTTCCGTCTGTTGGCCATCGTGCCGACCTGGATTATATCCTTGGCGAAATGGTTTCAGAAACCAACACCGGACATGCCTATGTGAACTGGGGCGATTTTAAAACTGTGGAACGCGTGGAAAACGGGTTGCCTGGAGCCAGACTGGAAGAGGATATCAGTGCAGGACGCTATAAATTTTCAAAAATTTACAAGGGAGAAAACTGGAACGAAGCACGCCGTTCACCTCTCACCGAACAGGGTGTGGATGTGAAGGAAGGAGATTACCTCATTCGCATAAACAATCATGAAATTTTTACGGGAGACAATCCCTATCTATACTTCGAAAACAGCGCAGAGGGTATGTTGGAGATTACGGTTTCGGAGAATGCTGATGGAAGCAATGCCCGTACCTCCATCATCAAACCAATAAAAAGCGAGCTGGAACTGATGTATCTGAATTGGGTCAATGAACGTCGTCAAATGGTGGAAGAATGGTCAGGCGGACGTATAGGATACATTCACGTACCCAACACTTCCTACGAGGGGAACAGGGAACTGTTCAGAGGGATGTATGCATTCCACGACAAAGAAGCGCTGATCATTGATGACCGCTACAATGGAGGAGGCTTCATCCCCGATGTGATGACCGGACTACTCGACCGGAAAACCCTCAGCTACTGGAACCGCGGGAACCTCGATCCCATGAAAACACCGGGGATAGCCCACGATGGCCCCAAAGTGATGCTTATTAACGGGTATTCATCCTCAGGAGGCGATGCCCTGCCCTATTACTTCCGGAAGAAGGGACTCGGACAGCTTATTGGCACACGTACCTGGGGTGGATTGGTCGGTATCTCAGGAAACGCCTCACTGGTGGATGGAGGCAGCATCTCAGTACCCCAGTTCGGCGTTTTCGATGAAAACGGCGAATGGATCATTGAAGGTATTGGAGTATACCCCGATATCGAAGTGTTTGACCGCCCCGAAGAACTGGCCAAAGGAAACGATCCTACATTGAAAAAAGCAGTGGAAGTACTCCTGGAGGAATTGAATAAAAATCTACCCCAAAAAATTAAAACACCGGCCCCACCAAACCGATCAGGATTCATTGAAAAAAATATCGATTGATTTTGTGCCTCGTTATAACAAATCATCAAGAAATTTCAACTCAATCCTACTCATGGAGCTGCAATGAAATTTATTGTGACCCCTCAAATGGCGGTTAATCCTTCGACCAGAACATTTGAAATTTAGCTAGTTTACGGCGAATCAGTGGGGAAAACAGGAGAAATAAAAAAAACGCAATCACCTTTTTTATAGATAATTGCGTATTATGTTGTGCCCAGAACAAGACTCGAACTTGCACAGCCAAAAACGGCCACCAGGCCCTCAACCTGGCGTGTCTACCAATTCCACCATCTGGGCGTTTCAATTGTTCAGAACGTGTGCCCGGCCCCCGACATTGTTGTCCGTCAACCGGTTCTTAAAAAAGAACTTGCCGGCATGACCATATGCTTTAAAAATTGCCTTGCAAAACTATAAAATTTCTTTAAATTGAAACAGCTTTCATTAAAAATCTTGCCGGCTATCTCTTATATTCTTCTTCAATCCTGGTTTTAATAATAATCCCATTTTTAACCGTAAAATAAAATCGCCTGGTCTTAATCACATGCGGCGTGACAATCGGATCGAGTGCCAAACGCCCCTGACTAATCTCTGTGCTACGTAACTCTTCCGTTTCTTCATATATATACACCGAATCCCCAGGTAATTCAATAACCGTAACGGGATTCCCGAACCGACCGGCAAGCGCTGAAACCGGTTTTCCCGTATACGACCGCTGTAACTGCTTCTGTGTTCCACAAGAAATAAAAAGCAATACCAGCAACAGCATGATAATAGTCTTATGCATTTTCAGAATTTTCAGTCAAAGTAACTCCATTTTTTCGAAAAACAAACCCTGCATATCAACCCCTGCACACACCCAAAATTTTTAAACAAATCGCTCAGCTATGAATTAATCCCGGCAATCAAGGAAATAAAACGGGCTAGAAATGAATACCGGGGGCCTAACTCCCTTCAGCATAAAGCTCAATGAAGCGTGCAGGAATTTGCCATGACAATAGGGTTTACTAGATTTCATATTTGGTTATTGATAACTCTAAAGTTAATCCATTCTGCCATGACTCCAACCTATGATTATTTTTTATCTTTGCGCCATATTGCTAAGCAGGTTCATTTACAAAAAATATCTTCAGCATGATTCATTTTTTCAGGACTCAAAACAGATCAATCATTGCAGTCAATTCCATTCAACCATTGACTAAAAACGACTTTGAAAAACTCATCTGGCTTTTCTCCGATGCCCGGTATCTGGATCAGGAAGAACTGGAAGGATGGTTCATAGGCCCAAGACGCGAAATGATAACCCCTTGGAGTACGAGCGCCGTGGAAATAACTCAAAACATGGGAATATCAGGGATAAACCGTATTGAGGAGTTTTACCAGGTGAAGGATGGAAATGCACCATTCGACCACATGTTGCAACGTAAGTACCATGGATTAACCCAGCAATTATTTACCATCGGGAAACAACCCGATCCAATCCTGAAAATTGAAGACATTGCTGCTTATAACAAAAAAGAAGGGCTGGCCCTCAGCGATGACGAAATATCCTACCTTAACTCAGTTTCCGAAGCCATGGGGCGCCCACTCACCGACAGTGAGGTGTACGGTTTCGCCCAGGTGAACTCCGAACATTGCAGACACAAGATTTTTAACGGTACTTTTTTGATTGATGGGAAAAAGATGAATTCTTCCCTTTTTCAGTTAATTAAAAAAACTTCCAAACTCAACCCGAACAAGATTATTTCAGCATACAAAGACAACTGCTCGTTTGTTCAGGGACCCGTTGTGGCACAGTTTGCTCCAAAAACGCAGGACAAACCAGACTTTTTTGAGGTAAAAGATATAGAAACCGTGCTCTCCCTGAAAGCTGAGACGCACAACTTTCCAACTACGGTTGAACCATTTAACGGGGCATCAACAGGCACAGGTGGTGAAATTCGCGATCGTATTGGCGGAGGAAAAGGCAGTTTCCCCATTGCCGGAACAGCTGTTTACATGACTTCCTATCCCCGGACGGAAGCTGAACGGCCATGGGAGCAGATTACCAAAGCCAGAGAATGGCTTTACCAAACCCCTGAAGAGATCCTGATAAAAGCATCAAACGGAGCCAGTGATTTTGGAAATAAGTTCGGTCAACCACTGATTGTCGGATCGGTTTTAACCTTTGAACATTTCGAAAAACAAAAAAAATATGGTTACGACAAAGTAGTCATGCTCGCCGGAGGCATAGGCTTTGCCAATAAAAAAGACAGTCTGAAGGACAATCCCGGCACAGGCGACAAAGTTGTTCTGCTTGGTGGCGACAATTACCGCATCGGCATGGGTGGTGGGGCTGTTTCCTCAGTAGCTACAGGTGAATTCGAAAATGCCATCGAACTAAACGCTGTGCAACGCGCTAATCCCGAAATGCAAAAAAGGGTTTACAACGCCATCCGCGCCCTGGGCGAATCGGACGAAAATCCTATCATATCTATACACGACCACGGCGCAGGAGGTCACCTCAACTGCCTCTCGGAACTGGTGGAAACCACCGGAGGAAAAATAGATACAGCTAAGCTGCCAGTGGGCGACCCGACACTCTCGCAAAAAGAGATCATCGGCAACGAATCGCAAGAACGTATGGGACTGGTGATGAAACCGGAAAATGTTGACCTGCTGAAACGCATCGCCGATCGGGAACGTGCTCCTATCTATGAAATTGGTGAAACCACCGGCGATATGCAATTCACTTTTGAGAACTCACAAACCGGGGAAAAACCCATCGACTGGCAATTGGGTTATATGTTTGGGAATCCTCCAAAAACAATACTTGAAGATACTACTCTTCCATCCGATTTTGAAGAGATAACTTATAACCAACAAAATATTCAATCCCTTACTGAACAGGTAATTCAACTGGAATCAGTAGCTTGCAAGGACTGGCTGACCAACAAGGTTGACCGGTCGGTAACCGGACGTATAGCCAAACAGCAATGCGCCGGAAAAATCCAGCTGCCTTTAAATAATGTGGGTGTCATCACCCTCGATTACCAGGGAATTTCAGGCGTGGCAACCTCCATTGGCCATGCTCCTGTAGCTGGCATGATCGACCCAGCTTGTGGCTCGGTACTGTCAATAGCTGAAGCGCTGACAAATATCGTTTGGGCACCACTTACCGATCACATCAGGAGTATCTCACTGAGTGCCAACTGGATGTGGCCGGCTAAAAATCCTGGTGAAAATGCACGTATCTACAACGCTGTTGAAGCAGCAAGTGATTTTGCCTGTGCCCTCGGGATCAATATCCCAACCGGAAAAGACTCCATGTCCATGACACAAAAATATAAAAACGACGTGGTCTATGCCCCCGGTACAGTTATTATTTCTGCCTCAGGAGAAGTGTCTGACATACGAAAAGTAGTGGAGCCCATCCTGGTAAACGACGAGTCAAAGGAAATCCTGTTCATCGATTTCTCATTTTCTGACAGAGCGCTGGGTGGAAGTGCATTGGCACAATCAATCAATAAAATAGGAAAAAAAGCCCCAACCGTTTTGGATGCTGAAAAGTTCGTTTCTGCTTTCAATACAATCCAAATACTGATCGAAAAAGAACTGATCCTGGCAGGCCACGATATCGGATCAGGCGGATTGATCACAACTTTACTTGAAATGTGCTTTAGCAGCAACCAAACTGGCATGAATATAGATATTACCGGTATCGGTGAAAATGATCTGGTTAAAGCGCTGTTTAGTGAAAATCCGGGAGTCGTAATTCAATGTGCTAATAATAGAGAAGTAAAAAAATTACTGTCCGAAAATCAGGTCCATTTTGTATCTCTGGGCTTCCCGAATTCTGATCGCAAAGTCAGGGTAAAAAACCTGGATTCTACTACCGATTTTGACATCCACTCACTACGCGATTTATGGTTCAAATCCTCTTATCTCCTCGACCGGAAGCAAAGCGGGCATGAACTGGCACTTGAACGGTATAGTAATTATAAAAACCATGAGCTGGAATTTGATTTCCGGGACTTCTCCGGAATTGCAGCTGATTACGGGATTGATCCCGACCGGCGGAAACCTTCGGGAATTAAAACGGCAATTATCCGCGAGAAAGGGATAAACGGCGATCGCGAAATGGCATACGCCATGTACCTGGCCGGCATGGATGTGAAAGATGTGCACATGACCGACCTGATTGCCGGTCGCGAAACACTGGAAGAAGTGAACATGATCGTTTTTGTGGGAGGATTCTCCAATTCCGATGTACTGGGTTCTGCAAAAGGATGGGCTGGCGCTTTTAAATATAACGAAAAGGCACGCATCGCACTGGAGAATTTTTACCGTCGCTCCAACACACTGAGCCTTGGAATTTGTAACGGATGTCAGTTAATGATCGAACTGGGACTGGTTTACCCTGACCATACCCTGCAACCTAAAATGCTTTACAACGATTCGGGAAAATTTGAATCGGCTTTTCTGAATGTAGACATCCTTGAAAACCAGTCGGTCATGCTTGGCAACATGGCTGGCATGAAGCTGGGGATCTGGGTTGCTCACGGTGAGGGAAAAATGAAACTACCCTATAGCGAACAAGATTATCATATACCTGTGAAATATAGCCATCATACTTATCCGGCCAATCCAAACGGGTCAGACTATAATTCTGCTGCTATTTGCTCGGCCGATGGCCGGCACCTGGCCATGATGCCACACCTCGAACGGGCATTCGCTCCCTGGCAATGGGCTCACTACCCGGAAAATAGAAAAAAAGATGATTTGGCTCCATGGATCCAGGCATTCGTGAATGCCAGAAACTGGATCACCAGTCAGAAATCAGAGTAACAGACACAAAATCTCTAACCCAGGCGTGCCGAAGTACCAGGAAAATGGAAGTCGAGAGCTAATTTTAGCCCCGAACAATCATCTTTTCTGCCAATTCACCGGCAAATTTTTCGCCTTTGAATATTTCCACAATTTTCAGAGCAAAAAGTACTGCAACGCCAACCCCTTTCCCGGTGATGATATTCCCCGAAACCTCAATATCGGTACCTGCAACTGTTGCACCTCTCAACTGATCCTCATATCCGGGATAACAGGTTGCCTTGTGCCCCCTCAGAATCCCCAGATGCCCAAACACCAGAGGTGCAGCACAAATGGCTCCCAATAATTTCCCTTGACGATAGAATTTCTTCATCTGCTCTTGTAACCCGGCATGATTCTTCAGGTGAGTTGCTCCGGGCATGCCCCCGGGTAAAATAATGAGATCAACCAACCCATAGTCAACATCTTCAAAAAGCACATCAGACAAAATCCGAATCCCGTGAGAACCGGTAACATCTAACTGTCCGGTTACCGAAACAATCCTTACATCCAAACCTGCCCGACGTAAAACATCAATGATACTAACAGCTTCAATTTCCTCAAATCCCTCAGCCAGCTGAACGGTAACAACTTTTTTCATACGATCCTTTTTTTGTAAAAATAAAAAAAGATCCCCGAAAACCGAAGATCTTCCAAATAGTGTAAGCGGATAGGATCAATTGTATGAATAATCCTGTAAAGACTTTTCCAATTTTTTGCGGGTGAAAAATATTCGGCTCTTGACTGTTCCTAAAGGTAAACCCAGCTCTTCAGCTATTTCTTTATACTTGTATCCATCTAAAAACATTGTAAAAGGCAAACGATACTCGTCTTCAAGATTGTCAATGGTGAACTGAATTTCCTTTGCTCCGAAAAACGAATCGGGCGACGGATAAACTTTATCTTTCGAGAACAAAAGGTGCATATCGTTGTTTGAATCTTCAAAAGTGTTCCTTGTTTTTACATTTCTTCTGTAATCATTGATAAAAGTATTTTTCATGATGGTATAAATCCATGCTTTGAAATTGGTATTCTGGATAAACTTATCCCGGTAGCTCAACGCTTTTAACATGGTTTCCTGTAACAGATCATCTGCCCGATCCGAATCGGAAGTTAAACTGAGTGCATAGTAATGCAATTTATCCCTTAAACCGAGAAGCGCATCATTAAATTGAATCTGAGTCATGATATATTAATTTTTAGTTTTTACTTTTTAATTGTCGAAACAAAAATAAGATTGATCGCACAAATAAAAAAGATTTTCAACTCTTTTTATAGTTGATTTTATCTATAAACGATAGAGAAATCTTATCTTGCACAAAAAGAGATCGATTTAACACATTGCAAAAGAAGGACGCTTCAGGCTTAATCGAGGATAAATGAGAGTTCATTCGTGTATTCCAGGGTGAATGGGGAATCATCTAAATTTTTACTTTTGTCTCCAAGAATAATTCATATGAAGCATAGCAGGAACAAAACAGAAAAAAACCGGTTCATCTTCAGAAAATGGGCAAGGAAACGATATGCTCTGTTTTCCGTTTTGAAAACAGAGGTAAAAATATGTGTGATCCCTGTTATTTACTGCTTGTCTTTGCCGGTTTTATCCATTGCCGCTGAGCCCGACAGCACTATTGTTCACTATGGGTTGGATGAAATAGAAATTTCTGCATCCAGAGCACCTTCGATTTTCCCGGAAAATACGCGGGTGTTATATGTGATTGACAAAGCAGAGATTGAGCAGTCGCCGGCAACCAGCATTCAGGATTTGCTGAAACAAGTAGCCTCGGTAGATGTCAGGCAACGTGGAGCAGAAGGTGTACAAGCTGATATCAGCATTCGGGGAGGCACATTCGATCAAACACTCATTCTCTTAAATGGAATCAACATGACTGATCCCCAAACCGGACATCACAACCTAAATCTTCCGGTTAGTTTATCACAAATTGAAAGAATTGAAGTTCTGGAAGGCCCTGCAGCCCGAATATATGGGCCTAATGCTTTTTCAGGTGCCATCAATATCATTACCCTGCAACCCCGGGGAAACAGACTATCGGCTCAGGCAGATGCAGGAAGTTTCAACTATTTTAATTTCGGAGTATCCGCAAATTTCTGTACAGGAAAAGGGAATCATCTTCTGACCGCTAACAGAAAAAGCTCATCAGGATATACAGAAAACACTGATTTTGAAATTTCAGACCTGTTTTATACCGGCCAGGCAATAACCCCAAAAGGAAACCTGCAGGTTCAGGCAGGTGTTGGTGAAAAAGGATTTGGTGCCAATAGTTTTTACACTCCTGTTTACCCAAATCAATATGAACAGGTACGGACAATGTTTTCATCTGCCAGATGGATTTCCAATTCCAAATTTCATGTCACTCCCGCAATTTACTGGCGCAGGCACTTCGATACGTTCATGCTTTTCCGGGATCATTCCCCCGACTTGTATAAAAACCATAACTTTCATCGTACCGATCTATGGGGTGTAAACCTCAATACCTGGATGATCTGGAAAGGCGGAAAAACGTCGTTGGGAACAGAATACAGAACGGAAAATATTCTGAGCAATGTTTTGGGAGAACCGCTTGATTTACCAGTTAACGGACACAAAAATAATATCCTGTATACCCACTCCAAAACCAGGAACATTACCTCATTATTTTTGGAGCATGCTTTGTACCTGAATAACTGGGTGATCAATTTCGGAATAATGGCCAATCATATTTCAGGAAACCATTTGGGATGGAACTTTTTTCCCGGAGTGGATGTGAGCTATCAAATCAGACAATCCCTCAGACTGGTTGCCTCATGGAACAGTTCACTCCGAATGCCCACCTTTACCGACTTATACTATTCCAGCCCGACGAATATAGGTAATCCTGATCTAAAACCCGAAAAATCAGAGACCATGGAAGGAGGATTTAAAATCAGGACAGAAAAAATCCGGGGGCATCTGATCCTGTTTTCAAGATTGGGAAAAAATACGATCGACTGGATTAGAACCACCGAAAACGAACCTTGGCAATCGATGAATCATACAAAAATTCATAGTAAAGGAGCAGAATTTACTCTTCAGGTTATGCCGGAAAATAACCAAAATACAAAACAGCAGTCAAGTTATCAAATCAGTTATCTTTTTAATGTACTTAACAAAAAAGAAACCCCCTACATCTCTCACTATGTACTTGACAACCTTAAACATAAACTCACTGTTTCTGTTACACAACCCATCTCCGGTCATCTTTCAGCAGGAATAGGATTCACTTTCCAGGACAGGGCAGGCTCCTTTACCTTATACGAAACAGACAATCCCCCGCGCGAAACTCCATACCCTCCCTTTTGGCTGGCCGATGTAAAAGTTTTATACCACTTAAATAAATTCCAGTTTTTTGTTTCAGCAAACAATCTGCTTAACAAAGAATATTTCGACCTGGGGAATGTGCCTCAACCCGGCAGATGGATGAAAGCAGGTGTCTCATTCAACTTGAATTTTGACAATGAATAAAAAATTAAAAAAATTTTAATCCACAAAATCCTTTCTATTTGTAAATACTTCAATGCATTATCATTCATATAACAACAGAATCATGGAAACATCGTTTTTCCTAATTTACAAAAGTTGTATCTTAGCCGCAAATAATTAAGTATGTTAAAAGGAATATTAGCCATATCAGGACAACAGGGACTTTTTAAGCTTATTGCTGAGTCAAAAAACAATATCATAGTTGAATCGCTCGATACAGGGAAAAGAATGCCTGCCTATTCAACAGCAAAAATATCGACCCTTGAGGATATCGCCATTTATACACATACCGGGGATATACCACTCAAAGATGTTTTTAAAGCCATTTTTGACACAGAAAACGGAGGCGGGGCAATCAACCCGAAGATGCCGGCAGACAAGCTGAAATCTTACTTTAAACGCGTATTACCCAACTATGATGAGGATAGAGTTTATGTTTCCGATATAAAAAAAGTATTGCTTTGGTACAACATCCTGCTTAACAAAAATTTATTGATTTTTCCTGAAGAAGAAAAGGAGGAAGAACATAATACAGAAACAGAGAATAAAAATTCTACTGCTGAATAATTATTTCGGATAATATTCTGTCTAAGAGGGATTATTGCTTCTCATACTGAAAGAAAATATCTCTCAAAATAGGGCACAAGGAATCACGACCATTGCGAAACGAAAAAGCTGACCAGATTGGATACGATAGAATAGCCTGTTTCATATCAATAAAGACGATCATTTTTATGCATTAAAGTAAAATTATTTGACAATAAAAAACATTGGTAGCAGCTCTGAATAATAATATTCAACAGGATAAATGAACAAATTTTACTTTTATGCTTTTATTTTTAAAGATATTGTATAAATTTGTTTGAAATTAAAATGATGATTAAAACCATTTAAAATTAATTACGTTATAGATAATAAAAAAATTATATTAAAATTGCAACAAAATAAACGTTAAAAATTATTGATTATGAAAAAATTTACTTTGCTCTTTCTTTCCGTATTCATAATGGGAAGTGCATTTGCCCAAAATGCTGACAGCAAATGGGCAATTGGTTTGGGTCCGGGTTTATTCTATAATCTAGATAAAGAAGATTTAGGATTTATGGGGGATCTTTACCTAAGCCGTTATTTAAGTCCGACTTTTGATTTGATGTTGAAAGGCGAAGGTGGGATTTACAGTGATGGAATTGATTTTGCAAATCCTTCACTAAACCTCAGGTTAAAATTTTTCAATGGCAAGATTTTATCTGAGACCAGTGCACTACAGCCATATTTATCAGGAGGAGTTGGTTATATGATGGATAACATGGACCAGGGAATTAATTTCAATGCAGGGCTTGGAACAAAAATTCCGATCAGCCCAAAAACAGCATTGTTCCTTGAAGCCGGGTATATTCACGGAATCGATGGAGAGCGCCACATCAACGATCAGCTTACCGCTGTTCATGATAACCTGGTAAAACTTTCCGGTATTATTGAATTTTCCTTTGGTGCTGGAAAAGATTCCGATGGTGATGGCGTTCCCGACAGAAGAGACAAATGTCCGGACACTCCTCCGGGAGTACAGGTTGATGAAGATGGATGTCCGCTCGACCGTGATGGTGACGGTGTTCCGGATTACCTCGACAAATGTCCGGATACACCAGGACTGGCAAAATTTGACGGATGTCCCGATTCTGATGGCGACGGTGTGCCGGATCACCTCGACAAATGTCCCAATACCCCACAGGGAGTAAAAGTAGATGCTAACGGTTGCCCGCTTGACAGTGATGGCGATGGCGTTCCGGATCACCTCGACAAATGCCCGAATACACCGGCTGGAGTTCAGGTGGATGCCAATGGTTGCCCGCTTGACAGTGACGGTGACGGCGTTCCGGATTACCTCGACAAATGCCCGGATACACCGGCTGGAGTTCAGGTGGATGCCAATGGATGCCCACTGGAAGAAACGCTGGAAATCCCAACTATCTATTTCGACTTCGATAAAGCTGTGTTGAAACCAGAAGCTATTTCAGAACTTGATAAACTGGTTCAGACATTGAGCAGCAGCAGAGAATACGACATCGTTGTTGGTGGTCACACCTGTGATATTGGTGGTAATTCATACAACATGAAACTCTCTGAAAAGAGGGCACAGGCTGTTGTGAAATACCTCCTTTCAAAAGGAATCAGCAATGCGTACGTTGGATCCAACTATTACGGAGAAGAAAAACCTGCTGTACCAAATAGTTCCATCCAAAACAGAAGGATGAACCGCAGGGTTGAATTCGAAGAAGCAAAAATTAGAAAATAAAAATATGCACTGAAAAAGAGGCTGGCTCAATGGAGACCAGCCTCTTTTTTTTTATCCCTTATGCATTTCCTGTAATAAAATTTTGGCCGTTTGCTCAATAGTCTTGCCAAGAGGTGTATATTCAAAATGGATGGTCCGGGTAATTTTATTCCCGTCAAATCCATTCCGTTGATTAGCAGCTGTTGCGGTTTCACGCGTTAAAGCCGGAGCCTTTCCCGAAAGCAATCCATATAATGCAGCTCCCCGCCAGGCTAGCTGAAGCAAAAATTGGGAAGCGTAATAGGATGGCCTCTCTTTGTTCAATGCATCGGCAATCTGATTGAAGAGTTCCTGGTAACTGTAATTCCCTCCATTTAACAAGAAACGCTGATTCCGGGTTGTTTCAAACCGTTCAGAATCCATGAGCATTACCATCGCTTTGGTTACATCTTTTACATCCACAAAACCTGTTACTCCCCGGGGATAAAACCTCATCCCCTTCCATATGGTTTTAAAAAAACGGGAACTTCCGTTATCCCAGAAACCCGGCCCCAAAACAATAGAAGGGTTTATAACTACTGCATTCAATCCTTCTTCAATTCCCCTCCAAACCTCCATTTCCGAGTAGAATTTGCTTTCAGAGTAACCCGTTATTTTCTTTGAGGGTACCCAAGTTGAATTTTCGGTAGTCAAACTGCCATGCATATCAGGCCCCAATGCTGCTACAGAACTAACATGACAAAACTTTC
>Ga0172382_10004485_pt1 | contig 21371 bp, 22 predicted proteins | sample Leawel138RmetaG_FD_122245 | JGI IMG/M metagenome (GOLD analysis project Ga0172382, IMG submission 122245) | Leachate microbial communities from a municipal landfill in Southern Ontario, Canada - Leachate well 138R metaG | ecosystem: Engineered > Solid waste > Landfill > Unclassified | place... | reverse complement strand
CATTACTGGATCAGTTTAATTGGCCATTAACAATAGGGCTTTGGAACCTGTGACGCGGCACAACCTGCCAGAGCGAGGACGCCAAGCACAACGATAATTTTCTTCCAGAGCATCAAAACAATTCTTTAAAATGTAACGAAAATGCGATTTTAGTTACATCATACTCATTTCTTGCTTGATGCCCAACTTTTAGGCTTGAGGTTCTATTGATCCGATTACGCCAAACTATCCAGTTTGCGCCATTTCAAAAAACCAAAAAAAACACCGCCTTTAAAGGGCGGTGTTAGCGACGAATGGATATAAAAATGCTGCTGTTTTCTTTAACCACCACCCCAAAGGGATGGTAAAGACAATGAAAGAAATAAACAGAAACTACAATATTTCTTTTAACCACCATCTCGAAAGATGGTAACAACAATAAGAAAAAGCAGATCCAATCCAATCGTCACGTTTAACCCCACGCTGTTTGCAGTAAGGTTGCTTTAATTATACATATTTAATGAGTCTGTGCAAGGCCTATTAAGAGTTTGTCAGGATAAGTGTTTTATACCAGTGCTTGCCTGTTCTTAGTCTATGAGAGCCTGGCTCGCAGCTCAGTATCCGTCCGGTGAAAACTACGAGGTCAGGTTCAGGTGTGCGAGTCGCGCACTTTCTGATCGTCAAGACAGTCAATGCAGCCAGAAAGCATCTGGGACAACTCATCACTCTGGTGGTAGAGCGTCATGAGAAATCTATGAATGGAACTGCTGTCCAAGTCAGCATCGGCCGGGGACATCATGAGGTAGGGTTCGAGCGTGTATTTGATCCGTCGTGCCCTTGCTGATGCAGCCGACAGCAACACCAAGGGATGTGCGTCGGGGTTCAGCAGCAAAGGTGGCAAATGTTCGATGCTTGCGGGGATCTCGCCAGTATCATCGCAGCATTGAATCGAGTAACGAGTGTGTTTCACATTGGCTTCCTGAAAAGTGGTGACTTCGCCAGTATGGCGCTGTGTTTGCAGGAAGCAAGGGCGGTTGGGACAAGAATGTCATAGTGGAGATGGCTACGCGATTAAGCGCTATCGGACGTACAAGAAAAATTTGAAATTATCGACTTAGCGGTTCCACTTTGCGCGGCTTGCTCATTGGGACGGCACAGATGGGTCGTGTGTGATGGGCAAGTCGTGCATGTGTTGCAGTCGCGCATCGTTTGCCATTATTTTTTGCAGACTCCCGACAAATTTTGTCCTCACGTTGTCCTCGGCAAAAAAAAGGCCCTCATTTCTGAGGGCCTTTTTCTGCGGAGAACCGCATGAATGCTTGGTGCCGGTTAACGGATTCGAACTGTTGACCTTCGCATTACAAGTGCGCTGCTCTACCAACTGAGCTAAACCGGCAAGACGCTTAATATACTACGAAATCGGGTTTGATTTCAAGCGAAAGGCCATGAAAATTTGCGGGTAAAGTTATACGCTAATGAAAAATCAGCTTTTTATTGCCACTGTCGTCAAACCGCCGGAAACTCGCCATCACCGCCGGCCAGCCAGTTGGCACCACGACGGTACAGGTTTTCGACTTCCGGCCCGGTTAGCATGGGCATGTCCATTTTGACGTTGTAGCCGATGCGTGTCTGGATGTAGGCCAGATGACGGTATCCGGCCGGCATACTGGCCAGCGCAGCTTGATCAAGTTTGAGCTGCGCCGCTGGATCAACCGGGTCAATGCGGTCTTTTTCGTAGATGGGCTGGCGGTGAAGAACCTTCCATTGCCCTTCGTGGCGCACCATGAAGTCATAGAATCGGCCGGTGCAGACGACATCGCACATGACGCCCTCGACATCACCGCGTTGCGAGATTGTCATTTTGGTTTGCGCGATGGCCCTGTCGCCGTTGATCTCAATCGCTGAGCCACCCAGAAAGTGAAGGATGCTGACACCCTTCTTCCAGCCTTCCTGGGTGACACGGATGAAGTCTTTGTGGTGGCCTTGAAACCAGGTGGCCATCATGGCGCCGTCGGGGTGCCAGACGGTTGCGAAGCGTTCCCAGTCACCGGCGTCACGCCAGACAGCCCAGCGTTCAACAGTTTGGCGAATATACAGTTCGTCTTGCAGCAGCGTATCCATGATGTCTCCGGTTTTGACTCGAGATAGACAGCGATCCGGCCTGTCATTTCTGAGCCGGTGCGTTCATTTCCTAGCCTTGTTATTTGATGATTTTAAGCTGAGGCCGCTTGGCGCCATTGTCCGGTGGTAGCTCGTTGTCCGGTGCAGGGCCAGCGGCCGATGCCGGTGCAACGGGCGGGTTCTCGGCTTCAGCAACAAACTCGCCGCCCGGGTAGGGCAAGGAAGGCTCGATTTCGAAGCCCATGCCAGCACCCGTTTCGCGCGCATAAATGGCCGAGACAGCGGCGACCGGCACAAAGATATGCTCGGTAATGCCGCCGAAGCGAGCCTGGAATTCAATGTAATCGTTGCCCAGGACCAAACCGTTGGTGGCCAGCCAACCCACATTCAGGGTGATCTGGCCATCGTGGATGTGCGCTAGTGGCACGACGGTATTCTGGTCGACGGTTACAACGATATGTGGCGTATAACCGTTGTCGGTGCACCATTCGTGCAGTGCGCGGATCAGGTAGGGTTTGGTCGAGGACTCGGACATGGTGCTTAGCGTCGCATGACTTTTTCAGAGGGGGTCAGCGCCTCGATGTAGGCAGGGCGCGAAAAGATACGTTCAGCGTACTTCTGGATGGGTGCTGCATTTTTGGGCAGTTCGATGCCGTAGTGATCAAGGCGCCACAACAGCGGGGCTACGGCAACGTCGAGCATCGAGAACTCTTCGCCCAGCATGAACTTGTTCTTGATAAGCAGCGGGGCCAGTTGTGACAGGCGATCGCGGATGTTCTGGCGTGCGTGTTCGCGGGCCTTTTCGTCGGTGTTGGTACGGTCTTCAAGCACGCCAACATGGACAAACAGCTCTTTTTCGAAATTGAACAGGAACAGTCGTGTGCGTGCGCGCATGACCGGGTCGGCGGGCATCAGTTGCGGGTGCGGGAAGCGCTCGTCAATGTATTCGTTGATGATGTTCGACTCGTACAGAATCAGGTCGCGCTCGACGAGAATCGGCACCTGCCCATAGGGGTTCATGACCGAAATGTCTTCGGGCTTGTTGTACAGGTCGATATCACGGATTTCGAAATCCATGCCTTTTTCAAACAGCACGAAACGGCAGCGCTGGGAGAATGGGCAGGTAGTTCCGGAGTAGAGCACCATCATGGCGAGGGATCCTCTGAGTAAGAAAACAAGAGCTTGAAAAATCGTTGCTCAGAAATGGAAACAGGCGTAAGGGGTTACGCCTGGTTTCCGGAAGGGTAACGGCGCGGACACCGTTACGTTGGATGCAGCAGTAAATACGTTACTTTACGTGCTTCCAGTAGGCAGCGTTCAGACGCCATGCAACCACCAGGAACAGGCCCAGGAACAACAATACCCAGACACCAATTTTCTTGCGCAGCAGCTGGTCGGGTTCAGCCATCCAGCCCAGGAAGTTGGCCAGGTCGGCAACGTCGTTGTCGAATTTGGCCTGGTTGGCTTGCGAAGCGTAGTTGAACAGGACGTCTGTTTTTTCAACACCGCGGTAGTTCGAGAGCACTTCAGTTTTTTGCTCTGAAAAACCTTGGGGGTCGAATGTGGTTGTTGCGCGTTCCCATTCGGTTTTGCCGTCATTTTCAACGCGATGGGTATGTGCGTTGGAGTACGTGACCGGACCCTGGAGATTCCAGAGCACGTTTGGCATGGCGACGCTTGGGAATACCGCGTTGTTCCAGCCCGAAAGCTTGGAGGTGTCGCGGTAGAACGCACGCAGGAACGTGTACACGTAGTCAACACCGGTAGGCCCAAGGTTAACCGACTTTGCGCGTGCAATGACGGACAGGTCTGGCGGGGCAGAGCCGAACCAGGCATTACCGTCGGTGCGACGCATGGCCACGGTCATGAGATCGCCGACCTTGTCAGAAGTGAACAAAAGATTTTTGGTGATCTCTTCTTCGGTCAGGCCGATGTCGGTGAGCTTGTTGTAGCGCATTGAAACGGCGCTGTGACAGTTCAGGCAGTAGTTGACGAACAGTTTGGCACCATTTTGCAGGGATGCCATGTTGTTGATGCGGTCGGGTGCGCGGTCAAGCGGGTAATCGCTTCCGGCCGCCGCGGCGACGGTGCAGGTCAGGGAAAGCGCCAAGGCACCAAGCAGCTTTTTAATCATAATCGTTCCGTGTCGGTTAGGCTTAGTGAGCAGTGAACGTGATGCGGTCAGGGACCTGTTTAAAGGTTCCCAGACGGCTCCAGACAGGCATCAGCAAGAAGAAGCCAAGGTAGATCAGGGTGCCGATCTGGCTCATCAGGTTGAATACCGGGCTGGGTGCTTGTGTGCCAAGGTAACCCAGGACAACGAACGTGGTCAGGAAGATGGCGTACAGATACTTGTGCCATGTCGGGCGATAGCGAATCGAGCGTACAGGCGAATGGTCAAGCCAGGGCAGGAAGAACAGAATGACCACCGAGCCACCCATGGCCACAACACCCCAGAACTTGGCATCAATGATGCGCAACAGAACGGCAACAACCAGCAAGATGACCGGAACGGCCACGCGCCAGATGCCGCGGAGGTTGCTCTTGATGAACAGTGCAATGGCACCCAGTACCGAAGCGCCCGCCAGAACCCAGGTGAAGTCAGCAGTAATGGCACGCAGCATGGAATAGAACGGCGTGAAGTACCAGACCGGGGCAATGTGAGCCGGTGTTTTCAGGGGGTCTGCAGGGATGAAGTTATTGAATTCGAGGAAGTACCCGCCCATTTCAGGGGCAAAGAACACAATCGCAGCGAACACAATAAGGAAGCCTGCCACACCCATGATGTCGTGAACCGAGTAGTAGGGGTGGAAAGGAATGCCATCAACGGGATGGCCATTGCTGTCTTTGGGGCCTTCTTTGATTTCAACGCCGTCGGGGTTGTTTGAGCCCACTTCGTGCAGTGCAATGATGTGCGCAACCACCAGGCCGATAAGCACAAGGGGGATGGCAATGACGTGGAAGGCAAAGAAGCGGTTCAGGGTGGCATCGGAAACAACGTAGTCACCACGGATCCAGAGCGACAGCTCGGGGCCGATGAACGGAATGGCCGAGAACAGGTTCACAATAACCTGGGCACCCCAGTAGGACATTTGCCCCCAGGGCAACAGGTAGCCCATGAATGCTTCGCCCATCAGGCAAAGGAAAATGGCCATGCCGAATACCCAGACCAGTTCGCGGGGTTTACGATAAGAACCGTAGAAAAGGCCGCGCAGCATGTGCAGGTAGACAACCACAAAGAACATCGACGCACCGGTAGAGTGCATGTAGCGGATCAGCCAGCCCCAGGGCACTTCACGCATGATGAACTCGACCGAATTGAACGCCAGTGCGCCATCGGGTTTGTAGTTCATGACAAGGAAGATACCGGTAACGATCTGGATGACCAGCACAAGCAGCGCCAGCGAGCCAAAGAAGTACCAGAAGTTGAAGTTCTTGGGAGCGTAGTATTCCGACATGTGCTCTTTGAACAGCTTGGTCAGCGGGAAGCGCCGATCAATCCACCCTAAGAGGCCTGTCGTTTCGACGGTTTTTTCACCAGCCATGGAAACGGTTCCTTTTTCTATTTGTGGCGTATATTTGGATTAGGTTTGAATGGCTTACGCCTTGTTGTCTTCGTCAACACCGATGACAACGCGGGTGCCATCGGGCGAAAACTCGTAGGGGGGGACTTCGAGGTTGTCGGGCGCGGGCTTGTTTTTAAACACGCGGCCGGCCAGGTCGAAGGTAGAGCCATGGCAGGGGCAGAAAAAGCCGCCTTCCCAGTCGGCAGGTAACCCTGGACCCGGTTCAGCGGCCAGTTCGGGTGTGGGTGAGCAGCCCAGGTGGGTACAGATACCTACAGCAACCAGAAATTCGGGCTTGCGCGAACGCCATTCGTTTTTGGCGTATGCTGGCGTGTAGCCCGGGCGATCAGAGTTGGGGTCGGCCAACTGGCCGTCAAGGCCTTTGAGCTTGGCCAACTGGTCGGGGGTGCGATGCAGCACCCATACCGGTTTGCCGCGCCATTCGACGGTGCGCATTTCGCCCGGAGGAATGGATGCAATGTCGAGCTCGACCGGCGCACCGGCGGCTTTTGCTTTTTCAGAGGGCGCGAAGCTGCCGACAAAGGGTACTGCAGTGGCTACGCCAGCCACGCCACCAACGGCACAGGCGGTGGTAACCCAAAGACGTCGCGACGGGTCGGCTGGAAGGTTGCCCAGATCAACCGCAACGGCGTCAGCGTGCTGTGACTTGTCCTGACTCATTCTTGTATCCTTAATTCATGCCCCATGAAAAGGCATTGCATTCAACGTTTTTACCGTATTGAATATTCTATCAACCGCGTATTATAGCGTTAGCCCGACGATGGGTGAATTAACCGGAGATAAAAACATGAGTAAAGGGAAGGGCTTTATTGCCGAGTTTCAGGCGTTTGCGGTACGCGGCAACATGATTGACCTTGCCGTGGGTGTCATTATTGGCGCTGCCTTCGGCAAAATCATTGATTCGCTGGTCAAAGATGTGATCATGCCGCTGATCAGTTTCATTCTGGGCGGGCAGGTTGATTTCTCGAATCTGTTTTTCGTTCTCAAAGAACCCGAGAACTACACCGGGCCTTACACCTATGACGCGTTGGTTAAGGCCGGGGGTAATGTATTTGCCTGGGGTAATTTCATAACCATTCTTATTAACTTCATTTTGCTGGCTTTCGTGGTGTTTTTGATGGTTAAGGCCGTCAACAAGTCTCGCGAACGCCTGGCCAAACAGGAAGAAAAGGCCCCGGCCGCGCCTGCACCCACACCCGAAGACGTTGCCCTGTTGCGTGAAATCCGCGATTTGCTCAAGAAATAAACGGCCTGGCCAGGCCGTGTAAATCGTTTATATCGGGTTGTCCTGGTCAATGAACTCGACCAGGACATCAAATTGCGCTGCAATGGCTTGTCCCAGGGCCTGAACGCCATACCGTTCGGTGGCATGGTGGCCGGCGGCAATGAATGCGACGCCGGTTTCGCGGGCCAGATGGTAGTTTTGCTCAGATGCCTCGCCGGTTATATACAGGTCGGCACCAGCCTCGACAGCAGCCTGCATGAAGCCTTGTGCTCCCCCGGTGCACCAGGCCACTTTTTCGGGTCGTGTGCCGGCATCACCGATCACCAGTGGTTCGCGGCCCAGTGCGGTACGAATGTTTGCTGCGATTTCTTGCAGCGTGCCACCGGCCTGGGTATGCCCCAGCCAGACCAGGTTGTCTGGCCCGCAACTGTGCAGGTTGCCATTGGCGTCGCGTTCGGGGGTCAGGCCCAGCACCGCCCCAAGCCGGGCGTTGTTGCCCCATTCGGGGTGGGCGTCCAGCGGCAGGTGGAAGCCGAATACATTCAGTTCGTTGGCCAGCGCCAGCTGCAGGCGACGGCGTTTGGGGCCACGCACGCGGGGGTCTTCGTTTTTCCAGAACCAGCCATGGTGCACAATGACGGCGTCGGCATGTCTGTCGATGGCAGCCTGAAGCAGGGCCTCTGACGCTGTGACACCGGTCACAATTCGCTTGATATGTGCAGTGCCCTCTACTTGTAGCCCGTTGGGGCAGTAGTCTTTGAATGCGGCAACGTTAAGGGCTGTGTCCAGCCATTGGGCCAGTTCGAGGGTGGCGATGCCGGTGGGTGTTGTCATGGGCTGCGGGCTCCGTTTCCAGTGATGCAACACAAAATTTAACTGAATTGATGTGACGCTGCAGGGTGCCAGTCGCCAACGCATTGCCATAACGGGCAGCGGCATTGAATAATGTGGTTTATTGAAACAGGTGAAGGCATGATGAACAGATTAAGCGACGCAACCCTTGGCCAGCTGCCGTTGGCCGTGCCACGGCCCAACTACGATCGCGGGGCCATCGGTATGCGTATTGTGCATCTGGGGGCTGGCGCTTTTTTTCGCAGCCATCTGGCTGTTTATGCCGATGAACTTTTGAACCATGGCCAGTTGCAATGGGGTGTCTGCGCCGTCAGTATCCGTCACCCTGGCATAGATCAGGCACTTGCACCGCAAGATGGTTTGTATACGGTATTGTCGCAAGACGGGCGTCATGCGCAGCCGCGCGTTGTAGGAAGCCTGAAACAGGTGCTCGGCCTGTCCGGGCAGCGCCAGCAGGTTAGCGATGCCCTGCTCGACCCGCAAACGGCCATAGTGTCATTGACCATTACCCACCGGGGCTACTGTTACGACCCGCAGTCCGACTGCCTTGATCAGGCCATGCCGGAAATTGATGCCGACCTGCGTTCGCCAACAACACCCCATTCGGCCATCGGTTTGCTGGCGTGGGCGATTGCCCGGCGCATGCAGCTTAACCTCAAGCCATTCACCTTGCTCAGTTGTGACAACATCCCCGCCAACGGCAAAGTGCTGCAGCGTGTGCTGGCCAATTACATTGAAAAAGCGCAGTCGCAGTTGGGGGCCGAAGGGTTGCTGCGCCATTTCATGGAGCAGTACGCATGCCCATGCACCCTTGTTGATCGCCTGACGCCACAGGTGCATGAGTCAGATCGTGAACTGACGGCGCAGTTGTTGGGGCTGGAAGATGCCGCTCCGGTTGTAACCGAGCCCTATGCCTTGTTTGTGATTCAGGACTGGTTTTGTAATGATCGCCCGCGCTGGGAAGACGTGGGCGTTATCGTAACGTCCCATGTGGCGCCCTACGAACAAATGCGTTATCGCCTGCTTGATGCCGGGTATCTGGCGTTGGGCCTGCTGGGCGGTTTGGCCGGTTGCCCGACCTTGTATCAGGCCATGCAGCGTCCCGAGGTTACGTTGTTTCTGGTGGGCTTGATGTCTGATGCCGGGCAAACGCTTGGCCGTCATGCCGGATTTGACTGGGAAGATTTCCAGCAGCAGTGGCTCAATCGCCTGGCAAACCCGTCGTTACGCCTGTCAACCGCGCTTTTGCTTGAAGAGGTCAGTCGTGTTCTGCCATACGCGGTGTTGCCTGTTATTCAAGAGCGGTTGCAAAAAGGGTTGTCCATCGATCGTCACGCCCGGGTAGTGGCCGCATGGCTGCGCTATCTCATGCGTGCGGCAAGCTCATTGACGCCATGCGACGATCCGGGGGCAAAATCGCTTGTCGAACAAATCCGGTCGTTAGGCGGTGAATCTGCCGATCCGTTCGTTCTGGCCGAGCGTGTCGTGTCGATGCCAGCGGTTTTCGGCGCAAAGCTGGCCGACAACCTTGAGTTTCGTCGTTGTGTCACGCAGCAGCTTCTGGATTTGCTTGATGCATTTCCCAGCGCCACGCGTCTTCACACATCTGACTGATGCCCTGGCTGGCGGCCCACCCCAGGGTGTGCTCTGCCAGTGTCGTATCGGCCCAGCAGGCGGCAATGTCACCGGGCCGTCTTGGGGCAATATCGTAAGGTATGGGCCGCCCGCTGGCGGCCTCAAAGGCCTTGACCATTTCCAGCACTGAAAACCCTTTGCCGGTACCCAGGTTGACGGTAAGCAGCGTTTGCGTCTGGCGTTCGCAGTGGCGCAATGCCGCCAGATGGCCTCGGGCCAGATCCATGACATGAATGTAATCGCGCACGCCGGTGCCGTCGGTGGTGTTGTAGTCATTGCCGAACACCTGCAGCCGGGGGCGTGACCCTGTGGCAACCTGTGCAACATAGGGCATCAGGTTGTTGGGAGTACCCTGGGGCGCTTCGCCAATCAGGCCACTGGGGTGTGCGCCCACCGGGTTGAAATAACGCAGTCGCGCAATTCGCCAGCCGTCTTCCGAGGCGTGCAGGTTTTCAAGAATGTCTTCGATAACCAGTTTTGTATGGCCGTAGGGGTTGGTGGCCGAGCGTGGGTGGTCTTCGGTGATGGGGAGGGTGACCGGGTCGCCGTATACCGTTGCCGATGATGAGAAGACAATGGTTTTGACGCCTGCCTTGCGGGCGGCCTGGAACAGGCAAACGCTGCCGCTGACATTGGCGCTGTAGTAGTCCAGCGGAACCCGTGTTGATTCGCCCACTGCCTTCAGGCCGGCAAAATGCAGGATGGCGCTTACTGTGTGCTGCGTAAACAGCGCTTCCAGCAAGCTGGCATCGCGAATATCGCCCTGGATGAAATCGGGCCGCAGGCCGCAGATGCGTTCAATCCGCTCAAGCACAGCGCGGTCACTGTTGCACAGATTGTCAAGAATAAGGACACGGTAACCTGCCTGCAAAAGCAGAACGGTTGTGTGGCTGCCGATGAACCCGGTGCCGCCGGTAACAAGAATGGTCGAAGTCATGGCACGATTCTAGCGCGAGGCAATGGCGTTCGGGTGTGGCGCTTTGCCGGGTTGCTAGTCTTTATAATCGCGCCATGACTAAAAAAATACTCATTGTGCGCACGTCATCGCTGGGCGATCTGGTCCACATGTTGCCGGCCATATCCGATATTGCCCGTCATGTGCCTGGTGCGCAGATTGACTGGCTTGCCGAAGAGGGCTTTGCCGAGATTCCCGGCTGGCATCCGGCCGTGCATGAGGTTATCAGGGTGGCGCACCGACGCTGGCGCAAAAGCTGGTGGTCGGCCCAAACCCGGGCCGAGCGCGCTGCACTTAAAAGAAACCTGGGCGCACGCACCTACGATATTGTGCTGGACATGCAGGCCCTGATGAAGTCTGTCTGGCTGGTGCGCCAGGTCAAGGGCGAACGTCATGGCCTTGACTTCAAATCGGCACGCGAGCCCCTGGCGTCATTTTTTTATGATGTCCGGCATCGGGTCGAGTTCTGGCAGCCGGCTGTGCCCCGTCAGCGTCTGCTGGCAGGCCTGGCCCTGGGTTATACCCCCGATGGCCCCCCTGATTTTGGTCTGCAGGCATTTACTGAAGGTCAGCCCATAGGGCCTTATGCAGTAATCATGCCCTCGGCCAGTCGTGATGACAAACTGTGGCCCGAGGCCGACTGGCAGCGCGTGTTCTCACGGCTTGGCCAGGCTGGCCTGGGCCTGAGGTTGCTGGCAGGTAGTGCTGCGGAAACAGACCGGGCGCAGGCTCTGGTAGCCGGGGTGCCCAATGCCGAAGTTATGCCGCGCATGAGTCTGACTGATATTGCCCGCTTGCTGGCAAGGGCGCGGCTGATGGTGGGGCTTGACAGTGGCCTGACACACCTGTCTGCCGGGCTGGGGCGACCGACCATTGGTATTTATAAGGCCTCCACCCCGGTACGTACGCCACTTCAGGGTGGCGGTTATACCGCCAGCCTGGGCGAGCGAGGCCAGGCTCCGTCGGCGCAAACCGTCATTAGTGCGATTGACCAGGCCCTGGCCTCGGAGGGTGTGTGAATCGGTTTTTTTACAATATCGGTATATATACCCTGTCACCCTTGCTTATGGCCTGGATGGGCCTTCGCGCCCGACGGGCAGGCGGCCGCTGGGAGGTTCTTTGCGGGGCCCGTTTCGGTCGTTATACGTCGCCATCGTCGCTCAAGGCGCCGGTTTGGGTGCATGCGGTAAGTCTTGGCGAGGTGCGGGCAGCCCAGCCGTTTATCAAGGCCTTGCTTGATCAGGGTGATACCGTGCTATTGACCCACATGACGGTGACAGGTCGCGAAGAGGCCGCCAAGTCGTTTTACACGGCCATCAAGGAAGGCCGTTTGGTCCAGCAATGGATGCCTTACGATTTCCCCGGCAGTGCCCGGCGTTTTTTGCTGCACTATCGCCCAGCCCTGGCGGTGCTGGTCGAAAGGGAGGTCTGGCCGAACATTATTGCTGCCGCCCGCAGTCTTGATATTCCCCTGGTCCTGGCCAGTGCCCGCTTTTCAGACCAGTCATTGCGTCAGACCCTGCGTACCGGGTCGGTGATGCGCGAGGCCTACCAAAGTTTTCAGGCGGTGTATGCGCAAACGCTGCAAGACGCCCAGCGTCTTGAGCAGGCCGGTGTGCTTGGCGTTCGGGTATCGGGCAATTTCAAGTTCGACGTCACGCTGTCACAAGAACATGTCTTGCGCGGGCGTGCTTTTGCCGAGGCGTTACCGCGCAGCATGATTACCATTGCCAGTACGCGCGAAGGTGAGGATGAGCTGTTCATCAAGGCCATTTTGAAGCAGGTCGAACGGGCCCGCAGCCAGGGTGTGAATCTTGCGGATCGCGTGCTATTTTGTATTGTGCCGCGTCACCCGCAGCGCTTTGAGGCTGTGGCCGATTTGCTGGCAGAGGCCGGTATTTCGTTTGTGCGCCGGACCGAATTCGTAAAAACCGGCGAAACAGGTGCGGCCAATGCCCGGATCTGCAGCCGCGACCACAACCTGGTGATGCTGGGCGACAGCCTGGGCGAAATGCCTCGTTATTACGCGGCCAGCCGGGTAGCCATTGTTGCCGGCAGTTTCTTGCCGCTGGGCGGTCAAAACCTTATTGAGGCGTGCGCGGTGGGTACGCCGGTATTGGTTGGGCCGCATACGGCAAACTTTGAACAGGCTGTTTTTGATGCCATAGAGGAAGGTGCTGCACAGCGTGCGCCGACCCCGGAAGCGGCGTTGCAACAGGCCCTTCAGTTGCTTGAAGAGCCCCAGCGATTGAGCCGCATGGGCGAGGCGGGCCTGCACTGGGTGCAAAAGCACGCGGGCGCTGTGGCCCGGGTTGTGGCGGGCCTGAACGAGCTCAAGAAAGACCGTGGTACTTTCGGCCCAGTTCCATAGTGGCCTTGTAAAAGCCGGCCTTGTTGCCGCAGTCGTAGCGAATGCCTTCGTATTCAAGCCCAAATACGGCGCGTTCTTGCAGCAGGCTGGCGATGCCATCGGTAAGCTGGATTTCGCCACCGACACCGGCTTGCGTGCGACGCAGGTGCTCAAAGATTTCGGGCTCAAGCACATAGCGGCCAACCACGGCCAGTGTTGACGGCGCATCGGCCGGTGCCGGTTTTTCAATAATGCCATTGACCCGCACGGTACGTTCGTTGACGACGCTGCCTGAAATAATGCCATAGCGGTTGGTTTCAGAGCGATCAACGTGGTGAGTGGCCAGAACGCTGCCGTTATGCTGGTGAGCGGCTTCAACCAGCTGGTGCGTCACCGGGATGTCGGCATCGATCAGGTCGTCGGCCAAAAGAACCACGAAGGGTTCGTTGCCGACAATCGGAGCGGCACAAAGCACCGCATGCCCAAGCCCTAACGGTGCGGGTTGACGCGTGTAAATGCAGTTCACGTAAGACGGCAAGACATTCTTGACCGAGGCCAATAGCTCTTGTTTGTCTTTGGCGGCCAGGTCGGCTTCAAGTTCGGGGGCGCTGTCGAAGTGGTCTTCTATAGCGCGCTTGTTGCGCCCGGTGATGAAAATCAGGTCGGTAATGCCCGCTGCGACAGCTTCTTCAACAGCATATTGGATCAATGGCTTGTCGACAATGGGCAGCATTTCTTTCGGCATGGCCTTGGTTGCCGGCAAGAAGCGGGTGCCCATGCCGGCAACGGGGAACACAGCCTTACGGATTGGTTTCATGAATGAAGTTGCAGAAAGAATTGTAGGGTTGTTGATCAAGGGTGATCAGATTGTAATGCCAGGGCGCACAGCCCATCGAGAACGGGTGCCTCGAGCCATTCGATTGGTGTTTGGGGCAGCCCCATTCGTTGCTGCGTATAGTGCAGTAACCGTTTCACTTCTTCTTTGACCAGCGGCCAGCCACCCCCTGTGCTGTAAACGATGGGGCCGTGACCATAGTATTCCAGGCCGATCAGCCATTGCCGTACCAGGGCACCGGCCTGCGCGGCCGCAATACCGGTGCCGATGGCCTGATGCGTGTGGGTAGGGTAAGCGGCCAGTTCGTTGTGGGCCTCGGGTAGGTGGGCAGTGCCTTCAGCCAGAGACGAGCGCATAAGCGAAGGCCCTGGCAGGATCATGCCCCCCCGGAACAGGTAATGCAGGCTGGCTGGCGCGCTGCGGGCTACGTCAACGACCAGCGTGTCGATGGTCGTTGCCGTGCCGAAACTGGCCAGAATGATGGGCGGGAACGTGCCCTGGACGATTTCCCCGACCTGTTCGGAGATACGAGGGTGCGGACGCCGGGCCAGCCCCAGCATGGACAGCCAGCGGTCTGGCCCCAGCTGCGTGGGGTTTTCATAGGCATTGAATACATTGAGCGCCTGGCTTTCACCCTTGATCCATTCAATCGGGCATTCGTGCAGATGAAAAATGTTTTCGATGGTGGCATCAATGGCGCTGCCGGCCACGCTGACCCCCAGCACGCGGGTTGGGTGCAAAGGTAACTTGGCCAGCCAATGGCTGAGCTGGTCGAGTGTTTCATGGGGCAGGGCAATAGGCCTGGGTTCGCGCTCGCCGGTTTCAGGGTCTACCCACCCGGCCTTGACCCGGGTGTTGCCCGCGTCGATCAGAACGATCATAGGTTTCTCCTTAGGGGTTCGCCGACCCGAGGGGTTGGCGGGCCCGGACTGATACCTCACCGACAGACAGCGCTGTTTCGCCGTCGGGGCCCTTGACCACGAGCTGGCCGTGTTCATTTATGCCACAGGCGATGCCCGCATTCAGCAGCCGCCCGTTGTCAAGGATGTGTACGTATTGTCCCAGTAAACTGTCAACGGCACTGAAACGGGCTGCAAGGTTGATAATGCCGTGACGGGTAACTTCATTAAATACCTGGTACCACGCGTTGGCAATAGTCTGAACGATGGTAGCCACGCTGTGTGTTGCGGCGCAGGCGTCCTGGTGCATGATTTCCGACCAGTCGGCCACCGAGCGGTCAAGAGACAGGCTCAGGGCGCGGGCATCTTCCAGGTTCAGCCCTAGCCCTACGATAATGACATAGTGGTCTGCCGATTGGCGTGCCGTGCTGGCGCGTGTGCTTTCAACCAGAATGCCCGCCAGCTTGGCGGACCCCCACATGATGTCGTTGGGCCATTTCATGGCCAGGCGTGCCTGGTGCCCGGGGCCAAGCAACGAACGCAGCGCTTCGGCAGTGGCTACACCAGTTAGTGGTGACAGGGCGGCCAGTTGCCGTGCCGGCAGGAAAACGTCGAAGGCACATGAAAACATCAGGTTGGCACCCCGGCGGTTTTGCCATGAGCGACCAGCGCGACCGCGTCCCATGGTTTGCAAATGGGTGCCTTCAAGCCAGGGCCGTGCTGTCGGTGCGCTGGCATCGTGGGCCAGCGCGAGCAGGTTGGCATTGGTTGAGCCCGTTTCGTCAAGCCATCGGACATGCCGGAAGGCAGGAAGCGCTTCAATGAGCTGATGTTGTAGTACAGCGGGTTCGGGTAAGTTCGCAAGCATGGCTGGGCGCGAGCCGGACATAACAGGATTCGAGTTAAGCTTATTGGCTAATGATAGTGCAACTTTAAACAGATCAACAGGAACAACGGCAGGTACAGCGTTATGGCAGAGCGTAAAGAGGCATTTGAATTCGAAGCGGGTGCGGGTGTGGTCGATTGTGTTATCGAATGGCCCGAACAGTCCCCGGCAGGGTGGGCTTTGGTCTTGCACCCCCATCCGCTGCATGGCGGAGCGCGCGACAATAAAGTCGTGACCACCATTTCCCGGGCTTGTTTGCAACAGGGCCTGGTGGCAGTGCGTCCAGACTTTCGGGGTGTTGGCAAGTCGGCAGGCGTATTCGACAATGGCAAGGGTGAAACCGCCGACATGCAGGTGCTGGTTGAGCAGTTTCAGGCGCGTTACCCCGAGGTGTTTGCGGGGCAGTGGGTGCTTGCCGGTTTTTCGTTTGGCACGTCGGTCGCGGCCCAGTTGTACTCTGCCTTGCAGGGGCAGCGTCAACCCGATGCCTTGATTCTGGCCGGTCCAGCCGTCGAGCGTTTCCGTTTCCGTGATATCTCGGTACCCGAGCATACCCTGCTGGTTCATGGTGAGGCCGATGAGGTTGTGCCGCTCGCCGAGGCAATGGATTTTGCCCGTCGGCACGGGTTGCCGGTAACGGTCATTCCTGATGCATCCCATTTCTTCCATGGGAAACTGCTGACCCTTCGCATGCTGGTGCAGCAGCGATTGCTGGCGTTGCAATCCCGGGCGGGCTGACATCTGTGTAGCAATTGATTGCCAATTGAGGGCCCGCGTTTCGGTTTGCCAGGGCGTGCCGGCTGGTGCAGCTGCCTATAATGAACCTTTTGTGTGGCAGGTGTTCAAAACGCCTGTTGTCATTCGATGAGTGCTTTATGTCCCTGATTTCCACGTTGTATCGAAATACCCTTCGCGTCGCAGGCTGCGCCATTTTTGGGGCGGTGGTTGCCGTGGCACCGTTGGCGCATGCCCAGTCGTCGCCCGAACCCATGGTGGCCGGTTTGTCCACCATTCCTGTGCCCGAGCTCGCGGCCAAGGCGTGGCTGACGCTTGATGCCACCAGCGGGCAGGTTATTGCCGCCAACAGCATCCATGAAAAAGTCGAGCCGGCGTCCCTGACTAAAATCATGGCGGCCTATGTGGTTTTCGATGCCATTGCCAAAGGGCGCTTGTCACTGGATCAAACCGTGCCCATTTCTGAAAAAGCCTGGAAAACAGAAGGGTCACGGATGTTTGTCGACGTGAACTCCCAGGTGTCTGTGGGCGAATTGCTTCAGGGCATGATTGTTCAGTCGGGTAACGACGCCACGGTGGCGCTTGCCGAAGCTGTGGCCGGCAGCGAAGAAGCATTCGTGGCCCTGATGAACCAGGAGGCACAGCGTCAGGGGCTGTCGGGTACGCGGTTTACCAATTCTCCGGGTTTGCCGCATGCCGATCACATCACTACGGTATACGATCTTGGCGTACTGGCACGCAATCTTGTCAACGATTTCCCGCAGTATCTGCACTATTACAGCCAGAAAGAATATACCTATAACGATATCAAGCAACGCAACCGTAACCGTTTGCTGTGGGTTGACGAAACCGTTGACGGGTTGAAGACCGGTCATACCTCGTCTGCGGGTTATTGCCTGATCACTACGGCCATTCGCGATGGCCGACGGGTCATTACGGTACTGGTGGGGGCCTCCAGCGATGCGGCCCGGGCTGAAAACAGTCTCAAACTCCTGAACTGGAGTTTCCAGAACTTTGACACGGTCAAGTTGTTCGACGAGCAGAAACCGGCGGTTCAGGCTCGTGTCTGGCAGGGCCAGACCGAATCCGTCGCGCTCAGCCAGGCCAAACCGGTCTGGGTTACTGTCCCGCGGGGCCGTGGCGCAGAACTCACGCCGGTGGCCGAATACACCCAGCCGCTTGTTGCGCCGTTGACCGCTGGCACTCAGGTGGGCACAGTCTCGCTTGAGCTTGATGGTGTGGTTTTGCGCAAAGAGCCCCTGCTGGTCATGTCCGATGTGCCGGAAGCCGGTTTCGTGGCCCGGATGGTCGACAAGATCAAGCTGATGTTCGAGTAATCAGGCGCGCTAAAATAGCGGTTTTTGCCTGCAGGTGTGCGCCATGATCCCCGACGTCGACAACGACAGTATTGTTTACCTGAATGGCGAGCATGTTCGCCTGGGTGACGCCAAGGTTTCGGTACTTGATCGGGGGTTCGTGTTTGGCGATGGCATCTATGAAGTCGTGCCGGTTTACAACGGCAAGCCGTTTCGCATGGCTGAACATATCGCCCGGCTGCAGCGCAGCCTGAACGCCATCCGTATCGACACCGGCTATTCCGATGCCCGTTGGGCAGCGCTGTTTGAAGACATGGTCCGTCGCACACAACCGGCAATGGCCGGGGTGTCCGACAATGTCATGATCTACCTGCAGGTGACGCGGGGTGTGGCAAAGCGCGATCACGCGTTTCCTGCCGGCATTGCCCCGACAGTCTTTTGCATGGTGTCCCCGTTCAAGCGGCCGGCCGCGGCGCAGCGTGACCAGGGTCTGGCAACCATTTCGTTGCCTGATATCCGCTGGTTGTATTGCCACATCAAGTCGGTGTCGTTGTTGGGCAATGTGCTGGCCAAACAGGCCGCCGTCGATGCGGGCGTTGATGAAGTCATCCAGTTTCGTGATAACTTCCTTTCCGAGGGCGCGTCGTCAAATATCTGGGCGGTCAAGAATGGTGTCTTGCTTGCCCCCGAGCCCAACCATCTTATTCTCGAAGGCGTGCGTTATCGGTTTATCGAGTCGCTGGCCAAAAGTGCGGGTATTGCCTTCGAGTCCCGGCCGGTCAGTCGCCACGAAGTTGAAACCGCCGATGAGCTCATGCTGTCGTCGGCTACCAAAGAAATTTTGCCAATCGTTACCCTTGATGGTCGCCCGGTTGGTACCGGTGTTCCCGGGCCGGTTTACCGGATACTGCGTGCGGCGTACGATCAAACGCTTGAGGCGCTTTAATGTCAATGCCACAAATCCCCCCCGAACAGTCCCTTATAGAGTATCCCAGCCAGTTTCCGATCAAGGTCATGGGAAAGTCGCACCCTGACTTTGCCCAGACACTGACGGCGGTGGTGCTCGAACACGACCCCGGATTCGATCCGGCAACCGTCGAGATGCGTCCCAGCCGCAGCGGCAATTACATCGGCCTGACATTTACTGTTACCGCTACCTCGCGCGAGCAACTTGACAGCCTGTACCGCGCATTGCATGGCCACGAGATGGTCTCGGTTGTTCTGTGACGCAGGTGCGCTGGTGGCCACGGCCGGTGTCTTATCTCGAGACCTGGCAGGCCATGAAAAGCTTCACGGCGTCGCGTCAGCCCCATACCCCTGACGAGATCTGGCTGGTTGAACACGAACCGGTGTATACCCTGGGGCAGGCGGGCAAGCCCGAACACGTATTGAATCCGGGGCAGATTCCTTTGGTGAAAACCGATCGCGGTGGTCAGGTCACCTATCACGGCCCCGGGCAGGTGGTGGCGTATTGTCTGGTCGATCTGCGGCGTCTCGGGCTGTTCGTCAAAGAGTATGTCGAGCTGCTTGAAGATGTCGTTATTGGTGTGCTGGGCGAGTTTGGCCTGACTGACGCGTGTCGCAAGTCGGGGGCACCCGGTGTATATGTTTCGTGGCCGCGTGCTGCGCTGGTTGCTTCGACATCATTCCTGGCCGATGCCCATAGCCCGTTTGTTCCAGTCGATGCCGCGGGTGGCGTTGGCACGGCATCGCATGGTCCGCGCGAACTTGCCAAGATTGCAGCGTTGGGCATCAAGGTCAGCCGTGGCTGCTCCTACCATGGCGTTGCCCTGAATGTCGATATGGACCTTGCTCCGTTTTTGGGCATCAACCCCTGTGGTTATGCCGGGCTGCGTACTGTTGACCTGGCGTCATGTGGCGTTGTTGCAACGGTTGCCGATGCAGGAAACCGCCTCGCCAATCGGCTTGATGCCGCTTTTGCCGCGCTGCAGGGGCCTCAAACCCCCGCTTGAGGCAGGGCAATGCTTGGGCTTGCAGTAGCCCACGCGCTAGAATAGGGTTTTTACCCATTCACGGTGTTGCAACGGTGCGGCACCGTCCAGGACGGTATATGTCTACATCAGATCAGGTGGCCAGCAGCGCGCCGGCCGCTTACGACGCGACGCAAAAGCAGAAATCCGAAGCGAAAACTTCCCGCATCCCTATCAAAATCGTACCCGCCGAGCGACTCAAGAAGCCCGAATGGATCCGTGTGAAAGCGGCCGTGCCTGGGTCGCGCTTTTACGATATCAAGCGCATTTTGCGCGAGCACAATCTTCATACGGTCTGTGAAGAGGCTTCTTGTCCGAATATTGGCGAGTGCTTCGGCAAAGGCACGGCTACGTTCATGATCATGGGTGACAAGTGCACACGTCGTTGCCCGTTCTGTGATGTGGGCCATGGCCGCCCCGACCCGCTTGATGCTAACGAGCCCCTGAATCTGGCACGTACCATTGCCGCGCTGAAGCTTTCGTATGTTGTCATTACGTCAGTTGACCGCGATGACTTGCGTGATGGCGGGGCGGCCCACTTTGTGGAATGTATCCGCAAGGTGCGTGAACTTTCGCCAACTACCCGCATTGAAATACTGGTACCCGATTTCCGGGCGCGTCTTGATCGTGCCCTGGGCATTCTGAACGAGGGCCCGCCCGACGTCATGAACCACAACCTTGAAACCGTGCCACGTTTGTACAAACAGGCCCGGCCCGGGTCAGACTATCACCACTCGCTCAAGCTGCTGGCCGAGTTCAAGGCGCAGCACCCCGACGTGCCGACCAAGTCGGGCCTGATGCTGGGGTTGGGTGAAACCGATGAAGAAATCCTGCAGGTCATGCGTGACATGCGTGCCCACAATGTCGATATGTTGACCATCGGCCAGTACCTGCAGCCCTCGGAACATCACTTGCCGGTGTTGCGTTATGTGCATCCCGACACCTTCGCCATGTTTGAACGTGAAGCCTATGCCATGGGCTTTACCCACGCGGCGGTAGGGGCCATGGTGCGTTCGTCATATCATGCCGACGAACAGGCGCATGCTGCGGGTGTTCCCAACTAAGCTCTGTTTACGTCCGCTTACGCCAGGTCCAGGGGCTTCTTGTTACCCGTTGATTGCCCGCCTTTTCAGGCGGGCAATTTTTTTCGGTGCTTCAGACGTTGTCTCGGTTCCACAGTGTGTCTTGCCGGTTCAACACCCGGGCCAGCACGAAGCACAGGTCAGACAGCCGGTTCAGGTACTGTCGTACAGCATCACTGACAGGTTCCTGCCGGTGCAAGGCAATTACCGCGCGTTCAGCACGGCGTGATACCGTGCGCGCCATGTGCGCCAGCGCTGAAGGCCGGTTGCCGCCGGGGATAATGAACTCTTTAAGCGGCGGCAACTGGCTGTTGTAGTGCTGCAGCGCATCGTCAAGGGCGCTGACATGCGCCTGTGTCAGGGTTTCGTAACCCGGGATGCACAGCGTGGCCCCCATGTCGAACAGGGTGTTCTGGATGGTCGCCAGCAGGGCGTCAATGGCTGCAGGCAACGCTTCGCAACGCCACAGGCCGATGACGCTGTTCAGTTCGTCAACGTCGCCCAGGGCGGCAATGCGTGGGGCGTCTTTGTCGATGCGTGATCCGTCACCCAGGCTGGTGGTACCGTCGTCGCCGGTGCGTGTGGCAATTACAGATAAGCGGTTGCTCATGGTTATCCAGAAAAAGTTCAGAAACAGAGGGAAGCCGTTGCAGCGGCCAAGGTTGGTACTATAGCGTTTTGACTTGCACGATTTTGGGGGGCTGATGGTACGTCTGAACCGAAGTGTTTCTGCTGCGGTATTGCTGGCCTTTGCTGCGCCGTTGGCCATAGTAGTCACGCCTGTACTGGCCCAAACGGCTACGGCCTCCGGCGAGGTGCGCAGGGTTGATGCGGCCAAAGGAAAAATCACGATCAAACACGGGCAAATCGGTGAGCTGGGGTTGCCGGCCATGACGCTGGTGTATGCCATTGATCCGGCCCTG
>Ga0172382_10004483_pt1 | contig 21375 bp, 27 predicted proteins | sample Leawel138RmetaG_FD_122245 | JGI IMG/M metagenome (GOLD analysis project Ga0172382, IMG submission 122245) | Leachate microbial communities from a municipal landfill in Southern Ontario, Canada - Leachate well 138R metaG | ecosystem: Engineered > Solid waste > Landfill > Unclassified | place... | reverse complement strand
TCGCCGTTTAAGTGATAACGAAGAGATTGATGATGCGCCAGAGTCCGCACATGTAAAGCGTGCCGATATGGAAAGTTTTGAGCCGGAGGCGTTTGTTGTGCGTCGCTCAATGCCGTATATCGATGGTGATGAAGCGGGTTTAGTGTTTTTATCATTCGCTAAAACACTGGATTTCTTTGAAATGCAACTGCAGCGCATGATCGGTTTGGATGATGGTATTGTTGATGGCTTATTTGGTTTCAGCCGCCCGATCAGCGGCGGTTATTATTGGTGTCCGCCTACTGAAAACGGCCAGTTACAGTTGAGCGCATTGCTTTAAATAATAGAACAGGCCCGCACTGCTGATGGTCAGTAGCGGGCTTATATTTTAATGAGGCGTTGGGGCTTTGCGGTGATCAACCCAAAGTAAAGTCGCCCCAGCAATTGCTGCCGGCATCGCAATCAAATTAAAAAGCGGTACCATCAAGGCCAAATATGTAATGCCGCCAAAGCCTAGGCTGAGCCAGCGCTTAGCGCGCAACCACTCCAGCATCAAGCCCCAGCTGACTTTATTATTATCTGCAGGGTAGTCAATGTACTGTACCGCCATCATCCAAATATTAAACAGCACCCACAGCGGTGCCGCGATAATATTGAGCCCCGGAATAAAGGATAAAATCAGTAAGCCCAATGCGCGCGGTAAGAAATAACCCAGCTTGCGCATTTCACGCCATAGAGTGCGCGGCACCATCGCTATCAGCTCGGTCCAGTTAAAGGGCGGGAAATGATCTTCACCGCGGGCAATGACTTCAACTTTTTCGGCCAAAAAACTATTAAATGGCGAAGCAATTAAGTTGGCAATGGTGGTAAAAGTGAAAAATATAATCAACAGCACCAGTACGACAAACAGTGGCCACAAAATATAATCTAAGAACGATAGCCAGTTTGGTAAATTAGGCATCAGTTGTGCAACCCAACCATTAAAGCGTTGTATCGAAAAATAGATTAATGCAAAAAAAACGACGATATTAATCGACAGTGGCAATAAAACAAACTTACGCAAACCTGGGCGCATAATCATTTTAAAGCCAGCATTTAAATAGTGTGGGCCGCCAAGAGGCTGAGCATGCATAGAGCAATTCCTAGTAGAGTGGTTCGTAAAGTAGCGATGCTAGACAATACGCGCAGAGTCAAAGGCTGATTAAATGGTGTAATCTGTGCCAATCCAATATTTTAAAGGTTAGCGCTGGGATAGCGAACCTGCAAACTGTAATCTATGACACATTTTTTGCCCTTAGATCCCTTGTTAGGAGTTATTTATGTCTGAAGTTCGTCACTCACGTGTGCTTATTCTCGGTTCTGGCCCCGCTGGCTACAGTGCTGCAGTGTATGCTGCGCGCGCTAATCTAAAACCTTTATTGATTACTGGGATGCAAGCCGGTGGGCAGCTAACCACCACCACGGAAGTTGACAACTGGCCAGGTGATCCGCATGGTTTGACCGGACCTGCTTTGATGCAGCGTATGCAAGAACATGCTGAACGTTTTGAAACTGAGATTATTTTCGATCATATTCATACTGCTCAACTGCAGAGTAAGCCTTTTACCTTGATTGGTGACAGCGGCACTTATACTTGTGATGCGTTAATTATCGCGACAGGTGCCAGTGCCCGTTACTTAGGTTTGCCGTCAGAAGAGGCCTTTATGGGTAAGGGTGTGTCTGCTTGTGCCACCTGCGACGGTTTTTTCTATCGTAATCGTGAAGTAGCTGTGGTGGGTGGTGGTAATACTGCGGTTGAAGAAGCGCTGTATTTATCCAATATAGCCAGTAAAGTGACCTTGATTCACCGTCGTGAAACCTTTCGTTCAGAGAAAATATTACAAGATAAGTTATATGCGCGAGTTGCTGAAGGAAAAATTGAGCTGGCGCTGAATGCTCAAGTGGATGAAGTGCTCGGCAATGATATGGGCGTAACGGGTGTGCGTTTATTAAATAATGATGGCAGTACGCGAGATTTAACCGTGGATGGCTTGTTTGTCGCTATTGGGCATACGCCTAATACCAGCTTGTTTGAAGGCCAGCTTGCGCTTAAAGGCGGCTATATGGTAGTTAACGGTGGAAGTGAGGGCAATGCGACTGCCACCAGTATTGAAGGCGTATTTGCTGCAGGTGATGTCGCTGATAATGTGTATCGTCAAGCGATTACATCTGCAGGTGCCGGCTGTATGGCAGCGTTGGATGTGGAAAAATATTTAGAAAGTTAAGTAAGATTTGCGTCATAAAAAAGCCGCTTTGCATAACAGCGGCTTTTTTGTGTCTTATTGAAAATTACACGTCCCCGGCGAGTTTGCGTTTGTACTTAAAGCTCCAAAGAGTGTGCATAAAAGCACTGCAAAATAACAGGATGCTGAAGAATGTTTCGGCATAACCGAGCCAAGCTTTATCTGCTGAGAAGCTGGCCACTACCCCGTGAACAAAGTAGATGTTAATTAAAATACAGGCCCATATATGCGTTTTAGCCGAACCTAAAATCATACCTAGAGCCACAATGATTAGCGGCGCTAGGGCAATGATTATAATCGCCAAAGCACCTAAGCCTGGAGCGTTGGGTCGATTTATAAAAAATAAATTCCAAACCACTAAGAGTGCTGCTAGTGCTGCCAATGAGACTAAACTGATTGCACGACTGACGCGTAAGCGCGGTTCGAGCCAGCTCAATTCAGGGAGAGGCTTAGAGCTTTTTTTAGCCACGAGACTTCTCCAGCTGTTGGGCAAATTCTGCTAGGCGTAAACCTAAGGCGGTGCATAGCATGATTTCATGCTCGTCGAGAGGCCGCTTGCTGTCAGCGCCGGCCACATGGCTAGGGCCATAAGGCGTGCCACCGGCTTTGGTGTTCAGTAGTGCCGGCTCACTGTAGGGTAGGCCGCAAATCAACATACCGTGGTGCAATAAGGGCAGCATCATACTTAGCAAGGTACTTTCCTGCCCTCCATGCAAACTGGAGGTTGAAGTAAATACCCCTGCTGGTTTATTGACCAGTTCGCCGGTCAGCCATAGGTTGCTGGTGCCGTCTAAAAAGTACTTCATGGGCGCAGCCATATTGCCAAAGCGAGTAGGACTGCCCAAGGCTAAACCAGCGCAGTTTTTTAAATCATCAAGGCTGGCGTACATCGCGCCTTCGCTGGGTACTTCTGGCGCTACTGCTTCGCATTCAGTGGATACTGCAGGTACGGTACGGATGCGTGCTTCCATACCGCCTTGTTCAACGCCTCGAGCAATATGTCTCGCCATGTCCGCTGTGGCACCATGGCGGCTGTAGTAAAGTATTAAAATATAGGGGTTAGTCACGGTAGCAACTCAATTATGTTTTCCAGCGGACGACCAATTGCAGCGCGTGATCCGACTTCGAGAATAGGACGCTGGATTAGAATAGGTGCTTGCGCCATGGCGTCGATCAATTGGGCTTCAGTTAGGCCTGGATTGTCTAGATTCATTTCGCTGTAGATCGGCTCGCCATTGCGCATGAGCTGCCGTGCAGTGAGGCCAAGCTTGCCCAGCAAAGAGCTGATCTGCTGAGCATTCAGTGGTGTGTCTAAGTAATGCACGATAGTGGCGTTAATGCCGCGTTCTTTGAGTAGGGCTTCTCCAGCACAAGATTTACTGCAGCCTGGATTGTGATACAAGATTATATTGGTCATGCCAGTTACCTCAAAATAATACGTTATTCTAACAGGCCAAGCGACTTAGGCGGTGTGCCTGCATAGGAGAGAGTCAAATGTTGAAAAAACCCCTCATTATAGTCTTGGTTTTTATCTTAACCGCCTGCGGGCAAGCGGAGTCTTTAGGCACTGATCAGCATGGTGTATCGATACCAGCGTCTTTATTGTCAGGGCGCTGGCTGGTGATTAACTATTGGGCGGTATGGTGTGCGCCTTGCCGTAAGGAAGTTCCAGTGTTGAATGTACTGCATCAAGAGTTGCATGATCAAGGTGTTCGGGTGATAGGGGTGAATTTTGATCAGCTGCAGGGTGATCAACTCTTGGCCGATAGCCAGCAGTTAGGCATTGCTTTTTCTGTATTGAGTACTGATCCGGCTGCACGCTTTAAACTGCCTGAAACACGGGGTTTACCTGCGACCTATATTGTAAATCCGCAAGGGCAATTGGTTGGCCAGTTGCGCGGTGAGCAGAGCAAAAAAAGTATTATTCAGGCGTTGCACCAAGCAGGTTGGTCAGCGCTCTAATGCGCTGACCTAGCAGGGTAATAGCGTAGTTTAAATTGCTTTTTTACGATCGTGTAATGCGCGCTGCATTTCACGATTGGAGTCACGTTCTTTTTCGACGTGACGCTTATCGTATTCTTTTTTACCTTTACCCAGTGCTATCTCACATTTGACCAGATGGTTTTTCCAGTACAGTGCTAACGCAACGCAGGTGTAGCCTTTTTGCTGCACACCGGTAAAGAGCTTATCCAGTTCATTACGATTCAGCAGTAATTTGCGCGTGCGTGTCGGATCTGTAATGACATGGGTGCTAGCAGCCGTTAGTGGACTGATATGACAGCCCATCAGCCAAGCTTCTCCGTCTTTAAGCAAGACGTAGCTGTCCACCAGCTGTGCTTTGCCAGCGCGTAAACTTTTGATTTCCCAGCCGGCCAGGGCAATGCCTGCTTCCATGCGCTGCTCGACAAAGTAATCATGTAGCGCTTTTTTATTTAGCGCGATGGTGCCTTTCGGTTGTTTTTTATGTTTAGCCATAGTTAATGATTATAAGACGTTATGCTGCGTCTGGCGAGAGGCTGCGCAGGAATCTTTAGCCTTTGCTTGAGAGGCGGCTGTTAATGCACGACAATAGCCTATTGTTTTAATGCATTTGTGTAGCTTTTTAGCAGTGCAACGTGGTGTAGAGCGTATTGTGCTGATGGCTGAGCAGTCTTTTTCTATGGCATGCCAGCTAGAGGCTATATCAACAGAATTTATTGGCGGATGAAAAACTATTATGGCCACGCATATTCAGCGTTCAGCTTTACTGCCCTACAGTGCTGCGGCGCTGTATGACTTGATCAATGATGTCTTGAGTTACCCGCAATTTTTACCTTGGTGTTCAGCCAGTGAAATTCTGGAGGAAAATGACGAGTGCATGCGTGCAGCACTGGTTATTGCCAAAGGGCCTTTGTCTCAACGTTTTGTGACAAAAAATACTTTAGTGCGCAATGAAAAGATCAGTATGGCCTTAGAAGAAGGGCCTTTTAGCCACTTGCAGGGTGTCTGGGAGTTTAAACCTCTGGGTGAGACAGCATGTAAAATCAGCTTGGATTTAAAGTTTGATTATGCTGGGCCCATTATAAAAGCTACTTTAGGACCTTTATTCACCCAGGCGGCCAACACTATGGTCGATGCATTTTGTCAGCGAGCGAAAGTCATTTATGGATAAGCAAATGATTAAAGTAGAGGTTGCCTACGCATTAGCGCACAAACAAAAGGTTGTGCAGTTGCGCGTGGCGCTAGGTACCAATGCACGAGATGCGGCGCTACGCTCGGGGTTGGATGTGGAGTTTCCCGATATAGACCTGCAGGGCAGCCCGTTAGGTATTTTCGGTAAAGCAATTGCGCGACCTGAAGAGCATATTTTGCAGGATGGCGATCGGGTCGAGATTTATCGCCCGTTATTGGCTGATCCAAAAGAGGTGCGCAAGCAGCGTGCTGCACGGGCCGCACAAGCAAAAGCAGCAGAGGCTGCACAATAGCATGCCTCTACGAGTGCGCAGCGCAAATTTTGGGGTTAGAGTTCGCCGTCTTCTAAGCGAGATTTAGGAACAGGAGCGACCTCCATCTCATCAACTTCACGCTGAATTTGCTCCAGCAGAGATCCCGGCTCTGGCTTGATACGCTCTTGAGTCTGGCCAGTATCTGCTTGTGTTTGAGGTGCGCCGGTAACGCTGTTTGTGGTGCTGTCTTGGCCTAAAATAGCCTGGTCACGGCTTACACCAGGAATAAAATCTCCACCTAGGCCTTGCAGTTGATTATCATCGTTAAACACAAGGCTGATACGTTCTTGTTTACGTGTGCCGCCAGCGAGTTGGATACTGTATAAGTAATCCCAGCGATTATTATTAAAGGTATCAGTAATCAACGGCGTGCCCATAATAAAGCGTACTTGGCGAGTAGTCATGCCTGGACGTAGTTGGTCAACCATGTCTTGGGTGACAACGTTGCCTTGCTGGATATCGATTTTATGGACGCCAGGGAATGAGCATCCAGCCAGTACAAATAGGCTGGCAAGAGTAAAACTGCGAATAATACGTGAGCTATTTTGCATTAGAGACGGACTTCCACTATCGTGAATAGGTAACAGATACGCTGATCATACCTGCATTGTGCGCCTCAGCGAAACCGCATTAGTGAGAAAATAACTATGGCTGAAAATAATGAATTACGTAAGGCGGGTTTAAAGGTCACTTTACCGCGTGTGAAGATTATGCAAATCCTTGAGTCATGCGAGCCGCGTCACATGAGTGCTGAAGATGTATATAAGGCATTGATGGAGGGGGGAGAGGATGTCGGGCTGGCAACGGTGTACCGCGTATTGACGCAATTTGAAGCGGCGGGTTTAGTTATTCGCCATAACTTCGATGGCGGGCATGCAGTATTCGAGCTGGATGATGGTGAGCACCATGATCACATAGTCTGTGTTGATTCAGGTGAAGTCTTTGAGTTCTATGATGAGGAAATTGAAAAGCGTCAGCGTAAAATTGTTGCAGATATGGGTTATGAATTGGTGGAGCACGATTTAGTGCTGTACGTAAAAAAGAAACAATAGTGTTGTGTAGAGCATAGCGCTGTAAGCATCTGATACAAATGCCTTGCAGTGCATGTTTATTATGTTAATTCGTATGAGCAGCACCACCATTTGGGATGTGTTTTGTCTAAACGAATAAGGTTAAGTTCAGTCCGTGCTGAGCAATTTTATCGCCCGCCGGTGCCCATCGGATATATTGCACGTCCACGTTTGTATCAGCGTTTTAGTGCTGGATTACACGGGCGTCTGATACTGGTATGTGCGCCTGCTGGCTGCGGTAAAAGTGCGTTAGCCAGCGCTTTTTGCGATCAGTTACCCGTGCATTGGAATAGTGTTTGGTTGTCACTTAACGCGCGAGATAGCGATCCGGGTCGGTTTTTTGAGCGATTTTTAAATGCAATACACAGTGTCTACCCTGATGCGGGAGAACAAGCGCTGGCGCAATTAAAGACGCGTCAAGGACACCAAGCTTTTCCTTATGAGGCTTGGTTGAATAGCGTGCTGGATGAAATAAGCACAGATTTAAACCCTGCTACACCTTTATTATTGGTGCTTGATGATTATCACCTCGCGCAAAGCGAGGTGCTGGATCGCAACGTACAGTATTTACTGAATCATTTGCCGGCTGGGCTCTTGCTTTTGGTCGCCAGTCGTCAGCGTCCTAACTGGCATTTAGCGCGTTGGCGCTTGTCTGAATTGATACTTGAAGTCGGCGAGCAGGACTTACGCTTTAATTCAGCTGAGCTACAGATTTTATTAACTGAGCAAGGGCATGCGCACGTCAGTGACACTATAGTGCGGAGTATTTTGTTGCGCAGTGAAGGTTGGGCGGCTGGGTTGCGTTTATGGTTGCTTGCGTTAAATGGTCGGGCGGATAATGAATATGCTTTATTGGCGGGACCGCATGGCTCACAAGGTTTGATTCGTGAGTATTTGTTAGAAGAAATTATTGCCCAGCAACCACAGTCAATTCAGCAATTCTTATATGCCACGGCAACGCTTGAGCGCTTTAATGCCAGTTTGTGTGATGCCTTGCGTGAGCGTCAAGACAGTGCAGAGATTATTGAGTATCTGCTCGATCATCATGTGTTTTTGGTGCCTCTTGATGAGCACGGTGAATGGTATCGTTATCACCATTTGTTTTCAGATGCTTTGCTCGTACAGCAAGTGGCTTCTGTCGATATACGTGCCTTGCATGCGCGGGCCAGTGCTTGGTTTACTGAGCATTGCATGCTCAATGAGGCTGTTGAGTATGCGTTGCTTGCTGAGCAGCCGGCTATCGCAGCGCAGTTAGTACAGGGTTCAGCAGAGGAGTTGCTGTTAGCTGAGCAAAATATCAGCATGCTCTTGCGTTGGAAAATGGATTTACCCGATAGTGTTTTGGCCAGTACGCCACGCTTGATTATTCTTTATTGCTGGGCGTTGGGCTTAGCCTGTCAGTTGGATGCTGCGAATCAGTTGCTGGCGCAGTTGGCTAAGTTTTTACCGGCGCCTAACCGAGATGATCAGCAAAGCTTGCTAGCACAGTGGCAAGCGCTCAGTGGTTTATTAGCGCGCGGTCGCGGTGATGCGCAATTGGCTTGGCAACATTGCAGTGAAGCGCTATTACACTTACCTGTCGAGCGTCATGGGCAGCGGCAAATATGTACGTCAATATTGGGCAATATTGCGATTTTACGCGGTGATATTCTGCAAGCACGTCAGCTTGCGCGCGATAATGTCGAGTTGGCGCAGCGTGTTGGTTGTCGGCTTTACACTGCTTTTGCTTTGTATGAGCGGGCTCGAGTATTACAGCTGCGTGGACAGATTTATCGAGCCCTAGCTGTTGTGCGTGAGGCGTTAAAGTTGTTAGCAGGTATGTCACGTGAGCGTGTGTATGCGGTACGTGCACGATTGACCATGTATGAAGGTTATTTGTTGGGCATGCGAGGACGTATTCAAGAAGCGCGAGTTAAGCTCTGTGCTGGTATCAGTGAGGCGCAGTCCTGCCGTGATGCCAGTATGCTGATTGGTTACCGTATGCAAGCAACGTTAGAGGCTGTTAGTGGGCGTACAGCAGAAGCCTTTGAGCAGTTGGCTGAAGCTGAGCGGGTCATGCACACGTGGGATGTGCCGAGTATTTATTACTTGGCGATGTTGACCTTGAGTAAGTGTGAATTATGGTTATTGCAAGGGCAGGTTGATTTGGCGCAACCTTGGTTGGAGCGTTTGTCGGCAACCTATAATGTGCAGCAGATGGATAAGGCCTCAGAGTTTCACCCGCAATTGGCCCTGTATGTTGAGCTACAGATGGCTTTGCTTGAGCGTGTGCTCGGACGGGTGGTGCCTGCGGAACAACGCTTGCGCGGCTTAATTGAATATGCACAACAACATGATTGTGCCGTCATTGAGCAGACGGCCTGTGTGTATTTGTGTGTGCAGTTGTTAGAGCAAGGTGCTAATGGTTGTGCGAGTAAGCAATTAGTGCAGGCGTTACAGTTGGCTCAAGGCGGTGCTCTGTTAGCATTTCAGCCACTACTGAGTCAGCATGCACATTGGCTGCGTCAGCAATTAAAGTTGCGTGCTCAAGATCAGGTGCGTGATGATCTTTTAGCGGTATTGCCTAGCGCAGTTGAGCAGGCTTCTATGAGTGAGCAATTAGCGCAATATGAAACCTTGAGTGCTAGAGAGCTGGCTGTTTTACAGTTGATTGCGCAGGGGTGCTCTAATCAAGATGTGAGCGATAAATTATTTATTTCACTGCATACAGTGAAAACTCATGCGCGCAATATCAATCTTAAACTGGGCGTTGAGCGCCGTACGCAAGCTGTGGCGCGTGCGCAGGCGTTGGGTGTTTTGGGCGTGGTAAATAAAACTGTGTAACGATCCATATTTGAGTTCCATATTTGAGTTGTCTTTTTAAAAAGATCTCATTATGTGTCGTTACACAGTGTGTGGGGCGGGTTGATTTTATTTAAAGCTTTGCGGTACAAAAGGCTGAATGGTGGTCAGTACTGCTTTAAAGCATTTAGGGCCGCCAGCGACAATATGGCCGCCATCTAGAAAGTTATGATCGCCATTAAAGTCACTGACAAGGCCGCCAGCTTCTTGAATCAAGAGTGCGCCCGCTGCCATGTCCCATTCAGATAAACCGTATTCCCAGAACGCATCGTAGCGGCCTGCGGCAACGTAGGCTAAATCTAAGCTTGCAGCGCCTGCGCGACGGATACCGGCTGACTGTACAGCGAGGTCTTTGAACATCGACATATAGTTATCCATATGTGCGAGCTGACCTTCGCGAAATGGAAAACCTGTTGCCAGTAAAGCCTCGTCAAGAGTTTTGCGCTTGCTAACACGCATGCGACGACCATTGAACGCGGCGCCATTGCCGCGGCTTGCAGTAAATTCTTCTTGGCGGATAGGGTCAATAACCACTGCGTGTTCAAGGCGACCGCGGTATTTACAAGCAATGCTGACCGCAAAATGGGGGACGCCGCGAATAAAGTTAGTAGTGCCATCGAGTGGGTCGATGATCCACTCGTAGTCAGCGCCGTCACCTTTACCAGCGATACGACCGCTTTCTTCGGCGTTGATGCCGTGGTCTGGGTGTGCTTTGTGAATGGCGGTAATAATGACCTGTTCAGCGGCACGATCAATCTCGGTGACGTAATCTTTTGCGTCTTTCTCACTGATAGAGATCGTATCTAAGCGCTCAATTGAACGCACAATTAATTCACCCGCACTGCGAGCAGCGCGCAGCGCGATATTCAGCATAGGCTGCATGGAAAGTCACCGGAGGTTGTTAAAGAAGACTGCAAATTCTACCAGAAACAAAGCGACATGTGTTCGCTTGCATGGTTCTTTTTCATAGCGTGTTTGCACGCTGTTCGGTAAGCTTGCGTCTTGACCTATTAATAAGCTGTACACAATAAAATGTTGGAGAGCCTTGTGCTGGAAAAAATTCGCGTGGTTTTAGTCAACACCAGTCACCCAGGAAATATCGGTGGGGCTGCCCGAGCGATGAAAAATATGGGGCTCAAGTCCTTGGTGTTGGTCGATCCAGTGAAGTACCCGCATCGTGATGCCAACTCGCGCGCTGCGGGTGCAGACGATATTCTAGAGGGTGCACGTGTGGTTGCTACGCTAGAAGAGGCGTTGTCTGGGTGTAGCGTGGTGTTAGGTACCAGTGCGCGTGATCGGCGCATCCCTTGGCCGTTGCTTGATCCGCGCGAAGCAGCGGAGGTCAGTCTGCATACGTGGCAGGCTGATCATAACGCTGAAGTGGCTTTGGTTTTTGGTCGTGAGTATGCTGGCCTGACTAATGAGGAGTTGCAGCGTTGTCAGTACCATATCCATATCCCAGCTGATCCTGAGTTCAGCTCTTTAAATCTGGCGGCTGCTGTACAGGTGTTGACTTACGAGGTGCGTATGGTTTGGTTAAAAGAAACGCAGCAGCCAACCCATATGCCAGAAGTTGAAGCAACCGGAATGCTGGGTGCTGCACCGGCTACGCATGATTCTTTAGAGTTGTTTTATCAGCACTTGCAAGAGACTTTGGTTGAGATTGATTTTCTTGATCCGGCCAAACCGCGGCATTTGATGGCGCGTTTGCGACGTATTTTTGCGCGCAGTCAATTGAAAAAGTCTGAAGTAAATATTTTGCGCGGGATTTTGACTGAGACTCAAAAAGCTGCACGAGGTGAGATTGTTGAGCGACGAGGTGAGCATGTTTAAAGGTATGCGTGAAGATATCCAGAGTGTATTCCATCGTGATCCAGCGGCGCGTAATGCCTTTGAAGTATTAACCTGCTATCCAGGTCTGCATGCTGTTTGGCTGCACCGCTTGGCGCATGCATTGTGGGTGCGTAATTGGAAATGGTTGGCGCGGATGATCTCGAATTTAGGTCGCTGGCTGACCGGAATTGAAATTCATCCTGGTGCGAAAATTGGCCGTCGTTTTTTTATCGACCATGGTTTGGGGATTGTGATTGGTGAGACGGCTGAGCTCGGTGATGATGTGACTTTGTACCAAGGTGTGACTTTGGGTGGAACCAGTTGGAATAAAGGTAAGCGCCATCCTACTCTTGAGGATGGTGTGGTGGTTGGTGCTGGCGCCAAAGTACTAGGTCCATTTACGGTAGGCGCTGGTGCGAAAATTGGCTCCAATGCGGTGGTGACTAAAGCAGTGCCGGCAGGTGCGACGGCAGTGGGTATTCCCGGTCGCATTATTGAGAAAACCAGTGATGAGCAAGAAGCGAAGCGCCAGGCGATTGCTGAGCGCTTTGGTTTTGATGCGTATGGCATGAGTGAAGATATGCCGGACCCAGTAGCGCGCTCAATTGGACAAATACTGGATCATTTGCAAGCGGTTGAAGAGCGTCTTGAAGATATGTGTACTGCAATGCATGCGCTGGGTAGTGACTATAAGGGTAAGAAGTTGCCTGAGTTGCCCGATGTAGCGTTTCCATGTTCTGAGCGTGACGAGGATGAGCAGGTAACAGAGGCAGGTGACTCTCAGCAGTCTGAAAATAAACAGTGAAGCATTGAGTGCGGTGGGCATGGTGCTGGCGTGCTGTTAGAATGCATGAGTGGTAAATCTTGAGTGATTTGATCGGGAATAATACTTGACTAAGTTGCTGGGTTATTGCATAGTTGATCTTGAAATTTACTTCCACCGGTATTTATTTTATGCGACTGACAACCAAAGGCCGCTATGCAGTGACAGCGATGCTTGATTTGGCATTGAATGCACAAGAAGGGCCTGTGCCTCTTGCGGATATATCTGAAAGGCAAGGCATATCTCTGTCATACCTCGAGCAGTTATTTGCAAAGTTACGCCGCGGTGCGCTTGTCAATAGTGTTCGTGGTCCAGGTGGTGGTTATCGTTTGGCGCATACGCCTGCTGATATTCAAATTGTTCAGGTTATAGATGCGGTGGATGAGTCTGTAGACGCCACGCGCTGCCAGGGTTTGGGTGATTGCCAAGATGGTGATGAGTGTTTGACCCACCGTTTATGGTGTGATTTAAGTAAACAAATACACGATTTTTTAAGTGGTATCAGTTTGGCGGATTTGGTTGCGCGTCAAGAGATTCAAAAAGTTGCATTGCGTCAGAGTCAGCGCGCAATAAATAAAATTCAGGCGTCCACCATAGAGTGAAGGCGCAGACCGTGAGGAGAGTTACAATGAAACTGCCGATTTATTTAGACTATTCAGCGACTACACCTGTTGATCCAAGGGTTGCTGAGAAAATGTGTGAGTGCCTGACATTAGACGGCAATTTTGGTAATGCTGCGTCACGCTCCCATGTGTATGGCTGGCGCGCTGAAGAGTCCATTGAAAATGCACGCCGTCAGGTGGCTGATCTGATTAAAGCTGATCCGCGTGAAATTGTCTGGACCTCTGGCGCTACCGAGTCAAACAACTTAGCGATTAAAGGTGTAGCGCACTTCTATGTGAGCAAAGGTAAGCATATTGTTACCTCTAAGCTCGAGCATAAAGCGGTGCTGGATACCACTCGTCAGTTGGAGCGTGAAGGTTATGAAGTCACTTATTTAGATCCAACTGAAGATGGTCTGGTTACTGTAGATATGGTTGCTGCTGCGTTGCGCGACGATACGGTTCTTGTGTCAATTATGCATGTCAATAATGAAATTGGCACTATTAATGATATTGCTGCAATTGGTGAGTTGACCCGCTCCAAAGGTATCTTATTCCATGTTGATGCGGCACAGTCAGCCGGTAAGGTAGAAATTGATCTTGAGAAACTTAAGGTTGATTTAATGTCATTCTCTGCACACAAAGCCTATGGGCCTAAAGGCATGGGCGCGCTCTATGTGCGCCGTAAGCCACGTGTGCGTCTTGAAGCGCAAATGCACGGTGGTGGCCATGAGCGCGGTATGCGTTCAGGCACTTTAGCGACTCACCAGATCGTTGGTATGGGCGAGGCTTTCGAGTTGGCGCGTTTAGAGATGGCTGAGGAGGGTAAGCGTATCGCAGGGCTGAATAAGCGCTTTTATGACAAAGTGAGCGATATGGAAGAGCTGTACTTAAATGGCAGTGCAACTCAGCGCGTACCGCATAACTTGAACCTCAGTTTCAACTATGTTGAAGGTGAGTCATTAATTATGGCTTTAAAAGACATGGCCGTATCGTCAGGATCAGCCTGTACTTCAGCTTCACTAGAACCCTCCTATGTATTGCGTGCGCTAGGTCGCAGTGATGAATTGGCGCACAGTTCGATTCGCTTCACTTTTGGTCGTTTTACCACCGAAGAAGAAGTGGATCATGCTGCAGGACAAATTCGCGAAGCAGTGCAGCGTCTACGTGATTTATCACCGTTGTGGGATATGCATAACGACGGCGTTGATCTCTCTAAAGTTGAGTGGCAAGCACATTAATGCTTGCCCATTAAGTAAGGAATATCATCATGGCATATAGTGATAAGGTCTTAGACCACTACGAGAATCCTCGCAACGTTGGCAAAATGGATGCAGAAGCATCTGATGTGGGTACAGGCATGGTTGGCGCTCCGGCGTGCGGCGATGTGATGCGTCTGCAGATTCAAGTCAACGATGACGGTGTGATTCAAGATGCAAAATTTAAAACCTATGGCTGTGGCTCTGCGATTGCATCCAGTTCACTGGCAACAGAATGGATGAAAGGTAAAACCATTGATGAAGCCGAGCAGATTAAAAACACCACCATTGCTGAAGAGTTGGCTTTGCCACCAGTGAAAATTCACTGCTCGGTGTTGGCGGAAGATGCGATCAAAGCCGCAGTACGTGATTACAAACAGAAAAAAGGCTTAATCAAAGAGGTTTGATATGGGGATTAGCTTAACAGAAGCCGCAGCAAATCATGTGCGGCGCTCACTTGAAAACCGTGGTAGCGGCGAAGGCATTCGCCTCGGCGTACGCACCACGGGCTGTTCAGGAATGGCGTATGTCCTTGAGTTTGTTGATGAGCTAGAGGCCGATGACGAAGTGTTTGAAAGCTTTGGCATGAAGGTCATAATTGACCCGAAAAGTCTTGCGTACATTGATGGTACTGAGCTTGATTTTGTACGCGAGGGTATCAACGAAGGCTTTAAGTTTAATAATCCGAACGTGCGCGGCGAATGCGGCTGCGGCGAAAGCTTCAGTGTGTAATATGGTAGACACCGAGCGTACTGATTATTTTGCACTGTTTGACTTACAGCCTGCTTTTGTCATTGATAGCCAGGCGTTAGCCTCGAAGTACCGTGAGCTGGCTAAGGAAATGCACCCTGATCGTTTCAGTGGTGCACCTGCTGCTGAGCAGCGCCAAGCGGTAGAGCGCGCTGCGCAGCTCAATGATGCGTTTCAAACGCTGAGGTCTGCGACCTTGCGCGCTTTGTACTTATTGCGTCAGCAGGCTGACTTGCCCGACGAAACGACCATTGAAGACGGTGAGTTTTTATTTCAGCAAATGGAGTGGCGCGAGCAACTTGAAACATTGCAAGAGCAGGCTGACCTCGAAGCCTTAGCTGGCTTTGTCAAAGAGCTTAAGCAGGCGCGTATCTCGATAGACAATGCGTTTGCTGATTGCGTCAATGATCCGCAGCAGCGTGAGCAGGCCGAACGCTTGGCGCGCCGCATGCAGTTTTTAGACAAGATGTTTTATGAAGTGCGTCAGTTAGAAGAGCGCTTAGACGATTAACCCAAAGCCTGCATTGGCAGGCTGTCAGATTAAAGATCCGTATGGCCTTACTACAGATTGCCGAACCTGGACAAAGCCCCCAGCCTCATCAGCAGCGCCTCGCTGTTGGGATTGATTTAGGCACGACCAACTCATTAGTGGCGACTGTGCGCGATGGTACAGCACAAGCTTTACCTGATGCCCAGGATCGCGTCGCACTCTCTTCTGCTGTGCGTTATCACGCTGATCGAATCGAAGTTGGACGCAGCGCGCGTGAAGCAGCGGCCAGCGATCCCTATAATTGTATTTTGTCAGTTAAGCGTCTGATGGGGCGTGGACTTGCAGATGTGCAACAGTTGGGTGAGCAATTGCCTTACCGCTTTCAAGCGGGTAAGTCGCATATGCCGTTTATTGAGACAGTGCAGGGACCGAAAAGCCCAGTTGAAGTGTCAGCCAGTATTTTACAAGCACTGCGTGAGCGTGGCGAAGCTGCATTGGGTGGTGAGCTAGTGGGTGTGGTGATTACTGTGCCGGCGTATTTTGATGATGCGCAGCGCCAGGCCACCAAAGATGCCGCGCGTTTGGCTGGGTTGAATGTTTTACGTTTACTCAATGAGCCGACAGCCGCTGCAGTGGCTTACGGTTTAGATCAGCAAGCGGAAGGTGTGGTAGCAATTTATGACCTAGGCGGCGGCACCTTTGATGTATCGATTTTGCGTTTAAGTCGTGGCGTATTTGAAGTCTTAGCAACGGGCGGCGACAGTGCGCTTGGTGGTGATGATTTTGATCATGCAATTGCGCATTGGGTTATTGAGCAAGCAGGCTTATCCCGCGATTTGACTCCCAGTGCGCAACGTGACTTGCTGGAGTTAGCCTGCACTGCAAAAGAATCGTTAACCACGCAAGATAGCGTTGCTATTGAGTATGCCGGTTGGCAGGGCAGTCTAACCCGTGATGCGTTTGATGCGTTGATTGAACCTTTGGTTGCGCGCAGCCTAAGGGCATGTCGACGCGCACTGCGTGACTCTGAGGTTGAGTTGGACGAAATTGAGTCGGTTGTTATGGTGGGCGGTTCGACCCGAGTGCCTTTGGTGCGTACTCGCGTGGGTGAGCTATTTAATTGCACACCGAAGACTGATATTGATCCTGACCAAGTAGTTGCCATTGGTGCTGCAATTCAGGCAGATACTTTGGTCGGCAATAAGCGCGCAGGCGATGAGTTGCTGCTGCTTGATGTCACGCCGTTGTCGCTTGGTTTAGAAACTATGGGCGATTTAGTCGAAAAGATTATTCCACGCAACACCACGATTCCAGTCACGCGCGCGCAGGAATTTACTACTGCGCGCGATGGGCAAACGGCAATGGTTGTGCATGTACTGCAAGGCGAGCGTGAGTTGGTCAGTGATTGCCGCTCATTGGCGCGTTTTGAGCTGCGCGGCATTCCACCGATGGTTGCCGGAGCCGCGAAAATCCGCGTAACTTTTCAGGTCGATGCCGATGGCTTGCTTGGTGTGACTGCGCGTGAGCTGGGTAGTGGTGTTGAGGCCAGTATCCAAGTGAAACCGTCGTATGGTTTAACTGATACAGAAATCAGTGGCATGCTTAAAGAATCATTTGAGAATGCTGCGCAGGATAAACAAGCCCGAGCTTTACAAGAGCAGCGTGTCGATGCTGAGCGTTTGTTAGAAACCGTTCGTGCTGCGCTGCAAGCGGATGCTGATGCTTTATTGACAGCGCAGGAGCGTGCGCTAATCGAAGAGCGCATGAGTGCGCTGGATGATATTCGTAAAGCTGAGGATATCAATGCTATTGCTCGCCATGTTCAACAGCTTAACCATGCAACGAACGAGTTCGCTGCACGCCGCCTTGATGCCACAGTGAAATCTGCTTTGGCTGGGCGACAACTTAATGATATGGAGGGTTAATCCCGATGCCGCAAATTATTTTTTTGCCTCATGCTGAGCATTGCCCGGAAGGTGCGGTAGTTGATGCCACCCCTGGTGAAACCATTATGGACGCTGCATTGCGTAATGGTATTGAAATTGAGCACGCTTGTGAAATGTCCTGTGCCTGTACAACCTGTCATGTGATTGTTCGCGAAGGGCTTGAATCATTGGACGAGTCAGATGACTTAGAAGACGATATGCTGGATAAAGCATGGGGGCTTGAGCCGGATTCACGCTTATCATGCCAAGCGGTGGTTAAAGATATCGATCTAACGGTGGAAATTCCAAAGTACACCATTAACCAAGTGTCCGAGCGTCAGTGATTGAGAGGTATGCAGCATGAAACTAAAATGGGTAGATGTGCTTGAGATTGCAATTTCACTCAGTGAGATGCATGAAAATACTGATCCACGCACCATTAACTTTGTGAATTTACGTCGCTTAGTGACCGAGCTGCCTGAGTTTGATGATGACCCTGAGCGCAGCGGTGAGAAAATTCTTGAAGCTATTCAGGCTGCGTGGATTGAAGAGATAGAGTAGTTTTAGGGTTATTCATTTGAGTTTAACCTAGAAAAATAATGAATGGCCGCTAACTACCTTTGTGATTGGCTACGCATTTCTTACAAACCCGCGTATAATTCGCGGGTTTAGTCCTTTTAAAAACTTAATTTACCTGGAGTTCTACATGACTGTTCAACGTACATTCTCAATCATCAAGCCTGACGCTGTTGCAAAAAACGTTGTTGGTGAAATCACTTCACGTTTTGAAAAAGCTGGTTTACGTGTTGTTGCCTCTAAAATGGTGCAGTTGTCAGAGCGCGAAGCAGGCGGTTTTTACGCTGAGCACAAAGAGCGTCCTTTCTACAAAGACCTCGTAAGCTTTATGACTTCAGGTCCTGTTATCGTTCAGGTTCTAGAAGGCGAAAATGCTATCGCTGCAAACCGTGACCTGATGGGCGCAACCAACCCTAAAGAAGCTGCTGCTGGCACAATTCGTGCTGATTTCGCAGTATCTATTGATGAAAACGCTGTACACGGTTCTGATTCAGAAGCCGCTGCTGCACGTGAAATTGCATACTTCTTCGCAGCAACTGAAGTATGTGACCGCATCCGTTAATAACGGATAGGTAACAAGGTGAATCCATGACAACTGTAACTGAAAAAGTGAATCTGCTTGGCTTAACGCGTGAGCAGTTGATTGCGTTTTTTGCCTCCATTGGTGAAAAAAAGTTTCGCGCTGATCAGGTCATGAAATGGATTCACCATTTTGGCGTAGATGATTTTGCGGCGATGACCAATGTCAGTAAAGCGCTGCAAGAAAAGTTAAATGCACGCGCTGAGATTCGTGGTCCAGAAATCGTCAGTGAAGATATTTCTAGCGACGGTACCCGTAAATGGGTGGTGCGAGTTGCTTCCGGCAGTTGTGTTGAAACGGTCTATATACCGCAAGGTACACGCGGTACCTTATGTGTATCTTCGCAAGCGGGCTGCGCTTTAGATTGCAGCTTCTGCTCGACAGGTAAACAAGGTTTTAATAGTGATCTGAGCAGTGCTGAAATTATTGGCCAAGTGTGGATTGCTTCTAAGTCGTTTGGCTCCGTCCCTGCTACGGCTGAGCGTTCAATCACCAACGTAGTGATGATGGGCATGGGTGAGCCGCTGCTTAATTTTGATAATGTTGTCAGTGCTATGAGCATCATGTTAGATGATTTTGGTTATGGCATTTCTAAGCGTAAAGTGACTTTATCGACTGCTGGCGTAGCACCGATGATTGATAAACTTGGTGAGCATATTGATGTGTCGCTAGCTTTATCCTTACATGCACCCAATGACGCATTACGTAATACGCTGGTCCCCGTCAATAAAAAATACCCGTTACATGTGGTGTTAGATGCCTGTAAACGTTACATCGCAAAATTAGGTGAAAAACGTTTTTTAACCATTGAATATACCTTGCTTAAAGATATTAACGATCATGCTGAGCATGCTGAGCAGTTGGTTGAGTTATTGAAAGATGTGCCCTGTAAGGTTAACTTAATTCCGTTTAATCCATTTCCACATTCGGGTTATGAGCGTCCCAGCAATAATGCGATTCGTCGCTTCCAAGATATCTTGCACCATGGCGGTTATAGTGTGACAGTGCGTATGCCTCGTGGAGAGGATATTGATGCGGCATGTGGGCAGTTGGTGGGCCAAGTACAAGACCGTACGCGTCGTAGTGAGCGCTATATTGCCGTGCGTCAAATTAACAGTTAAATGAACACTATTGCTGGTCATTTAAGCAGTGTGTCGAGTTTAAGGAAGTGGCTATGAATGTTCGAACGGGACTCTTACTGATTTTTTGCGTTGTGCTCAGCGCATGCGTCTCGAACGGTAATAAACCACTATTACGTACTGAGCAAGGCCGTAATCAGGCACGTGATGCATACGTTCAATTAGGCATTGGTTATCTGCAGCAGGGCAGTACTGAGCAGGCCAAGATGCCATTAAAAAATGCTTTAGATCTTGATCCTAACAGTGCTGATGCACATGCTGCTTTGGCTTTGGTCTTCCAGCAAGAGCTTGAACCAGAACTGGCTGATCAGCACTTTCGTAAAGCTTTGGCGCAAGGGACAAGCACGCGAATTCAAAACAATTACGGTGGTTTTCTGTACGAGCAAGGCGATTATCAGAAAGCCTTTGAGCAGTTTAAAGCCGCCTCGCAAGACACCATGTATGGCGGGCGCTCACGTGTTTTTGAAAATATGGGCCTAACAGCTTTGCGCTTAGATAATAAGCCTTTAGCGATGAAGTATTTTGAGCGATCGTTGCGTTTAAACGCGCAACAGCCGCGTGCATTGTTAGAAATGGCGTTGTTATTGTATGAGCAACAAGACTATGTCCCAGCACAGCGCTATTATGAATCCTTTACACAGCTGAGCGAGCACACCGCGCGCAGCTTATTACTCGGTTTACGTTTAGCTAAAATATTCCAAGACCGTAATCAAGCCGCTAGTTTAGGGCTGCAACTTAAGCGTTTGTATCCTGCTAGTGCTGAGTACAAACAGTATCAATCGGAGCAGTGATGAGCGATGCATCTTTAGAGACAGACGTGCAAACTGTTGCAGTAGGTGACGTTTTACGTGGCGCGCGAGTAGCGGCTGATTGGACCGTAGCTGAAGTGGCTAACAAATTAAACCTGACCGCGAATGCGGTTGAGTCTATAGAAGCGAATCAGTTTGAGCGCTTACCTGGCGTCACTTTTGCGCGTGGCTATATCCGCAGTTATGCAAAGATACTGGGTTTAAATGCTGATCAAATGGCTAAGCATTTTGACCGACAGATTGGTAGCAGCACCATAGATAAAGCAGTGCACAGTATTGATCGGGTCGGCGAGGCGCGTCGAGTTTCACGCGGTATGCTGCAGTTTAGTGCCTTTGTGGTTTTTTTAATTGCTGCAGGCGCAGCGTATTATGCTTGGCAAACATTTAATGCTGCAAAGCCACAAGAAGGCAATCAGTCAGCTGTTTTTGATCGTGTTGAAGTTGAGCGTGCGGATGGTTCCGTACATGTGCAAACACTGGATGAGCTGGAAGATCAAGCGGTTGCGATTGCTTTGGAACCCGAAGCGACGAACAGTACGCAGTTAACTGCACTCGCATTACTTGCCAGCGAAGATGAGCAGACGCCTGCCCAGGAAGAGCAAGAAGCTGAGTTGGTTGTAGCGAGCAGTGATCCAGAAGTGCAGCTCGATCCTAGTATGGGCGTTGCGCAACTGAGCTTTAAGAGTGACAGTTGGGTGCGTGTGCGGGATGCTGAGGGCACAGAAATTAGCAGTGGTTTAAAGCGTGCTGGTGAACAGCTTAATATTACCGCTAAAGCGCCGCTCGATATCCATTTAGGGTACGCCAAAGGTGTAAGCATTATTTATAATGGTGAGCCTGTCGACTTTAGTGCGTCGATTCGTGGTGAAACCGCCAGAATTACACTGGACCAATAATCATGCATGAGCAATCTTTAATTAAGCGTCGTGTTT
>Ga0172382_10004481_pt1 | contig 21378 bp, 23 predicted proteins | sample Leawel138RmetaG_FD_122245 | JGI IMG/M metagenome (GOLD analysis project Ga0172382, IMG submission 122245) | Leachate microbial communities from a municipal landfill in Southern Ontario, Canada - Leachate well 138R metaG | ecosystem: Engineered > Solid waste > Landfill > Unclassified | place... | reverse complement strand
GGGCCCTTCACCGCCTCGTCAAGCGTCGCGGTCATCCTCCACTAACCCTTCCGCCGGCCGCGGCCCGGGCCAGCGCGTTGACGATGAATGTCAACGCGAAGAGCACGAAACCGGCGGCGATGTATGCACCTGTCGGCAGCGGGGCACTGAATTCAGCTGCCGCCGAGGCGATCTTGGACGCGAATGTGTAGCCGCCGTCGAACAGCGACCAGTGTCCGGCCTGCGCGGCCGTGCGCAGGATGATCAGGATCGCGATGGTCTCACCCAGCGCGCGACCCAGGCCCAGCATCGATGCCGCGATCATCCCGCTGCGGCCGTAGGGGAACACCGTCATGCGGATGACTTCCCATTTGGTCGCGCCGAGCGCCTGCGCGGCCTCGACATGGCCCCGCGGGGTGAGCGCAAACACCTCGCGGGTGACCGAGGTGATGATCGGCAGGATCATCACCGCCAGGACGATTCCCGCGGTGAAGATCGTGCCACCGCCGGCCAGCGATACGTTGCCCTCGGAGAACAGGAAGAACCAGCCGAGGTTGTCGTTGAGGAAAGTCGCCACCGGCGTCAGCCACGGAGCGAGCACAAAGATGCCCCACAGACCGAACACGATCGACGGCACCGCCGCCAGCAGATCGACCAGCATGGCGAACGGCCTGGCCAACCGTGCGGGGGCGTAGTTCGTCAGGAAGGCCGCGATGCCGATGGCGATCGGCACCGCGATCACAAGCGCGAACACCGAGCTGAGGACCGTGACCATGAACAGGTCTCGGATACCGAACCGCAGGTTATCGGGGTCGCTGGTGAGAAACTCCGTGCTGAACAGGAAGTTGGCCTGGTTGGCCTGGATCGACGGTAGCGCCTTGATGATCAGGAAAAGCGCCATCAACGCAATCGCCCCGATGATCGTGGCGCCGGCGGCGATCGCGATCGACTTGAAGACGGTGTCGCCCCACCGTCCGCCGCCCTGCCTCAACGCTGATCCCTTCCCGGGTGTGGTTGGCATGTCGGGAGTATCCCCGCCCCGCTGCGGGCTCGCCGGGTTAACCGACGAGCCCACAGCGGTCGAATCTGGTGTCACAGCCATCAGACGGTGCTACTAGGACGTCGCGTTGATGGCGTCCACGGCTTCGGTGAGCCGCGTCTTGAACGCCTCGGGAATCGGGATGTAGCCGTTCTCCTCGAGACCGGTCTGCCCGTTACCGAGCGCGGAGTGCATGAACGCCTTGACCGCGGTGGCCACCTCGGCATCGGGGTACTGCGAGCACACGATCTCGTAGGCCGCGAGCACGATCGGGTACGCACCCGGCTCGGACGGCTTGTAGAACGACGTCGTGTCCAGCACGAGGTCGTTGCCCTCGCCCTTGAACTTGACACCGTCGATCGCCTTGCCGGCGGACTCCGTGCTCAGCTCGACCGGCTCCGGTCCGGCCGAGGTGATGATCTTGGCGATCGACAGGTTCTGAGCCTTGGCGAACGACCACTCGTTGTAGGTGATCGAGCCGGGGGTGTTCTTGATCGCAGCGGAGGTGCCCTCGTTACCCTTGGCGCCCTCGCCCACACCGCCGGCGAACGACTTGCCCGCACCCTTGCCCCAGGCGCCGTCCGACGCCGCGTCGAGGTACTTCTGGAAGTTGTCGGTGGTGCCCGACTCGTCGCTGCGGAAGATCACGTTGATCGGCTGGGCCGGCAGGGTCGCGCCCTGGTTGAGCGCTGCGATCTCGGGTGCATCCCAGGTCTTGACGGTGCCGTTGAAGATCTTGCCGAGCGTCGGGCCGTCGAGCACCAGGCCGTCCACGCCCTCAAGGTTGTAGGTGATCGCGATCGGCCCGAACACCGCGGGCAGATTCCATGCCTCGCTGCCGCCGCAACGCTCCTTGGCCTTCTCGATCTCCCCCTTCTCCGCGTTCAGCGGGGAATCCGAGCCGCCGAAGTCGGTCTGGCCACCGAGGAACTCCGAGACGCCGGCGCCCGACCCGCTGGAGGTGTAGTTCAGCGTGTAGCCGGGGCAGTCCTTCTCGTAGGCGTTGATGAAGCGGGTCATCGCGTTGGCCTGCGCGGACGAACCGCTGGCCTTGAGCGATTCCTTGCCGCCGCAGTCACCGGCGGGCGCCGCTGTTCCGCCTTCGCCCGATCCCGAGGAGGCGGTGTTGTTGTCACTGCCACATGCCGACAACAGCAGCGTGCCGGCGGCCAGCAGGCTCAGCGCGGCACCAGTTCGATTGGCCTTCACGAAGCTCCTTACAAGTACGGATGAGGGGGAAGACGCAGGTCGCGTCGAGCAGATCTCGCGCTGCTCGGCTGTGAACCTAGGGGCTAGTGGTGAATCAACGCCCCATGGAAGGTGAACGGAAGGTGAACCGGGAAGGGGTGCGAGGCGACGATTTCCCAGCGGGGGTTGACACGGCCTAATTAGGTCGATAGATATTGAGTCAATGCCAATTGAGACAAATGACACCGAGAAGCGGGCCTCGAAGTTCGCGGCCCTCGCCGATCCTTCGCGACTGGCCATCGTCGATCATCTGCTGCTGGCCGATGCCTCTCCGTCGGAGTTACGCGCGGTGCTGGGCATACAGTCGAACCTGCTCGCCCACCACCTCGGCGTCCTCAAGACCGCCGGCCTCGTCCGTCAGACCCGGTCGGAGGCCGACCGCCGACGGACGTATCTGCAACTCGACCACCAAGCCCTGGAGTCGCTCGTCCCCGCCACCGGACGGAAAGCGACCCGCGTCTTGTTCGTCTGCACCCAGAACTCTGCACGCAGCCAACTCGCCGCCGCCATCTGGAACCGGCGCAGCGAACTGCCCGCCGCCTCAGCGGGCACCCATCCCGCCTCCGGCGTGCACCCCGGAGCCGTTGCCGCCGCACGCCGCCACAAGCTCCACCTTCGACCCCACACCCCGCGCTATCTCGGCGACGTCTTGGGCCCGGGCGACCTGGTCATCGCGGTCTGCGACAACGCCCATGAGGAGCTACCCGTCGAACTGCCTCGCCTGCACTGGTCGGTCCCCGACCCAGTGCGGACTGCGCAGGCCGAGGCATTCGATGCCGCGGTGGACGACCTCACCGACCGAATCGAACACCTCGTCCCCCACCTGAAGTCCGCCTGAGAAGGAGAACATTATGACCGGCAGCACCGCCCCCGAAGCCCATCCGCAACTGCGCCGCGACTTGTCCATCGACCAGCGCCTGGCACTCAAGTCCGCGGCAACACAGTTGGAGAAGGAGTTCGACGGCATCTACGGCGTGGAAACCATCGAACTGTTCCTGCATTCGTCCTATGACCAGTTCGCGGGCCGTGCCAGCATCGTGAACTTCCTTCCGCTGCTCGCCGAACGTTTCGCCCGGCAACGGCTGAGGGCGCTGGCCAAGGTGGAGGGGAAAAGCCAGGACGGCAAGCCCACGGTCCTGTTCCTGTGCACCCACAACGCCGGTCGATCACAGATGGCCATGGGCTTCTTCACCGCGCTGGCCGGCGACGCTGCCGTCGCGTGGTCCGGCGGCTCCGAACCGGGCGACGAGGTCAACCCTGCGGCGGTCGAGGCGATGGCCGAGCGGGGCATCGACATCTCCCGCGAGTACCCCAAACCGTGGACCGAGGAGATCGTCCGCGCCGCCGACGTGATCATCACGATGGGCTGCGGTGACGCCTGCCCGGTGTTCCCCGGCCGTCGCTACGAAGAGTGGAAACTCGACGACCCGGCCGGCCAGAGCGTTGACGACGTGCGGCCGATCCGCGACGAGATCGAGCGCCGCGTTCGCACACTGCTGGTGGAGCTTGACGTTCCCGCCCAAGGATGACTTTGGCGATCAGAGTCGCGCGCCTATTGAGCAGTGTCGTGGAATGGTTGCGCCACGGCTACCCAGCCGACGCGCCCACTCGCGGTCACAGCCCGCTGATCGCGTTACAGGGGCCGATCTCGTTGACGGAGCAGCAACTCCGGCGGTTCTGCGCGGCCACACAGACTTCACCCACACACCCTGAGGAGACCGTTAGATGAGCAAGGTGGAAGTGTTCGAGCCAGCCCTGTGCTGCGCCACCGGAGTCTGCGGCGAGGACGTCGACCAGCAGTTGGTGACGTTCTCCGCGGACCTGGATTTCGTCTCCGGCCGTGGCGGCGACATTTCTCGCTACAACCTGGCCGGCGAGCCTCGCGCGTTCGCCGAGAACGACACCGTGCGAGCCTTTCTCCACGTCGCCGGATCCGTCGGCCTACCGCTGGTACTGGTGGACGGAGTCACCGTGATGACCGGGCGCTACCCCGACCGCAGCCAGCTCGCCGCCTGGGCGGGGATCGACACGCCGGACGGCAAGATCCCGCTCGACATCGAGGACACCACCGCCGCTGGAGGCGGTTGCTGCGGCAGCGACAGTTCCGGCGCCACCAGCTGCTGTTAGAGAGTGCCCGACCGATGACCTTGAGGTTCCTCGACGCTCCACCACGGTTCTTGTTCTTCACCGGCAAAGGCGGGGTGGGCAAGACCTCGATCGCGTGTGCCGCCGCAATCCACCTGGCGCGCAACGGCAAACGCGTTCTGCTCGTCAGCACCGACCCGGCGTCCAACGTCGGCCAGGTGTTCGGACTGCGCGTCGGCAACGCCATCACGACGGTTCCCGCCGTCGAGGGCCTGTCGGCGCTGGAGATCGATCCCGAACAGGCCGCAGAGGCCTACCGGGAACGCATCGTCGCCCCCGTGCGAGGCCTGTTGCCCGACAGGGAGGTGCAGTCGATCACCGAACAACTCTCCGGCTCATGCACCACCGAGATCGCCTCGTTCAACGAATTCACCGAACTGCTCACCGATTCCGACGCCCTGACGGGCCAGTTCGACCACGTGCTGTTCGACACCGCACCAACCGGGCACACCATCCGACTACTGCAGCTGCCGGGCTCGTGGACGGACTTCCTCAACGAAGGCAAGGGCGACGCGTCCTGCCTCGGACCGCTGTCGGGTCTGGACAAGCAGCGAGCCATCTACGCCGAGGCAGTCGAGGCGTTGGCAGATCCCCTGCGCACCCGCCTGGTCCTCGTCGCCCGCGCCCAGCGTTCCACTCTCGCCGAGATCACCCGCACACACCGGGAACTCGCTGCGATCGGCCTGACCCGCCAGTACGTCGTGATCAACGGGGTGCTTGCTTCGCCCGCCGGAAACGGCGACCCGCTCGCGGCGGCGATCCACACGCGCGAGCAACAGGCCATCGCGGCTCTTCCCGACGAGCTTCGGGGACTACCGCTCGATCAGGTCGAGCTGAAGGCCACCAACATCGTGGGCGTGGACGCGCTGGACTCGCTGTTCACCTCGGACGCCCGCATCCCCGAAGGCGATGACGGTACGGGTCTCCCCGTGGTGGACGCCCCGCTGTCGGCCCTGATCGACGAACTCGCCGAGGGCGACCACGGTTTGATCATGTGCATGGGCAAGGGCGGCGTCGGCAAGACGACCATCGCCGCCGCGATCGCCGTTGCCCTCGCCGACCGCGGCCACCCCGTGCACCTGACGACCACCGATCCCGCCGGGCACCTCTCCGGGACGCTGCACGGAACACTGCCGAATCTGCATGTGTCGAGCATCGACCCGGTCGAGGCGACCCGTGCATACCGCGATCATGTGCTCGCCACCAAAGGCGCCGCGCTCGACGAGCAGGGCCGTTCGATGCTCGAAGAGGACCTCCGCTCGCCCTGCACCGAGGAAGTTGCTGTGTTCCAGGCATTTTCGCGGGTGATCAGTGAGTCGAGAAACAAGTTCGTCGTAGTCGACACCGCACCGACCGGACACACCCTGCTGCTGCTCGATGCCACCGGCTCCTACCATCGCGAGGTGGCTCGGCAGCTCGGCAACCGGCATTTCACCACGCCCCTGATGCGCTTGCAGGACCCCGAGCTCACCAAGGTCATCGTCGTCACACTCGCCGAGACGACGCCGGTCCTGGAGGCCGCCGGGCTGCAGAGCGAACTCGAACGCGCCCAGATCCAGCCGTGGGCGTGGGTGGTCAACAACTCGCTCGCCGCCGCGCACCCGACGTCACCGCTGCTGCGTCAGCGCGCGGTCGCCGAGCTACCGCAAATCGACAAGGTCCGAACGGATTACGCGGATCGGGTCGCGGTCATCCCACTGCTGGCCGGCGAGCCCGTCGGCATCCCCGCGCTGGAAGCGCTCGCCGGGTCACGGACCGCCGCGGTATAGCGGCGACAGGCCGTGAGCTTTCACCCCTCGACGGCGTAGGCCACGTCGGTGTTGACCACTTCGAAACCCAGCCGTCGGTAGGTCTTCACCGCCGCGGTGTTGTCCGCTTCCACATAGAGCATCACGTCGGCGTCGTGACCGGAGGACAGCAGCCGGTCGGCGAGGTGGTGCAGACCGATCAGCGTGAGCGCACCGCCGAGGCCACGCCCCTGTGCGGCGGTGTCGACCCCGACCACATACACCTCGCCCAGCGTCGCGGAATGCACTTTGGTCCAATGGAATCCGAGCAACCGACCGCTGTCCTCGTCGAAGGCGAGGAAGAAGCCGTCCGGGTCGAACCACTGCTCGTCGCGGCGTTCGGCGATGTCCGCCTCGGTCCAGCCGCCCTGTTCGGGATGCCAGGAGAACGCGGCGTTGTTGACGCGAAGCACCTCGGCGTCGTCCTGTGGCCCGGCATACGTCGCGAAGCGCACCCCGTCGACCGGCGGCGCGGTCGGCAGGTCGGCCAGGGAGCGGCGCATCTGGAGCAGTTCCCTGACGGCGCTCAGACCCAGCGCCGCCGCGGTGGCGCGTGCCGGCTCGAGATCACCGTGCGCCCAGATGCGGGTGTCGGGACCGCCGACGGACAGGGCGGTGCGGATCATCGCCGAGCCGATGCCCCGGCGTCGGGCATCCGGATGAACCACCAGCTCGGCCATCGGCGGCGCGCCGTCACCGGCCGGCGCCAGGTTCAGATAGCCGCGCAGTGCGCCGTCTTGCAGGGCCACCAGATGCCGGGTGCGCTGCTGTCCGAGTTCCCGCAACACCTGGTCGCCGACGGGTGCAACGCCGTCCGCGGACGTCGCGTCGGAGATCAGGTCACGGATGCGTTGTCGCTCGTCGACCGGCAGTACGTCCTGCCAGTCGACGGAGTCCTGCGACGTCACTGACTGCGCAGCGCGTCGCCGAGGGCCTCCGGGACACCGTCACGATCCAGCGATCCGACGCCGTCCTCGTAAGGGTCGTCCCCGTCCAGATCGTCCGAGGGGAGGTCAGCACCGGCTGCGGGTGCCCGCCCACGGGCGGGCCGGACCGCCTTGTAGCCGACGTTGCGCACCGTGCCGATCAGCGCTTCGTACTCGGGACCCAGCTTGGCGCGTAGCCGCCGGACGTGGACGTCGACCGTTCGGGTGCCGCCGAAGAAGTCGTAACCCCACACTTCCTGAAGGAGCTGGGCGCGCGTGAAAACCCGGCCGGCGTGCTGCGCCAGGTACTTCAGCAGTTCGAATTCCTTGTAGGTGAGGTCGAGCGGCCGTCCACGCAGCCGGGCGGTGTAGGTGCCTTCGTCGATGACGAGCTCACCGAGACTGATCTTGCCCAGGTTCTCCTGGTTGGCCATGCCACCCCGGCGACCCACCAGCAGTCGCAGTCTGGCGTCGATCTCCGCGGGCCCGGTGCTGGGCAGCAGGATCTCGTCGAGACCCCATTCGACGTTGACGGCGACCAGACCGCCTTCGTTGACGACCGCCACGACGGGCACCGACGTGCCGGTGGTGCCGAGTAGGCGGCAGAGGCCGCGGGCGGCGGCCAGATCGGTGCGCGCATCGACGATGGCCACGTCCGCGGTCCCGGCCTCCAGCAAAGACGAGACCTCGGTCGGGGCGGTCCGCACGTTGTGAGCCAGCAGCGCCAACGAGGGCAGGACCGATTCCGGATGCGGGTCAACCGTCAGTAGTAACAGATCCAACTGACCCTCCAACGGCTGTGGAGCTCATCCCCGGGACACCGCCAGACGTCTTTGTCGCGTGGTGACTTCCCAGATTCCTGCCTGACACATGGCCGTTACCCGGCCGATGATCATCTAACGATAGCGTGCCACCTGCCGATAAGCCGCGCTGAACGGTTCCGCCCGGCATCGTCGGCAACAATGACGTGGTGCGCAAGCTCGTGATCGGTGCCCTCGCGACCCTCGTCGCTGTGGTGCTCGGCGTGGTCGGCACCGACTTCGGGGCCGCCATCTACGCCGAATATCGCCTGGCCAGAAGCGTCCGCAGCTCCGCGAACCTGGACTGGGACCCCTCGGTGGCGATCCTCGGTTTCCCTTTCATCACGCAGGCCCAGCGCCGCCACTACGACGAGGTGGAGATCAAGGCCAGTGGCGTTGATCACGGCGTGGTCGGCAAGGCCTCGCTGGAGGCCACCATGCATTCGGTGGGGCTGCCGGATTCGTGGCTCATCCGGCCGGGCTCGACACTCACCGTCGGGAAGCTGGAGAGCCGGATCATCATCGATTCCACCCACATGGGCCGGTACATGGGGATCCCCGACCTCCTGATCGAGGCGCCGACCCGGGAGACGGAGGATTCCACCGGCGGCACCACGGAGTCGGGCATTTCGAGCAACACCGGGCTGGTGTTCACCGGTACCCCCGACAAGGCCGGTTTCCACGAGCGGGTCAGCATCGCCGTCGACGTCTCGATCACCGGGCCGGAGTCGACGACGTTGGTTCTCACCGCGACCGGTGTCCTCACCGAGCCGGGGACGGCCGATCAGGCGGTACCCGAGGACCGGGTGCCCGCCGTTCTGGCGGCCTTCTCCACGACCCTGCCCGGCCAGAAGCTCCCGTTCGGCATCGCACCCACCACCGAGGGCGCGCGCGGTTCCGACCTCATCATCGAGGGCATCGCCGAGGGAGTAACCATCAACCTCGACGAGTTCCGACTGTCATGAGTTCCTCCTGGATCGCCGTCATCGCGGTTCTCATCGCCGCGTTCGGGCTGGCGTTCGTGATCGGCCGACTGCTGACGCTGCGGTCCGGTCTGATCAAGGGTGCGGCGGAGTGGCCGGCGCTGGATGACAGCGACGTCGATGCGCTGGGCCTGTCGCGGACCGGACCGACCGTCCTGCACTTCAGCGCGGTGTGGTGTGGGCCCTGCGCGGGAGTGCGCCGGGTGGTCGACCAGGTGTGCGCCGAACTGCCCGAGGTGACGCACGTGGAGATCGACCTCGACGCCGATCCGGAGTCGGCGCGCAAACTTTCGGTGTTGTCGCTGCCGACGACGTTCATCTTCGACGCCGACGGCCGGCAGCGATACCGCACCTCCGGCGTGCCGACCGCGGCCGATCTGCGCTCGGCGCTGCAGCCGCTGTTGGCTTGATCACCGGTTCTCTGGGTAAGCTGTCAGCCGTGTCAGCCCGCCTTGAGCTTCTGCTCACCAAGCGCCGCGCAGTCGATCTGTGCCGCGTTGCGGGTTGTTGCTGTTGTTGTTGTAGCTGCTGAGTCGCCGCGCCTCCTTTTCGCGCCGCCACTCTGCGACCGGCCCCATCTGGGCCCGCCGCGTCCAGCCGTACCGAAACAACAGGAGCACGACCATGTCGAACATCACACAGAGCAGCGCGCCGATGCAGATCGACGTTCGCGGCCCGCGCTTCGTCGCATGGGTGACCACCGTCGTCCTCGTCGCCACCCTGCTCGTGTCGGCGCAGCACCCGGCGGCAGCAGCCGTGCTGCTCGGTGCGCAGGCCGTCGTCTTCGCGATCGGCGCGGTGTCGGGTCCGCGCCGGCACCCGTACGGCCGGGTGTTCGCCACACTGATCGCCCCCAGGCTGGCTCCTGCCACCGACCGTGAACCGGTGGCACCGCTGAAGTTCGCGCAGCTCGTCGGGTTCGCCTTCGCCGTTGTCGGCGTCCTCGGTTTCGCCAGTGGTCTCGCACCGCTGGGCCTGGTCGCCACGGGTTTCGCGCTCGTGGCGGCGTTGCTCAACGCAGCCTTCGGTATCTGTCTGGGCTGCCAGCTCTATCCGCTCGTCACACGCTTGAACCCCACCCGCTAGCAATCGAAAGGATCTCCACATGGCACGCTCCGACGTCCTGGTCACAGCTGACTGGGCCGAGAGCAATCTCGAGGCGCCGAAGACCGTTTTCGTCGAGGTCGACGAAGACACCAGCGCCTACGACACCGGCCACATCCCCGGCGCCGTACGACTGGACTGGAAGACCGATCTGCAGGACCCGGTCAAACGCGACTTCGTCGACGCGGCGCAGTTCTCCAAGCTGCTGTCCGAGCGCGGCATCGCCAACGACGACACCGTCGTGCTCTACGGCGGCAACAACAACTGGTTCGCCGCCTACGCCTACTGGTACTTCAAGCTCTACGGTCACCAGGACGTCAAGCTGCTCGACGGCGGCCGAAAGAAGTGGGAGCTCGACGCCCGCCCGCTGTCCAAGGACGCGGTCGAGCGTCCGCAGACCAGCTACACCGCCAAGGAACCCGACAACAGCATCCGCGCTTTCCGCGACGAGGTGATCGCCGCGATCGGCACCAAGAACCTGGTCGACGTGCGCTCCCCCGACGAGTTCTCCGGCAAGATCCTGGCCCCGGCGCATCTGCCGCAGGAGCAGAGCCAGCGCGCCGGGCATATCCCCACCGCCATCAACGTTCCGTGGAGCAAGGCGGCCAACGAGGACGGGACCTTCAAGTCCGACGAGGACCTGGCCAAGCTGTACGCCGAGGCCGGTCTGGACGGGGAGAAGGAGACCATCGCCTACTGCCGCATCGGTGAGCGCTCGTCGCACACCTGGTTCGTGCTGCAGGAGTTGTTGGGACACAAGAACGTCAAGAACTACGACGGCAGTTGGACGGAATACGGCTCCCTGGTGGGTGCCCCGATCGAGTTGGGAAGTTGATATGTGCTCTGCACCGAAGCAAGGACTGACATTGCCCGCTGGCGTCGACCTGGAGAAGGAAACGGTCATCACCGGCCGTGTCGTCGACGGGTCGGGCCAGGCTGTGGGTGGCGCCTACGTGCGTCTGCTGGACAGCTCGGACGAATTCACCGCCGAGGTGGTCGCATCGGCGACCGGTGACTTCCGGTTCTTCGCCGCGCCCGGCACCTGGACGCTGCGGGCGTTGTCGCCCGCGGGTAACGGTGACGCCAGCATCGCGCCGTCGGGCGCGGGGATCCACGAGGTCGACGTCAAGGTCGCGTGACGACGAAGTCGGCGAGGGACGAGCCGACGAGGAGTCGCGCAATCCAGCGGCGCGTGACGACGAAGGCGGCGTGGGGGTACCACCCGCTTGCGGGGGAGGACGAGCCGACGAGGAGTCGCGCAATCCAGCGGCGCGTGACGACGAAGGCGGCGAGGGACGCCGTGAATTCACGCGTCCGTCATCGAGCCTTGCCGTGATCTTGCTGTGAAAGTGCTGCAGGATTAGCTGTCGTCGGCGAATAATATGGTGAACTCCCGCGCCGCCCGGCGCGGGTCAACACCATCAACGCGCGGCTCGCCGCGGACAACAACATAGGACCGACAATGAAGATCACGATCGCCTGCGCCGCGTCGGCGGCCTTTGCCGCAGTTGCTCTGATTGGCGCTCCCGCGGCTCTCGCCGACCCGGAGGGCGACTTCCTGACGGTGATCGGCAACGGCGGCATCACCTGGCCGTCGGACAAGACCCAGCAGGTGATCGAGACGGGCTATGCGGTGTGCCAGGACTGGGACAACGGCGCCTCTTTCGAGCAGGAGGTTGCCGATCTGACCAGCGTGACCGACTGGTCGGATTACCAGGCCGGGTACTTCATCGGTGCGGCCACCGGTGCGTTCTGCCCCCAATACGAGTGGAAGGTCAGCTGACCTACTCCGCTTGACCAGCCGCCGGGAGAGAAATTCTCCCGGCGGCTAAACTTTGCGCCGTGGTGCTCTTCTTCGAACTTCTGCTCGTGGCGGCCGTCGTAGTGATCACGTGGTTCGCGCTGTACGCGCTCTATCGCCTCGTCACTGACGAGTCGTGAGCTCTGGCGACGAGGCGGTCGCCGCTGCCGCCCAGCGCGCCAGGGTGACCGCCGCGCGCAACATCCCGGTGTTCGGCGATCTGCCACTTCCGGCCGACACCGCCAATCTGCGCGAGGGCGCGAACCTCGACGATGCACTGCTGGCGCTGTTGCCCCTGGTCGGTGTGTGGCGTGGCGAGGGCGAAGGCCGTGCCGCCCACGGCGATTACCGGTTCGGTCAGCAGATCGTGGTGTCGCATGACGGCGGTGACTACCTCAACTGGGAAGCCCGTTCGTGGCACCTGGACGACGACGGCGAGTACGCCCGGCCCGGCCTGCGCGAGACGGGTTTCTGGCGGTTCGTCAGCGACCCAGGCGATCCGGAGGAGTCACAGGCCATCGAGCTGCTGCTGGCGCACTCGGCCGGTTACATCGAACTGTTCTACGGCCGCCCGCTGAACCAATCGTCCTGGGAACTCGTCACCGACGCGCTGGCGCGCAGCAAGTCCGGAATGCTCGTCGGCGGCGCCAAACGGCTGTACGGGATCATCGAGGGCGGCGATCTGGCCTACGTGGAGGAACGCGTCGACGCCGACGGTGGTCTGGTGCCGCACCTGTCCGCCCGCCTGACGAGGTTCGTCGGCTAGTGCGCCGTATCGGGGTTGCCGCGCTGGCCGCGGCCGGGGCGATGATGGCCGGCTGCTCGGCGCCGTCACAGCCGCCCCCGCCGTCGACGCCCAGCTCGGCGGTACCCAGCGTGGGTCACGGCTCCTTCGCGTACTGCCTGAGTCAGCACGGGGTTCCCGCAGCGCCCGGGCCGGTGTCCGAACCTCCGCCCGGCATGGACGCGGCAACCTGGGAGGCCGCCATGTCGGAGTGCTCGTCGCTGGCGCCCGGTCCGGCCGGCTAGCGCAACACGGCGACCGGTCCGGTGTCCGTCAACCACCGGTTCTGAAGACCCGCCAACGTGCCGTCCTCGCGCAGCGAGTCGACCGCCCAGGACACGCAGCGGGTCAGCGGACTGCCGTGCGACAGGACGATGCCGAACTGCTCGAGGTGTTCGCCGTCGGCCGGGAGCTGCCCCACCAGGACACCGTGCCGAAGCTCTTCGGCCATGGTCAGCGCCGTCGGCAGGTCGACGACCATCGCGTCGATCTCACCGTCGAGCAGCGCCATCTTGGCGTCCACGTTGGTGTTGTACGCCTGCACCGGGACACTTCCGCCCAGCTCGGTCGCGGCGGTGTGACTGGTGGTCCCGACCTGTGCGCCGAGCCGTAGCGGACGCAGTCCGTCAAGTGTTGTCACGGCGGCGGCCGGCGAGGTGCGCACCGCCACCACGGCCTGCGTGACGTCGAAATACGGAGTGGAGAAATCCACGGCGGCCCTGCGCTGCTCGGTGATGGAGAACTGGGACAGGTTCACGTCGAAGGTCTTGGCCCCGGGCGCGAGCGCGGTGTTGAACGGCACCCGGACCCAGCGCACGTCGTCGCCGGTGTAGTTCAGTTTCGCGGCGAGGGCGTAGGCGAGCGCCGACTCGAACCCATCACCGTTGGTCGGATCGTCGCCCATGTACCAGGGCGGGTAGACGGGTTGGTCGGCGCCGAACGTCAGGATGCCGGGGTACTGGGTGGCCAGCACGTCCCTGCTGCACTTGCTCGAGTCCAGCGTCGGGGCGGTCACCCCGACCGGCGCCGCACAGGCGGGACCGGCCAGCACGACGAGGACGGCGGCAGCCGTCCTCCATCCCGCGACGGAAGGGCAAGACATAGCCGAATCATTGCAGATCTTGAAATTTGTGCAGTTCGCGACATGGAGCGGCCCCCGAGCCGTCGTTCCTGGTCGGACAAGACCAGGAGGCTCGGGGGCCGGGTGACTGCGGGGAATTCGCCAGCGCGCACAGGTGCGACAGGCGCTCTCCCGGCGCTGCTAGCTCGCAGCCACCTCACATGTCCATAAGTCAATCAATTCTCGGACCACCTCCTTCCCTGTGTACAGGCGACCGTACTCGCGCTTCGACAGGGCGACAACCGATTTAGCGCTCAGCGATCGCTGAGGATCGCAGCGTCGACGAGCGCGGCGATCTCGTCCGAGAGAGGCGCAGCGGCGAGCGGGTTACCGTCGAGGGTGTGCACACGCGCGGCCAGCGTGATGCTGGATACCAGCCAAACACCTTGTGCGGCAATCAGATCAGCGGGCGTGAGGGCCTGGTAGTCGCAGTCATAACCCTTGTTGCGCGCCAATTCGAACAGCGCCTGCTGGGTGGTGCCACGCAAGATCGGATACCAGGGTGGCGGGGTGAGCAGGCACGTCCGCCCGTCGGGGGACGACGTGGCGATGACCACGGTGGAGCGCGGCCCCTCCAGGATGTGCCCCTCGGTGCTGATGAAGATGACGTCACCGGCGCCGTGGCGCTCGGCGTGCCGCAGCGCCGCCATGTTGACCGCATACGACAGTGTCTTGGCACCCGCCAGCAGCCACGGCATCGCGTCGACGCCTTCGGCGGGCAGGCTGCGTTGCAGGGTCAGCGCCGCCAGGCCGTTGCGCCGGACGTCGGCGACCCGCGCCGGCACGGAGCCGATCGTGGCGTACGCGGTGGGGTCCGAGCCGTGCTCCCTGCCACGGCTGTAAACCAGCCGCAGCACCCCTTCGTCGCCGCCTGTGCGCAGCCAGCTGTCGACGGCGATGCCCACCGCCGCATGCCAACGCGCGGCGTCCGGTGGCGGCAGATCGACCTGTCGCGCGGAGTGCGCCAGCCGGCCCAGGTGGGCGTCGAGCAGACACGGGCGGCCGCCCCGGATCAGAAGCGTCTCGAAGATCCCGTCACCGCGCACCGCCGCGAGGTCGTCGGCGTACAGCAGCGGGGCATCGGGATCGTGCAGCTGCCCGTCGAGGGTGACGACGACGCCCGGATGGTCAGCCATGAGGCATCAGCGTAGACCCGGCCACGACCGCGTGAATCGTAGAGTTGCAGTATGTCTGCCGTACCCGCACCCGACACTGGACCCGACGCCGGCGCAGTCTGGCATTACGGCGATCCGCTCGGCGAGCAACGGGCCGCCGCGCAGGGCGCGGTCGTCGTGGACCGCTCGCACCGGGCGGTGCTGTCGCTGACCGGAGCCGAACGCAATTCGTGGCTGCACACGATCTCCAGCCAGCACGTCAGCGACCTCGCCGACGGCACCGTGACCGAGAATCTGAGCCTCGACGGGCAGGGCCGTGTCGAAGATCACTGGGTGCAGACCCAGCTCGACGGGCGCACCGTTCTGGACACCGAGCCGTGGCGCGGGGAGCCGCTGCTGAGCTTCCTCCGCAAGATGGTGTTCTGGGCCGATGTCGTGGTCGAACCTGCCGATCTGGGCGTGTTGTCGCTGCTCGGGCCCGGTCTGACCGACCCCGCAGTACTCGACGCCGTGGGCCTGCCCGCACTGCCGGCCCCCAACAGCGCCGTCGAACTGCCCGGCGGCGGCTTCATCCGGCGGCTGCCGGGGCCTGCGGTCGAGGTGGACGTCGTGGTGCCGCGCGACGAGCTCGCGGCGTGGCGCGACAGGTTGGTGGCCGCCGGGGTCCGGCCCGCCGGGGTCTGGGCGTACGAAGCGCACCGCGTCGCCGCCCGTCGACCGCGTCTCGGGGTGGACACCGACGAGCGCACCATTCCTCATGAAGTGGGCTGGATCGGCGGCCCGGGCGTCGGGGCGGTGCACCTCGACAAGGGCTGCTACCGCGGCCAGGAGACCGTCGCGCGCGTCCACAACCTGGGCAAACCGCCACGCATGCTGGTGTTGCTGCACCTCGACGGCGCATCCGACCGGCCCTCCACCGGCGACCCGCTGCTGGCCGGCGGCCGCACCGTGGGCCGGCTCGGCACCGTCGTCGACCACGTCGACGAGGGCGTGATCGCCCTGGCGCTGCTCAAGCGTGGGCTGCCCGCCGACACCGCGCTGACGACCGGAGGTGAGGTGCACGCGGCCGCCACAATCGACCCGGACTCGATGCCGCCCGCCGACGGCGTGGGGGCGGGACGGCTGGCGGTGGACCGGCTCCGCGGCGGAACCGCGTAGTTGACGGGCCCGCAAGAGGGCCTGCCAGCGGTTCGCCGCGCGGCACGGTAAAGTGGCCGCAGGACAATAAACACACTCAGATCGGAGCCGCCTAGTGATTGGGCCGCTCCGTTATTGCGCGAGGGGGTTCCCCCAATGGGCCGCGGCCGGGCAAAGGCAAAGCAGACCAAGGTTGCACGTGAGCTCAAGTACAGCTCACCGCAGACCGATTTTGAGCGGCTTCAGCGCGAGCTGTCGAACGCTCCCGACAACGACCGCCTCAACGGCAGCGATCCGTCGCCCGATGAGAGCTGGGCGGACGAGGACGACTGGCGGCGCTGACGCCGCCAGCCCGTCCGAGGAGCGTCAGAACCTGGGGTGCTGTCCCACGAGCACTGCTCGTGGACCGTCCTTGCCGCCCTTCTCGATGGTTCCGAGGGTCCAGCAGTTCAGGTGACGGGCGGTCAGGACGGCCAACGCGCGATCGGTGTCCTCCGGCGCGACGATGGCCACCATCCCGACGCCCATGTTGAAGGTCTTCTCCATCTCGGCTCGCTCGATGCGGCCGCGCTGGGCGATCATGCCGAACACGGGTGCCGGTGTCCACGTGCCCCGGTCGAGCTCGGCCACCAGCCCGTGCGGGATGACCCGCTCGAGGTTTCCGGCCAGTCCGCCGCCGGTCACGTGGCAGAACGTCCGCACCTGCGTCTCGGCGGCCAGCGCCAGGCAGTCCTTGGCGTAGATCCGCGTCGGCTCCAGCAGTTCCTCACCGAGGGTGCGGCCGAACTCCTCGACGTGTCCGGCCAGGTTCATGTGGTCGATCTCGAGCAGTACGTGGCGGGCCAGCGAGTACCCGTTCGAGTGCAGGCCGGTGGAGGCCATTCCGATGATCACGTCGCCGGGCCGCACCCGGTCGGGCCCCAGCACGTCGTCGGCCTCGACCACGCCGATGCCGGTGGCGGAGATGTCGTAGTGGTCGGGAGCCATCAGACCGGGGTGCTCGGCGGTCTCCCCGCCCAGAAGCGCGCAGCCGGCCAGCACGCAGCCGTCGGCGATTCCCGACACCAGCTCGGCGACCCGCTCGGGCACGGTGCGCCCGACCGCGATGTAGTCCTGCAGGAACAGCGGCTCGGCCCCGCACACGACCAGATCGTCGACGACCATCGCGACGAGGTCGATACCGACGGTGTCGTGCTTGTCCATCGCCTGCGCGACGGCGAGCTTGGTGCCGACACCGTCGGTGGACGACGCCAGCAGCGGCTCCCGATAGTCGCCACGCAGGGCGAACAGGCCGGCGAAACCGCCGAGGCCACCTCTCACCTCGGGTCTCGTGGCCTTCTTGGCAAGTGGCTTGAAGAGTTCGACGGCTCGGTCGCCTGCTTCGATGTCCACACCTGCCGACGCATAGGAAATGCCGTGTTGTTCGGCGCGATCGCTCATCGGCCATAAGGCTACCGGTCGGCGACTGCAGCCGATACGGCCCGGCGTGCGCTCAGCGCACGTCGTGGGTGAACCGGCCATCTGTCATGGCCAGGACCGCCGGCGCGGTAACCCGCGCAAACGCCCGACGGGTGCGATGGGCTGTGCCATTCTCATTGATCATGAGACTGGCCCAACGGCTGTGGATGGCGAGCGGCGTCGCGGTGGCCGCGGTGGCGGCGGTGGGTTCCGCCGGCGCATCGGCCACCCCCGGCGAAGGGGTCGACGCGGTCACGTTGTCGGAGTCTTCGGTCGACGGCAAGAGTTACGTCGCCCGGATGATCACCATCGCCCCGGGCGGAACCACCGGCTGGCACTACCACCCGGGGGACGTGTTCGCGGTGGTCAGAGCGGGCACGCTGACGCATTACGCGGCGGCATCCTGCGCGGTCGACGGTGTCTACGGTGCGGGTGCGCCGATCAGCGAGGCCAGCGGGCCGGGCTACGTACACGTAGGCCGCAACGAAGGCGCGGAGCCGTTGGTGATGTGGGTGCTTTATGCGAACCCACCCGCCACCCCGCTGGCCATCGACGTGCCCGATCCGGGCTGCCCGTTACCCGGAGCCGGTTAGTCCGGCCTGTTTGCGGGCAATCCAGGTCGGCATCGGCGCCGAACTGTGGATGGGTGCCGACGACGATCGGAGGGGCTGGTGTCGACGGAACAGGTCAGGTGTCTGGTGACGGGCGCGACGGGTTATATCGGGCGGCGCCTCGTGCCCGAGCTTCTGGACCGCGGCCACACCGTGCGGGCGATGGCCCGTACGCCGGCGAAGTTGGATGACGCCGCCTGGCGCGACCGCGTCGAGGTGGTGCGAGGCGACCTGACCGAGCCGGATTCACTGGCCTCTGCGTTCGACGGCGTGGACGTCATCTACTACCTGGTGCACTCCATGGGCACGTCACGGGACTTCGTCGCCGAGGAGGCCCGCTCGGCGCGCAACGTGGTCGCCGCCGCCGAGAAGGCGGGCGTCCGGCGCCTGGTGTATCTGGGCGGATTGCACCCGCAGGGCAAGACCGATCTGTCCCGCCATCTGGCGTCGCGGGTCGAGGTCGGGGACATCCTGCTCGGCTCGACGGTGGAGACGGTGGTGCTGCAGGCGGGCATCGTGGTCGGGTCCGGGTCGGCGTCGTTCGAGATGGTGCGCCACCTGACCGACCGGCTGCCGGTGATGACGACACCGAAGTGGGTGCACAACACGATCCAGCCGATCGCGATCGCCGACGTGCTGTACTACCTCGCCGAGGCGGCGACCGCCGAGGTCCCGGAGTCACGCACCTGGGATATCGGCGGGCCCGACGTGATGGAGTACGGCGAGGCCATGCAGATCTACGCCGACATCGCCCATCTGCGCCGCCGGGTGATGGTGGTGCTGCCATTCCTCACCCCGACGATCGCCAGCCTGTGGGTGGGGCTGGTGACACCGATCCCGTCCGGGCTGGCGCGGCCACTCGTGGAATCGCTGGAGTGCGACGCGGTCGCCCACGAACACGACATCGATACGGTGATCCCCCCGCCCGAGGGCGGTGTGACCGGCTACCGCGACGCGGTCACCCAGGCGCTGCGCGACGACGGGACGGCCGCCAAGGGAGGACGGCGCCACCTGCTGCGATTCAGTAAGGTTGTGCCGCAGTGACTTTCAGGGCTGCCACGACGCCGGAGGCGTCAAGGTCGCCACGACGCCGGAGGCGTCAAGGTCGTCTGAGCGCGGAGACGTTGTCGTTGTCGACCTGCAGCGGGATTCCGGTGCGCGCTGCCGTCGCGAGCATGTGCTCGATGACGTTCTTGCCCAGGGCGGTCTCCCCCGGCAGCTCGATCGGATAGTCGCCGTCGAAGCACGCCGAGCACAGCCGCGACGCGGGCTGCTCGGTGGCCGCGATCATGCCCTGCTGTGAGATGTAGCCCAGCGAGTCGGCGCCGATGGCGTGGCGCACGGCGTCGAGCATCTCGTCCTCGTCGGCCTCGGCGTTGGAGGCGTTGGCGATCAGCTCCGCCGGCGTCGCGAAGTCGATGCCGTAGAAACACGGCCACTTCACCGGCGGCGACGCGATCCGGACATGCACTTCGAGCGCTCCCGCCTCGCGCAGCATCCGGATCAGGGCCCGCTGGGTGTTGCCGCGGACGATCGAGTCGTCGACGACGATCAACCGCTTGCCCCGGATCACCTCTTTGAGCGGGTTGAGCTTGAGCCGGATGCCGAGTTGCCGGATGGTCTGCGACGGCTGGATGAAGGTGCGGCCCACGTAGGCGTTCTTCATCAGGCCCTGGCCGAACGGAATCCCGGACTCCTGCGCGTATCCGACCGCCGCCGGGGTGCCGGATTCGGGGACGCCGATCACGAGGTCGGCGTCGACTGGCTTCTCGCGGGCCAGCCGCCGGCCGATGTCGACGCGGGTGGCGTGCACCGAGCGGCCGACGATCGTGCTGTCCGGGCGGGCCAGGTAGACGTACTCGAAGACGCATCCCTTGGGGGACGGCGGGGCGAACCGGCTGGAGCGCACCCCGTCGGCGTCGATGGCGAGGAGCTCACCCGGCTCGATGTCGCGGACGAACGACGCGCCGACGATGTCGAGTGCGGCGGTTTCGGAGGCCACCACCCACCCGCGGTCGAGCCGTCCGAGTGACAGCGGCCGCACACCGTACGGGTCGCGCGCGGCGTAAAGGGTGTTCTCGTCCATGAAGGTCAGGCAGAAGGCGCCCCGCACGGTCGGAAGCAGTTCGAGGGCGGCCTGTTCGAGCGAGGAGTCAGCGGCGCCGTGGGCCAGCAGCGCGCCCAGGATGTCGGAGTCGGTGGTGGCCGTGGCGGCACCACGGCTGCTCATCAACCCTTCGTCGCGGGCGCGGGCCGCCAGTTCGGCGGTGTTGACGAGGTTGCCGTTGTGGCCCAACGCCACGCCGGTGCCCGCCGCGGTGTTACGGAACACCGGTTGGGCGTTCTCCCACGTGGTGGAACCGGTGGTGGAATAGCGGCAGTGCCCGATGGCGACGTGGCCGTGCATGGCCGCCAACGTCTGCTCATCGAAGACCTGACTGACGAGCCCGAGGTCCTTGAACACCAGCACCTGTGACCCGTCGGCGACGGCGATGCCCGCCGCTTCCTGTCCTCTGTGCTGCAGCGCATACAGGCCGTAGTAAGTGAGCTTCGCCACCTCCTCGCCGGGCGCCCAGACCCCGAATACTCCGCACTCTTCTCTCGGCTCGCTCTCAAGCTGCTCGGCGGTCACGATCAGGCTGCTCCCTGGGGGCTGTGGGTGACGTCGCCAGTCTACGGTGAACAGCGGCAAAACGGGGAATCAGGCGACGGTGTGGTCAAGGGAACAACCAAGATTCGTGGCGCGGGCATTCCGTCAGTCGGGCAGGGCGACGAGCGGCAGCGCGTCGGCGATCTCGGCAGCCCTCGATCCGGACAGCTGCAGTGCACCGTCGGCGGCCGCGTCGGCGACCGTCAGCAACCCTGCGGAAAGCAGCAGCCAGGTGCGCGCATCGGTCTCGACGACGTTGGGCGGGTTGCCCCGCGTGTGCCGGGGACCCTCGATGCACTGCACGGCGACGAACGGCGGCACCCGTACCTCGACGGCCGCGCCGGGCGCGACCGCGGCCAGCGTCCTGGCGGTGAAGCGCACCGCGTCGGCCAGTTGGGCCCGCGCGGGCGCCGGGGCGTCCGGGTCGCGGAGCCAGTCGGCGAGCGCGGCGACGGCGGCGCGGGTCTGCGCCGGGTCGACAGTACGGCGAGCGGCCATGACCCAGGTTCTCAGAGCGCCACAGGGCCGGGATGCACCGGCCCCGGAAGAGGCCATTGACCTCAAGTATTGTTGAGGTCTTACCGTCACCGGCATGACGTTCACCACGCTCGAGATCGACTTCATGAAGCAGGCGGACCTCGGCAGGCTGGCGACCATCCAGCCCGACGGCACGCCACAGAACAGCCCGGTC
>Ga0172382_10004480_pt1 | contig 21380 bp, 19 predicted proteins | sample Leawel138RmetaG_FD_122245 | JGI IMG/M metagenome (GOLD analysis project Ga0172382, IMG submission 122245) | Leachate microbial communities from a municipal landfill in Southern Ontario, Canada - Leachate well 138R metaG | ecosystem: Engineered > Solid waste > Landfill > Unclassified | place... | reverse complement strand
TCTGCAACAGCAGCGTAAAAAAGTTTGGGTCGTTCAGCAGGTTATGGCACACTGGGCGCGTCTCGAGTCTTAGGAAACAAGAGACTCCCCCAAAAGATGACTTTATTCAAGCATCTCGAGGGGTATTACCCCATATCCATCACGCTACCTGACCAAATTCCAACAAATATCCATCAGGAGCGCTGAACGTGCTCATGGAGCCAGACGATACCAGACAGCATCCAGGCGATATGCGCCAGACCGAACCAGCCTGATTGGCTCGACAGGGCTGATTTCGGTATCCTGGCCGGATTCGATTGAGCGGAGCGCAAGCATCATGCAACGCATCGGCCTGTACGAGCAACTGATTACCCAATGGATCGCCAGTCGGCTCGATCATCAGCGCTTCTACATCGGCGAGCGCGAGCTTGATGCAGCATCGGCCACGCAGTGGCTGTCGCGCTTCCTGGTCAAGGTATTCGCCTTCGCCCTGGAGTCCGTCCCTGCAGACAAGAGCGGACAGCACCTGACGCACAAGATCCGGCTCGCCAACGAACTTCTGCTGTGGCTGAAAGCAAAAATCGAGAAAGACGAGGGGTTCTTTACCGACAATCTGCTCGACACCCGGGGCAGGATACTGACTGCAATCTACGAGCTGGAAAACCCCGTGGCTGCGGATCTCAAGAAATATGTCGAAGACATCCATCCCCTGACGGGCCTCACCGAGAGCGAACTGTTCAGTGGCAGCAATGCCGGCCTGTCCCTGGACAGCGAACTCAAGCGCGAAATCCTGTCTGCCGATCGCATCGACTGGCTGGTGTCGTTCGTGAAATGGGCCGGCATACGCATCTTTCGTAATGAATTGCAGGCATTCGCCCACAGCGGACGGCCATTGAGGGTGATCACCACCTCGTACATGGGGGCCACCGATGCCAGGGCGGTCGAGTTTCTGGCCAACCTGCCCAACGCGCAGGTCAAGCTGAGCTACAACACGCGCGCCGAACGGCTGCATGCAAAAAGCTATCTGTTTTATCGCAATACCGGTTTTCACACGGGTTACATCGGTTCATCCAACCTGTCCTTTTCAGCATTGACCAGCGGCCTGGAATGGAACCTGAAGATCACCGCCCAGGAGATCCCGCACATCATCCAGAAGTCGCAGCAGACTTTTGAAACCTACTGGGCATCCGATGAGTTCGAACGCTTCGACGGCAAGGCGGAAAGCCGGTGCAAGCTCCGGCACGCATTGGACACGGCGCGCGGCGGCAGCCAGGATACCGCCGGCTATTTTTTCGACGTCCAGCCCTTTCCGTATCAGCGGGATATTCTCGAGCAATTGCAGGTCGAGCGTGAATGGCACGGCCGGCACCGCAACCTGATCGTGGCGGCAACCGGCACCGGAAAGACCCTGATTTCGGCCTTCGATTTCATGCGCTACCGGCAGGCCAATCCGCAGGCGACATTCCTGTTTGTTGCCCACCGCAAGGAAATCCTGCTCCAGGCACGGGCTGCATACCGGGGTGTACTGAAAAGCCCGCACTTCGGTCAATTATGGGTGGACGGCGAGCGACCCGAACACTACCGCGAACTGTTTGCCTCCATCCAGACGCTGAACAATCAGCTGGCCCGATTGCCGCTGACTGCAGGCTTCTATGATTACATCGTGATCGACGAAGTGCATCACGTAGCGGCACACAGCTACAGGGCACTGATGAGCCACTTCACGCCGGACATCCTTCTGGGCCTGACCGCCACACCAGAGCGGCATGACGGCAGCGATATCCTGCCTGATTTCTGTGACGTGATCGCCGCCGAACTGCGCCTGCCGGAGGCCATCAATCGCCGCCTGCTATCGCCTTTCCAGTATTTCGGCATCGATGATGACACCGACCTGCGGCGCGTCGCCTGGGTGCGCGGCCGCTACGACCCCAGCGAACTCAAGGTCATCTATATCGACAACGAGGCCCGGGTGCGTCGCATCCTGGAAAGCATGCGGGCGCTGTTGACCGACGTGCAGAAAATCAAGGCGCTGGCATTCTGCGTCAGCCGAGAGCATGCCGAATACATGGGCCAGCGATTCCGCAGCCACGGCATTCGTGCCGGGGTCCTGACCAGCGACAACCGCCATGAACGGACACAGCAACAGCAGGCACTGCGCAGTGGTGAAATCCAGATTCTCTGCGTCGTGGATATCTTCAATGAAGGCGTGGACATTCCCGAGGTGGACACGCTGCTGTTCCTGCGCCCGACCGAGAGCCTGACCATCTTTCTGCAGCAGCTGGGCCGCGGCCTGCGTCTGGCCAGCGGCAAGGACACTTGCACCGTGCTGGACTTCGTCGGCAATTCACGCCCCGAATATGATTTTGCCGGCAAGTTCCGTGCCTTGGTCGGCAAAACCCGACAGGGGCTGGAAGCCGAGCTCAGGGCCGGTTTTCCCCATGCGCCATTGGGCTGTCGAATCGAACTGAGCAAGCGCACCGAAGAAGAAGTGCTGCGAAATATCCGCAGCGCCATCTTCAGCCGCAATCGCCTGCTGCATATGCTGCGGCAGTTTCGACAACAGACCGACTTGCCACTGACGCTGAAAAATTTCATCAGGCTGCATCCGCAGCTGCAACTGCAAGAGCTGTACAAAAAGGGCGGCTGGACCGAATTGCTGGCAGCGGCTGGCCTGCATGCAACGGAGCAGCCGACAAGGCCCGATTTGTACAGGCTATACAAACGCACGATCGAAACGAGGTTCCTGGGCTGCGATGCAGTCGACTACCTGCAGTTCCTGCAGCAACTGGTGCAGGCAGACTTTACCCTTCCCGCGGGTGCCCATCCACGTCTTGCCCTGATGTGTCATTATGACTTCTGGCAGCAGGCCGGCCCTCAGGTCGGCTTCGAGAACGTGCAGGACAGCCTGCACGCACTGCGTCACCCAGCCCTGCAGCATGAATTGAGCGCCGTGCTGCAGTTGCTGCTCGAGCACGTCAGGCATGTGCAATGGCCCATGCCCGGCTGCACCGGCGTCCCCTTGCAGTTGCACGCCAGATACAGCCGGGATCAGATTCTGGTCGCGTTCGGAGCCACCACCTTCGCAAACCAGCCCTACTCGCGAGAAGGTGTATACCGCATGGAAAACGAGCGCATCGAATTGCTGTTCGTGACCCTGGACAAGAACGAAAAGCATTTCTCTCCCAGCACCTCGTATCACGATTATGCGATCAACGAGGAACTGTTTCACTGGCAGTCACAGAATGCCAGCCGCCCGGATCACGGCCGCGGCCAGGAATACATCCAGCACCAGGCGCTGGGCAAGCGGCTCTTCCTGTTTGTGCGCGAGGCCAGCAAGGATGAATACGGCCGCACCCGGGGATTCGTCAATTTTGGCGAGGTGGACTATGTCAATCATGCGGGCGCCCAGCCCATGAACATCACCTGGCGCCTGCGCAGCGCCATGCCGGATTTCATGTGGCAGGAGGCGGCCAAGCTGGCGGTTGGCTGAGATGATCACAGCACATGGACCGTCACCGACGACTGACCCGATCCCGGTCCGGTCACACAAGCCGAGATTGAAGTGTTCGAGCGATGGTTCGGAGACCTGTTCGATGAACTCTTTGACCCAAACAATTGAGCCGTTCCCTATTGCAGGGTGAGTCATAGTGTGGTACATATACCCATCGTTGGAGTGAACCTGTGATCGTAGGCTTTCGGGACGACTGGCTTCGGGCTTTCTTCGTGAACGATGTTCGCTCCCGCAACATCCCGTCCGATCTTGAGGCCCGCTTGTTCCGCAAACTGCAGATGATTGACGACGCCGTGACCGATCAGGACTTGCGCGTGCCGCCCAGCAACCACTTCGAGAAGCTGCGCGGCAATCTCGCAGGGTTCCATTCCATCCGCGTCAACCAGCAATGGCGCTTGATCTTCCGCTGGGATGGTGAGCGCGGCGAGGCGGAAGGGATTTATCTGGACGGTCACAGCTACCGATGAAAGCGAGGCGAACATGCTGACCACCAAGCGCAAGCCGACGACTGTCAGCGAGATACTGACCGAAGAGTTCATGGAGCCGATGGGGCTGACACAGGGCGCGCTCGCCGAGGCGATGGGCGTCCAGCGCAAGCACGTCAACGAACTATGTGGCAATCGCAGGAACGTGACGGCGGCGACGGCACTGATCCTCGCCCGTGTGTTCGGCAACAGCCCGGACTTCTGGCTCAACGTGCAGCGGCGCAGCGATCTCTGGGAAGTGATGAACACGCCCAAGGAGCGCGAACGGGTTGAGCGCGCACGTCCGTTACAGAACGCCGCTTGAGCGCGGCGTGCAACTGGTCGAGACCTTCATCGAGCCGGGCACCTCGACCACCAATGACCACCGTCCTTGGTTCCTGCGCATGATCGAGGCAGGCACGTCCAAGCCCACGCCGTGCCACCTGGTCATAGCACCCATTCATGCATTGGCAATGGCGGCCTCGACTACAAACCCATTCGGATCACGCAGGCAACGTGCAATTGCCCACCGCCATCGTGCGCGCCCAGGCTTGCAGAAATAAGCAGACCGCACTACAGCATGATTCGGATGGTGTCGGTTGCCATCGACAGGAGCACATGCCCAGCCACCTGGCTGGCCACGCCGAAGCGGTCACATTTTGGTCACACAAGGCCGACGAGGCAAAACGATACTCAGGGCACAATCCTGAATAGCGTATCTGTTTGATTTTATTGTTGTTCTGGCGGAGAGGGTGGGATTCGAACCCACGGTACGCTATTCACGTACGCCTGATTTCGAGTCAGGTACATTCGACCACTCTGCCACCTCTCCGGCTTGCTCGCAGCCAAGCAGCGCATTCTAGCACAGTTCACCCAAAGTTGAACGCACCCCAGCGGCCAGCATCCGGTCCAGATAGCCGGCCACCAGCGCCTTCCATTGTGGCGTCTGGCACAGGCTGGCCGGGAACAGCCCCGGCAGGCCCTGCAGGGCCGCCACGATGTGGCTGGCACGCGCTGCCTGACCCTGCAGGCACCGGATGATCTCTTCTGCGCGCGGGTCCTGAAGGCTATAAAACCCACCGGCATCCGTGCGACCCAGGCAGTAGCGCATCCATGCGGCAGTGGCCAGCGCAAAGGGGCGCAGATCCCCCGAGCGGGCCAGAACTTCGGCCGCGGGGATGAGGATGCGCTGCGGCATTTTTTCGGTACCGTCCATGGCGATCTGCGCCGTCTGGTGGGCAATGGCCGGATTCGAAAAACGGGCCATCAGGGCCTGGGCATACGCACCCAGATCCATCGCGGGTGGGCATGACAGGCTGCTGGCTGCGGCCTGCAGATGGCGTCGCACGGCCGCTTCGAAGACAGGATCCGCCATGGCATCGCGCACCAGCGCATGGCCCGCCACATGCCCTGTATAGGCCAGCAGCGAATGCGCGCCATTGAGCATGCGCAGTTTCATCTGCTCGTAGGGGGTGACGTCATGAGTCAACTGGGCGCCGGCCTGTTCCCAGGCGGGGCGGCCCTGCGGAAAATGGTCCTCGATCACCCACATGCTGAAAGGTTCTGTTTCCACGGCGGCCAGATCGATGCAGCCTGTGGCCTTGCGCGCGTCATCCAGCGTCGCAGCCGTTGACGCGGGTGTGATGCGGTCGACCATCGTGCCCGGAAAGGCCACCTGCTCGATGATCCAGGCCTGGCACTGCGGTGCCAGGTGGCGCGCCATATCCAGTACCCCCGCGCGCAGCAGGCGGCCGTTTTCGGGCAGGTTGTCACAGCACAGGACGGTGAATGGCGCGCTGGCCCGACGCTTGCGCTCGCGCAATGCCCACAGCAGCAGGCCCAATACCCCCGTGGGGGCCTCGGGGTGCTGCAGATCATGGACAACTGCAGGATGCGATTCGATGATATGGCCACTGGCGCGCTGTATGCCGTACGCTTTTTCGGTAACCGTCAGACTGACGATGCGCGTGCCCGGTGCCACCAAGGCCTGCCGCACCTGTTCGGGTTGATCGGCCAGCGCCAGCACACCCGCCACGCTGCCGATGACACGTGCCGCGCTGGCGCGCGGCCCCCGTTCGAGCACGGTATACAGGCCATCCTGCGGATTCAGGGCGCGCGCAACATCCCGGCTGCGCAGGCTCACCCCGGTGACGCGCCAGTCGCCACCGCAGGCGGCCAGGGCGGTATCGGTGTACACGGCCTGATGCGCCCTGTGGAATGCGCCCGGACCCAGGTGCACGATACCCACGCCATGCTCGCCCGGACGGTACGCGGGCCACTGCACCCCGCCCGCGATGACTGCCGGGTTGCCGTGATGACCCCACCAGGCCGTATTCAGACGCGCAGGATTCATGCGACGCGCCCGACTGCGCTGTGCTCGAGTGCCGTCATGACGCCGCGCAGTTCTGCCAGGCCTCGCAAACGCCCGATGGCGGGATAGCCTGGCTGGGTCTGGCGCTTGAGATCATCGAGAATGTTCTGGCCATGATCGGGCCGGAATGGGATGGAGTGATCCAGCCGCCCAGCCGCACGCCGCTGCTGCTCTTCGGCCACCACGGCGGCCATCAGGGCCACCATGTCGGTGTCGCCCGCCAGATGTTCGGCCTCGTGGAACGACCCGGACACCGCATTGGATTCCCGGCGCACGTTGCGCAAATGCAGGAAATGCACCCGCTCGCCCAGACGCCGCATCATGCCGGGCAGATCATTGTCTGCGCGCGCGCCCAGCGAACCGGCGCACAGGGTGATGCCATTGGCCGGCAGGTCGACGGCACGCACCAGATCGGCATGATCCTGCTCGGTGGACATGATGCGCGGCAGGCCCAGCAGCGGCCAGGGCGGGTCATCGGGGTGGCAGCACAGGCGCAGGCCAAGCTGCTGGGCTACCGGCGCCACCTGTTCGAGGAAGTCATGAAAATGGCGGCGCAGCCGCTGTTCATCGATGTCGCGATACGCCTGCAGATGGCCGTGCAGATCGGGCAGGGACATGCGCCCGGCGCCCCCTGGAAGCCCGCATATCACGTTCGTGATCAATGCCTGCTGGCGCGTCGTGTCCATGACGGCAAAACGCGCATCGGCCTGCGCCCGGATCTCCGGGGAGAAGGATTCGGCCGCCCCCGGGCGCCGCAGGAGATGGATGTCGAAGACCGCGAAATCCACGACATCGAAACGCATGCAGGTGCCACCGTGCGGCAGGCGCCAGCCCAGGTCGGTGCGCGTCCAATCGAGCACCGGCATGAAGTTGTAGCAGACCACCTCGATGCCACACCGGGCCAGGTGGCGCAGGCTGGTCTGATAATGTGCAATGTGCGCCTTCCAGTGGCCTTGCTGCTTCTTGATGTCTTCCGACACCGGCAGGCTTTCGACCACTTCCCAGGCCAGCCCCGAGGGCGCACCACTGCCCATGCGGGCGATCTGTGCCTGGCGTGTGCGGATTGCCTCGATGGACCACGCTTCGCCCACCGGGACATGGTGCAAGGCCGTGACCACCCCCTGCACGCCCGCCTGCAACATATCATCCACACTGACCGCATCGTGCGGCCCGAACCAGCGCCATGTCTGCCTCATGCTTGCCCCGTCCTGATCCAGTGCGGTCCGGTCGACCGATCTGCGCTGCGCCGATTGCCGAACGCTGCAGGAAACCCTATAGTAACTGCAGTACCGGCACGGCTGGCTACAGGGATCACTCTTGCGGAGGGCATCATGGAACTGCAGGCCCTGAATTACGTACTCGATATCGATGGCGACGGCCAGATTGCCGGCTGGGAAGCCATCCATGCCATCAAATGGGGCTTTTCGCTGCCCGGGCGGCTGATCATCGAGGGCCTGGGCAACATCCCGCTGGTGGCCGAGACCCTGGGCATACAGGCGTCAGCCGCCACGGGCTATGCCAGTTTCAACAGCCTGCTGGCCACAGTGCTGAACCTGCTGTTCTGGGTGATCCTGTTTCTGCTCATCACGCACATCGGGGCCCACGGCAAAACGGCCGAAACCGACGCCGAAGCTACAGAAACACCCGACAGCCCCCAGCGCTATCGCGGGCCCAGGGTTTCCAAACCGCCCATGTAAGGCCGCAGCACGGGCGGCACCACCACGCTGCCATCGGCCTGCTGCCAGTTTTCGAGCACGGCCACCAACGCCCGACCCACGGCCACCCCCGAGCCATTCAGCGTGTGCAGGTATTCTGGCCGGGCTTTCGCGCCATCGCGCCTGAAGCGCCCCTGCAGGCGGCGCGCCTGGAAATCGAGGCAGTTCGAAACCGACGAGATCTCGCGCCAGGTGTTCTGCGCGGGCAGCCAGACCTCGAGGTCGTAGGTCTTGGCGGCACCAAACCCCATGTCGCCGGCGCACAGCAGGACCACCCGATAGGGCAGGCCCAGGGCCTGCAGCACGCGTTCGGCCTGGCCCACCATTTCGTCCAGGGCCTGCCACGACTGTTCGGGCTGCACGATCTGCACCATTTCGACCTTGTCGAACTGGTGCTGGCGAATCAGCCCGCGCAAGTCGCGCCCGCCGCTGCCCGCCTCGGAACGAAAGCAGGGCGTGTGGGCGGCCAGGCGCAGCGGCAGGTCAGCCGCATCGAGAATGCGCTCGCGCACCGTGCCGGTGAGCGGGATCTCGGCGGTGGAAATCAGGTACAGGTCTTCGGCCTGCCCCGCGTCATCGGGCGTGCTGCCATGCCCCCCGCGGGTGACCCAGAACATGTCGTCCTTGAACTTGGGCAACTGCCCCGTACCATACAGGGTGGCGCTGTTGACGATGTACGGGGTGTAGCATTCCTGGTAACCATGCTGTTCGACATGCAGATCCAGCATGAACTGGGCCAGCGCCCGATGCAGGCGGGCAAGCGGCCCGCGCAGCATCATGTAGCGCGCGCCCGCCAGGCTGCGGGCGGCCTCGAAATCCAGCCCCAGGGGCTCGGCCAGATCGACGTGATCACGCACCGCGAAATCCGGCGCCAGCGGGTTCCCGGCGGTATCGGCAGGCCCCGGCAACCAGCGGCGCACCTCGACATTGCCCGCTTCATCGGCGCCATCGGGCACGCTGGCATCCGGCAGGTTCGGCAAGGTCATGAGCCAGTCGTTCAGTTCTTTCTGGATGACGGCAAGCGCCTGCTCGAGGGCCTTGAGTTGCGCAGGAATCCGCTGCGACTCGGCCATGAGCACCGTGGCATCTTCGCCGCGCCCCTTGCACTGGCCAATCTCGCGCGCCAGCGCGTTGCGCCGGGCCTGCAAGGTTTCCGTCTGCACCTGCACGTCCTTGCGGCGCGCCTCGAGAGCCTGATAGCGTTCGGTATCAAAGGCGAGACCGCGCCGGGCCAGCGCGTGCACGACGTGGGCAGGATCCTTGCGCAGCAGGTTGGTGTCTAGCATGATGTAGGGCCGATGAAATTCGTCAAAGCCGGTATTGTAGGCAATTACTTCTTCTCGGCCTCATCCAGGCTGCGCAGGAAGGCGAGCTTCTCGGCAATTCTGGCTTCCAGGCCCCGAGGCACGGGGCGATACCAGCCGGGCTCGCCCATGCCGTCGGGCAGGTAGGTCTCGCCAGCCGCATAGCCATGGGGCTCGTCGTGCGCATAGCGGTAGGCCTGGCCATGGCCCAGTGCCTTCATGAGCTTCGTGGGTGCATTTCTGAGATGCGCCGGGACCTCGCGGCTCGTGTCCTGTTTCACGAAGGCCCGTGCCCGGTTGTAGGCGTTGTAGCCCGCGTTGCTCTTCGCAGCCACGGCCAGATAGATCACGGCCTGCGCGAGCGCCAGTTCACCTTCCGGGCTGCCCAGGCGCTCGTAGGTCAGGGCCGCCTCGTTGGCGATCTGCAGGGCGCGGGGATCGGCCAGGCCAATGTCTTCCCAGGCCATGCGCACGATGCGCCGCGCCAGGTACTTTGGATCCGCGCCACCATCGAGCATGCGGGTCAGCCAGTACAGCGCCGCATCGGGATGAGAGCCGCGGACGGACTTGTGCAGGGCTGAAATCTGGTCGTAGAAATGGTCGCCACCCTTGTCGAAACGCCGGCTGTTCAGGGTCAGCGCATTCTGCATGAAGTCGGCATCGATCGTCTGGATTCCGGCTGCGCTGGCGGCGGTATTGCACTGTTCGAGCAGGTTCAGGAGCCGTCTGGCATCGCCGTCGGCATAGCCCACGAGCGTGTCGGTGGCGCGTTCGTCGAGCGCCAGATCGCCCAGGGCCTTGCGGGCACGCACCAGCAACGCTTTGAGTTCGGGTTCAGCAAGGGGCTGGAGCACATACACCTGGGCGCGCGAGAGCAGGGCCGAATTCACTTCAAAGGAGGGGTTTTCGGTGGTGGCGCCAATGAACGTCACCAGGCCGCTTTCGACATAGGGCAGCAAGGCGTCCTGCTGGGCCTTGTTGAACCGGTGGATTTCGTCCACGAACAGGATGGTGCGCCCCCCACGCGCCAACGTCTGCTCGGCCTGCTGCATGGCCGCGCGAATGTCCTTGACGCCGGAAAACACCGCGGACAGGGCGATGAATTCACACTTGAAGGCGCTGGCCGTGAGCCGTGCGAGCGTCGTCTTGCCCACCCCAGGCGGCCCCCAGAACAGCATGGAGTGCGGCGTGCCGGATTCAAGCGCCAGGCGCAACGGCCGACCCGGGCCCAGCAGGTGGGTCTGGCCCACCATGTCGTCGATGCGCGCCGGGCGCAAGCGCTCGGCCAGCGGGGCATGCGCAGGCACCGTGGCGCCCTTGGGCGGCGCGCCGGGCGCAGGTGTCGTGATGCCCTCGGGCGGCGCGCCGCCCGACCCTGCAGGCGCGGATGAAAGCAGGTCGCCTTGAGACCCCATCAGTTCATCCGCACCAGCGCGGCCCCGGCTGGCACTTCGAAATCAAACGTGTCTTCAGGCAATTGCACCCCTGTCTGAACGCCCGAAAGATCGATGCGGGTGATCTGCCCGAAGGCATCCAGCAGTTCGAGGCGCCGCGGCAGATCGTCGGCCAGACCGATGTCCACATGCACAAACCCCGCGTCCGGGTTGCGCGGCACGGCGCGCAACCATGCCAGCCCATCGCGGGACGGCCGATCCTGCAGATCGAAGGCGTCTGCCAGAGACCCGGAGCCAAACAGCAGGGCGGCGGGCGAAGCCCCGACGGCCTGATCGGCCCGCCGTTCAGTGACCTGTTCGAGATCGGGATCGTACTGGAACACCCGCTGCCCGTCGGAGACGATCAGTTGCTCGTGGGGCTCGAGGATCTGCCAGCGGAAGCGCCCCGGCCGCCTGAACGCAAACTGCCCGCGCTGCGGCGCGGCGCGAGCCCCCTGCGCCGGATCGGCCAGCGACGTCTGCGTGAATTGCCCTGTGGCCGACTGGACCTGATCGACAAAGGCCTGCAACTGGCTTCGGGCACCTTCGGCGGCCCAGACCATGCTCGGCGCCAGCAGGACCAGCCCATACAGGACAAGCTGGCGTGCAGCCCGTGCAAGCCAGCGAACGGCCGGCTGCGTGTTCGTGGCAGACCGGGGCACCATGGCGCAGGCGTTCATTCGTCATCCCCCTGGGCACCTGCCGGTACCAGTATTTCACGATTGCCATTGGGCTGCATGGCCGACACCAGGCCCGAACGCTCCATCTGATCGAGCAGGCGCGCAGCCTTGTTGTAGCCGATGCGCAAATGGCGCTGCACCAGCGAAATCGATGCCCGCCGGTTCTTGAGGACGATTGCGACGGCTTCGTCGTACAGAGGCTCGGATTCGCCATCGGCCATGCCGGGAATGCCCGAGGCAGCCGCGTCACCTTCGCCTTCTGTGGTGCCCTCGAGCAGGCCCTCGACGTAGTCGGGCTCGCCCTGTTCTTTCAGGGCGTCGACCACACGATGGACTTCGTCATCGTGCACGAAGGCGCCGTGCACCCGAACCGGCACGCTGCTGCCCGGGGGCTGGTAGAGCATGTCGCCCTGCCCAAGCAGGGTCTCGGCCCCCATCTGGTCGAGGATGGTGCGCGAGTCGACGCGCGAAGACACCTGAAAGGCGATGCGTGTGGGAATGTTCGCCTTGATGAGCCCCGTGATCACGTCCACGCTGGGCCGCTGTGTCGCCAGAATCAGATGAATGCCGGCGGCCCGTGCCTTCTGGGCGAGACGGGCGATGAGTTCTTCGACCTTCTTGCCCACCACCATCATCAGATCGGCCAGTTCGTCGATGACGACCACGATGTTGGGCAGGGCAGACAAGGGCTCGGGCGCATCGGGCGTGAGCGAGAACGGATTGGGCAGCGGTTCGCCCTTTTTCTGGGCCTCACGCAGTTTGGTGTTGTAGCCCGCCAGATTGCGGACCCCCAATTTGCTCATCAGCTTGTAGCGCCGCTCCATCTCGGCCACGCACCAGTTCAGCGCATTGGCCGCCTGGCGCATGTCGGTGACCACCGGCGCCAGCAGGTGCGGAATACCTTCGTAAACCGACATTTCGAGCATCTTGGGATCGATCAGGATGAGGCGCACCTGGCTCGCGTCGGCCTTGTAGAGCAGCGAAAGAATCATCGCATTGATGCCCACCGACTTGCCCGACCCGGTCGTGCCCGCCACCAGCAAGTGGGGCATTTTGGCCAGGTCGGCCACGACCGGGTGGCCGGCGATGTCCTTGCCCAGGGCCATGGTGAGCAGGGACGCACTGGAATGATAGACCTGCGAGCCCAGGATTTCGGACAGGCGCACGACCTGCCGGCGCGGGTTGGGCAATTCGAGCCCCATGAGGTTCTTGCCCGGGATGGTTTCCACCACCCGGATACGCACCAGGCTCAGCGCACGCGCCAGATCCTTGGCCAGGTTGACGATCTGGCTGCCCTTGACCCCGGTGGCCGGCTCGATCTCGTAGCGCGTGATGACCGGCCCGGCCTGGGCCGCCACCACGGTGACGCTGACACCGAAGTCGGACAGCTTTTTTTCGATCAGGCGGGAGGTGTACTCGATGGTTTCGGGCGAAATCGTCTCTTGAACCTGCTCGACCGCATCGAGCAGGGAGAGTTCGGGCAGCCCACCGGCCATGGCCGGATCGGCGGTGAAGAGATTCTGCTGCTTTTCCTGCTGCGCGCGTGCCGACCTGGCCACCGTCGTGACCGTGGGTTCGATGCGCACCGGCTGGGCATGATCCAGATGGGTCTGGCGGGTTTCGACCAGTTCTTCGCGCTCGGCCTGCGCCACGGCCCCCACCTTGCGGTCTGCGCGGGCGTCTCTGGATTCGAGCAGACGCACCCAGGTGCGCTCGAGCGCCAGGCCGATGCGTTCACAGAGCACCAGCCATGAAAACCCGAAGAACAGGCTCGAACCTATCACGATCAGGGCCAGCAGCAGCAAAGTACCGCCGGCATGCCCCAGCAGATCGGCCAGCGCCCCGGCGAGCAACTGGCCCAGCTGCCCCCCGGCCCCGGCCGGGAAGCCCGCCCCCCATACCGGCAGGCGCAAGGCCTCGATACCCATGCAGCCCACGAACAGCAGCGCAAAGCCAAAGCCCGCTTCCCAGGGCACCCGTGGCAGGGTTTCGGGCACACTGCCGGGCAGCACGATCCGGGTGAGGCGGTAGAACCCGCCAATCAGGCGTTTGAGCAGCAGCAGCACCCACAGCCATGCACTGGCACCGAACAGGTAGTAGAGCAGGTCTGCCACGTGAGCGCCAAAGCTGCCGCCCCAATTGTGCACGACCCCTGCATGCACGGCGTGCGACCAGCCGGGATCGGACGCCGCCCAGGTGGCCAGCACCAGCACCAGCCAGCAGCCGACGGCAGACAGCAGGATCCAGCGGGCCTCGCGCACGAGACTCGACAGACGTGTCTGCATGGGAGAGGGCCCGTTGCGTACGTTACGCGATGCGCGCGAGGAAGCTGCCGGTAATCTAGCCATCGCACCATTATAATTGGCGGGACGAAATGAAAGGATTTTCTGCCATGTCCGATGTAAAACACGCCAAACTGATGATATTGGGCTCGGGCCCTGCTGGTTACACAGCGGCCGTATATGCCGCACGCGCAAACCTCGAACCCGTGCTCATCACCGGGCTGGAGCAAGGTGGCCAGCTCATGACCACGACCGAAGTCGACAATTGGCCGGCCGATGCCCAGGGTGTCCAGGGGCCAGAACTCATGCAGCGGTTCCTGCAGCATGCGGAACGCTTCAACACCGAGATCGTGTTCGACCATATCGCCTCGGTGGATCTCTCGAGCCATCCGTTCGCTCTCACCGGCGACACCGGCAGCACCTATGCGTGCGATGCCCTGGTGATCGCAACCGGGGCCTCGGCCCGCTATCTGGGGCTGCCATCCGAACAGGCCTTCATGGGCCGCGGGGTGTCTGCCTGCGCCACGTGCGACGGCTTCTTCTACAAGAATCAGGATGTCATCGTGGTCGGCGGGGGCAACACTGCCGTAGAAGAAGCGCTGTACCTGTCCAATATCTGCCGCAGTGTCACCCTGGTGCACCGACGCGACCAGTTCCGTGCCGAACCCATCATGGTCGACAAGCTCATGGCCAGGGTGGAAAACGGCAACATGACGCTCGCCCTGTTCGAAGAACTCGACGAGGTGCTCGGCGACGATTCCGGGGTCACCGGCGTGCGCCTGCGCAACAACCAGACGGGTGAGACCCGTGAACTGCCGGTGATGGGGGTCTTCATCGCCATCGGCCACACGCCCAATACCCAGCTGTTCACCGGCCAGCTCGATATGCAGGATGGCTACCTGATCACCCGCAGCGGCCAGCAGGGTCTGGCCACCATGTGTTCCATCGAGGGGGTGTTTGCTGCCGGCGACGTGCAGGATCATGTCTACCGCCAGGCCATCACCAGCGCCGGCACGGGCTGCATGGCCGCGCTCGATGCCCAGCGCTGGCTCGATACCCGGGCCAGTTGACACCGGCCGCCCGAGTGGGCAAGACCCTCATCGGCTCGCTGGCTGAATTCAGGCGCCTGCAGGCATTGGGCCGATCGGCCGTCAATACCCCGGTCTCGCAGACCAGGCCAGCCGGGGCAGCGGCATCCCCCGTCCCGGCTCGCGCCGGGCCAGCCAGTACAGCGGTCGCGCCTGCCGCGGCCGGCAGCGCGCCAGCCGGCACAGCGGCCTGCCCTGCTCCGCCCAGCCACGGGCCGGCCGGCACTGGTGCGCCGGCCGCACTGGATGAGGCCGACCGGGCCTTGTTCCGGCAGACCATGCGCCACGTCCAGCCACTGCCCGAACACCGGCCCCGTGCGCGGGCACGCGGGCGCCGCGAACCCGACGCCTGGCTGCAGGCGCGGCGCCTGCACGCTCAGGGCGATCCTGCAGCCCCGGGCCAGCGGCCTGCCCACTCCGAGCCACCAGTGCGCACGTCGCTGCGACCCCCAACGAACGCCCACGACCCTGACGCGCGCGAGTTTCTGCAGGCGGGTTGCGGCACTGACCTGTTGCATGGCCTGAGACGCGGCAAATGGCCGATCCAGGCCACGCTCGATCTGCACGGCAGCCACCTCGACCAGGCGATCGAGCGTCTCGAACGCTTTCTGTCCACGTGCCTCGAGCATGGCATCCGCTGCGTGCTCATTGTCCATGGCAAGGGTATCGGTTCACGCCGCGGCACCGCAATACTGAAAACGGCCGTGCGCACCCATCTGGGGCGGCTTGCCTGCGTCCAGGCCTGGGCCGAGTGTGCCGAGCGCGACGGGGGCGCCGGAGCCGTGACGGTGCTGCTGCGTCGCAGTACCCGGGAGATTCCCGGCTCCCACCCCTGAAAGGCGCAGACATGCATATCAGCTGGCTCTACCTGATCATTGCCATCATGGCCGAAGTAGTGGCCACCTCGGCCCTCAAGGCTTCAGACGGGTTTACCCGGCTTGCGCCGTCCGCAGTCACCGTCGCTGGCTACGCAATTGCCTTCTACTTGCTGGCCCTGGCCCTGAAGGCCATCCCGGTGGGCGTCGCCTACGCCGTATGGTCGGGCGTGGGCATCGTGGCCATTGCGCTCATCGGCTGGCTGGCGTTCGGGCAGGCGCTGGATGCCGCGGGCGTGATCGGCATTGCGCTGATTCTGGCCGGGGTGCTGGTGCTCAATGTGTTTTCGGCCAGCAGCCCCTGAACCCGCCTCGGAGCCTGTATCAGAGCCTGTATTTTACCGGCTGCACGAACAGCGCCCCATGGAAATCGGCATCATAGACCTGCAGATCGGCCAGGCCCCGCGCAGCCAGGCGGGTGGCCAGTTCGTCGCGGCCCACCACCGTGGGATCCAGGGTGTCGGATGCCACCGCCAGAGACCAGTACGACCCGTACAGGGGGATGTGCAGGCCATAGCCATGCACCTGCGCAAAGACGGCGCGCAGATCGGCCAGCAGGCCAGACACCTGTGCCGCCTCATGAAACGGCGCACCCAGGTGCAGCACCAGGGCGCCGCCCGGCACCATCAGCCCTTGGCAGGCCTGGAAGAATTCGCGCGTATACAGCGGGCCGGCAGGCGTTTCCGGATCGGTAAGATCCAGATACACCAGATCGAACTGCTGCCCGTTTTGCGCACAATCGCGCACGAATGCCAGGCCATCCTGGATGCGGACCTGCACCCGTGGGTCATCGAAACTGCCGCGATGGATGCTTTGCAGGTGGGTACGTGCCAGTTCGATCACCGCCCCATCGAGCTCGACGAGCGTCACCTGTTCGAGGCTGGGGTGCTTGAGCAGTTCTTCCAGCGCCCCGCCATCGCCGCCCCCCACGATCAGTGCGCGACGTGGGTCAGGATGCGCCAGGGCCGCCGGATGAATCAGGGGCTCATGGTAGAAGGCCTCGTCGGCCTCGGAGGTCATCAGACAGCCATCCAGGCGCATCGTCAGCCCCAGGGTGGATGACTCGAGCAGTTCGAGCCGTTGCAAGCCGGTGAATTGGTCAAGCAGCCGCTTCTGGAAGCGAAACCCATAGATGGCATCACCGTTGAGGCCTTCGGTCAGGAGTTCGCCGGCAGGTGCCGGCGCGTCACGCTCGCCGCGCATGAGGCGCTCGTGCTGGCTTTGACCGGGCTGGAAGGCGGCTTCGACCTGCGCCATCAGGCGCTCGGCCCTGGCGGAATTGTCAGCCTCGAAATTGCACACATAGACATCGAGCGTGACCCCGCCGCGCTCGGGCCAGGTATGCACGGCCAGGTGGGATTCGGCCAGCAGCAGCATCCCCGTCACGCCGCCGGGTTGCCCCTGGTAATCGGGAAACGTATGCCATTTTTCAGCGACGATGGTCAGGCCCGATTCGAGTGTAGCCAGGCGGCACAACCGGGCAAGTGCGCGCTCGTCGGTCAGCAATGACGGGTCGGATTGGCAATGATAGAGATCAGCCGTGAGGTGCAAGCCGTGCATGATGCGCATCCCCAGCAAAAAGAAAAACAGCTGATGATAGACGATAGAAGAAAATGCAGCAAGGATGTTGGTTGAACGTCGCACAATAGGCGCAATTCAGGGCCCAGGAAGCAATGCCTTCGACCCCAATGGATCGAGGCCAGCGTTTGAAGGCTGGCCCCGACGATTTTTTGGTTTTCTGGGTACTGCATGGTTTTATGTACCCTGACCGGGTACCTGCGCCCAGCAGGGCTGTCTCCTCACCTGCTTGTTGCAGATTATGCATGAAGTGACCAGCCATGACACCTAGGGAAGTCCCTAGAGCGACCGTTGCGGATCGGAAATCATCTCATGCAAGGCGCGCATGTTGTCGGGCAGCACGTGGATCAGGCCTTCTCCGGGCACGTCGATCTGGGCGATGACGTACAGCGACAGGGCGATCAGGAACGGCAGGACGGTCACCAGCGCATAATTTCCGCGTACCCCATGCACTGTATAACCGATCAGGAAGTTGCTGCACAGTGCAAATATGATGGCGAGCGCCCAGGCCGGAGCGGGGATCTGGGCCCGCCAACTGGACAGGGTTTTCTGCTGGGCCAGGTACAGGGCATCGCAGGCATCCAGCAGCGATGTGTGCAACGCGCTGGGGTTGGCGCGAGCCTGTTTGCTGAGCAACAGCCACATGCGCGTCTGCAACTGGCTGCTGAGGCGGCGGGCCTGCTGGCGTTCCTGTGGATCGGCCGTGCCAAAGAACAGGATGCGTTCCTGCAGGTAGTCCTTGAGCATGCCCTCGGCCGCCGACTGTTCATGCGCCTGCAGCAGCGCCGCCCGCTGCATGGCATGGCCGATGGCGAAAGCCTCGTTTTCTTCAGCCTGCATGCGCGTGTTGTAGCCCGCAATGGCAAAGGACAGCAGAAACCCCAGCAGCAGGCCAAACAGCGACAAGGTGGCCCCCAGGACGATTTTCACGACATCGTCCGCGACGATCTCCTGGCGATCCTGATAGGCGCGCACGGCCTTGCCCAGCAGCGCGGCAAGCACGAACAGGACGACGCCGGCCAGCAGCATCCACAATGATTCGAAGTTGAATTTGTTGAACATGGCTGATGTCCGTGTGGATTGTTGGATATTGAACCCTAAAACGGTCATTATTTGAACGGAAATCAGTGCTTCCGACAAATTTCACCTGTACCGACCGATGACTTCAACGACCGATGACTTCAACGTGAACTGAACAACGGTATCGGGTAGAGTCATGCCATATTCATCGATTCCGGAGACAATCGTGATTGCCGAATCCGAAATGCCCTACCTGAAACGCTGCGTCGAACTGGCCCGCGAAGCCCTGGATGCCGGCGACGAACCCTTTGGCTCCGTGCTGGTGTCGGCACAGGGCCGGATCCTCTTCGAGGATCGCAACCGGGTCGCAGGGGGCGATCACACGCGCCACCCCGAATTTGAAATCGCGCGCTGGGCCGCGGCCCATCTGAGCTCGGCAGAGCGTGCGGCAGCCACGGTCTATACGTCGGGAGAGCACTGCCCCATGTGCGCGGCCGCCCATGGCTGGGTGGGGCTGGGGCGCATCGTCTACGTGAGCTCGTCGCGGCAGCTGATGGGCTGGCTCAGTGAGTTGGGCGCCCCGCCACCGCCCGTGCGCGCCCTGCCCATCCAGGATATCGTGCCGTCGGTGCCGGTCGACGGGCCGGTACCGCGCCTGGCCGAAGAGGTGCACGCCCTGCACCGGCACCGGTTCAGCGCTCGGGCATGAAACCCGACCACTCGATGCCGGCCAGTTCGGCGATCGGCTTGTGCCAGCTGGCCAGATCATCGCGGTTGAACTGATCCAGCCGGCCATGGCCACAGGCCCGGGCCAGCACCTGCATCAGCTGGACGCTGGCCTGCAGGAACGTGGCCAGGCGCGCGGCGGCCACGTCGACATCGAGGCGCTTGCGCAGTTCGGGGTCCTGGGTGGCAATGCCGGTCGGGCAGAGGTTGGTGTGGCAGATCCGGGCCGCCACGCAGCCGATCGCCTGCATGGCCGAATTGGCCAGGGCGATGCCATCGGCCCCCAGGGCCAGGGCCTTGGCGAAGTCGGTATGGGTGCGCAGGCCGCCGGTGATGATCAGGGTGACGCGCCCGCTGGCCCCCAGTTGGTCGAGGCAGTGCCGGGCCCTGGCGAGCGCGGGGATGGTCGGCACCGAGATGTGGTCGCGGAACATCAGCGGCGCATCGCCGGTGCCCCCGCCCCGGCCATCCAGAATGATGTAGTCGGCGCCGGCACGCACGGCGAACTCGATATCACGTTCGATGTGCTGGGCGCTGAGCTTGAAACCAATGGGCACGCCCCCCGTGCATTCACGCACGTGGCCGGCAAAACGGGCGAAGTCGTCCACCGTGTGCAGGTCGGTGAACGTGGGCGGCGAGTCGGCGTCCAGCCCTTCGGGCAGCCTGCGAATCTGCGCGATCCGGCCGGTCACCTTGCGCCCGGGCAGATGCCCGCCGGTACCGGTCTTGGCCGACTGCCCGCATTTGAAATGAAAGGCCTGCACGAGTGGCAGCAAGGCGTCGTCATAACCAAACCGGGCCGAGGCATACTCGTACAGGTAACGTCGATTGGCCTGCTGTTCTTCGGGCAGCATGCCGCCCTCGCCGGAACAGATGCCGGTGCCCGCCCGTTCGGCCCCGCGCGCCAGCGCCATCTTGGCTTCTTCGGACAGCGCGCCGAAACTCATGTCGCTGACCAGCAAAGGCAGATCGAGCGCCAGGGGTTTGCGGGCCTCGGGCCCGATCACCAGCCCCGTGTGTACAGGCACGTCTTCCTGAAGCGGCTGGCGTGCGAGCTGCGCGGTCATGAACTGGATATCGTTCCAGTCGGGCAGCTGGCTGCGGGGCACGCCCATGGCATCCATGACACCATAGCGCCCCATTTTCGACAGGCCCTCGCGGGCCAGGCGATGGATGAAAGCCACCGTGGGCTCTTCCGGGGTGGGCTGGGCGACCGGCGCGGCATCACTGGGGCTGACCCCATTGGCCCCGCCCGCAGCCGCATCCGAGCCGCCAGCCGCGTCTGTTGCCGCGCTGGACACCACATCTGCTGCGCCGCGGGCAGCCACCTGGGCGCCGGCCCCTGCGCCAACCTCTGCGTCAGCCAGTGAAAATGGCTTGCCCACCATGTCGTCAGGCACCTGGCGGTGATGGCCGTCGCAATACGGTGCCTTGTGCGTCTGCTTGCAGCGGCACAACCAGGCCTCGCCATCCTGTTCGGCCACGAAGGCCAGGGGCGTGAAACCGGTACCGCGATGTGACCCGTCACAGAACGGCTGGTTCCTGGAGCGCCCGCAGCGACACCAGTGGTATTCCTTGCCGGCCTGCAACTGCACGGCAATGGGCTTGTTCATGGCAACGACGGGTTTCATCTCAGTCTCCTTGCAGAATGCCGGCATCGCGCATCCGCCGATGCACACCAGCGACAATGCGATCACAGCGTTCACCGGCAAACGAGAATGCCTCGGCCATGCATTGCTGGAAGGGTTCCTGCAAGGCCTCTTCGGCATCGCGCTCGTCGGCCAGGATGCTGCGGGCGGCCCGGTACATGCGCTGGTTGTAGCGGCGCATCAACTGGTCGAATGCAGGCACATGGCCGTTTGCCGCCTGTTCGATCAAGGCTGCATCCTGCATGGGCCCAAGCCCGGCTACGGTGTCCATGGTGGTGATCCTCTCCCGCTGTTTTCGGCCTATTGGATCACGGTGTTCACAAAAATGCACCCTCCGCCGGATCCGTTGTCACGTTTTGCCAGCGCGCTGCATCCAATGAATGAACCGGCATCTTGCCGCCTCATTCATTTGTCCACAGGAGATCTGTCATGACACTGTCATCACTTATGACCCGCACTGCAGCCGCCACTGCCATCATCGCTGCACTGTCTCTTCCACTGATCGGTACCAGCGCACTGGCTGCCGATGTCAACGTACAGAATGCGCCACCTGCTACGCCCTATGCAGCCGTCAGTTCGCTGTTGACATCCTCCCCTGCCTAAAGTCAGGGGATTCCTACGGCGCTCACCCCAGCATCGAGCCGGAATGAGCCGCTTCGGTGGGTTCCTGCTGCTGGCGACATTACTGCATCGCTCACTTCACAG
>Ga0172382_10004477_pt1 | contig 21383 bp, 24 predicted proteins | sample Leawel138RmetaG_FD_122245 | JGI IMG/M metagenome (GOLD analysis project Ga0172382, IMG submission 122245) | Leachate microbial communities from a municipal landfill in Southern Ontario, Canada - Leachate well 138R metaG | ecosystem: Engineered > Solid waste > Landfill > Unclassified | place... | reverse complement strand
CGCGGATGCTACTTCCCTTCGGTGAGCGGCGCGTAGCTCCACCCCGCCTGCCCTTCTGCGAGAATCAGCAGTCGCTCGCCGGCGATCCCGCTGCGCAGCAGGTAATCGTAAGTGCGGGTAGCGCCGCCGGCGCCGCGCGGGCAGACGATCACTACCGGGGCGCTGTCGCCCTGCAGCGTCTCGAGAACCGCGGCGAGCTTGGCCTGATCGGCCTGGCTCTTCACCGGATAGGCGTAGGTGGCAATGGCGCCCTTGATGTGGTGCCGGGCAAACTCCTTCTCGACCTGGATATCGACGAGGTGGGTCGGCTGGTCGGCCGTGAGGCGGGCCTCGAGGTCGGCGGCGGCGATGTAGCGGTAATCGGTTTTGTCGGCGGCGGCGGCGCTGCACAGCAGCAGGCAAGCAAGCAGCAGCAGCGGGGCGGAGCGGCGAAGCAGCAACATGGGAGTCCTCCTGGGTGGGTTGCGATGGACGAGAGGCCGTCCGTCAAGGGAGGAGGATAAGGGGCCGATCGCCCGGAGGCAAATTCAAAATATCGATACTTCCGTTCGCTGGCAAAGGCAAAGCCGATAGACAGCCGGTGCTTGTGGTCGGCGTTATGGCGCGTTTTTCAGTCGGTCCAGGTATTTCTCCCGCAGCTTCGCGACCTTCGGGGCGATAACCATGCGGCAATACCCCTGTTCCGGATGGCGCCGGAAGTATTGCCGATGGCAGGCCTCCGCTGGATAGAACTCGCTCAGCCGCGCCACCTCGGTGACGATAGGCGCGCCCCAGGCGCCTTCCGCCTCCAGCTCGGCGATCACCTGTTCGGCGGTCCGCTTCTGCTCCGGCGAGCCATACAGGATAATGGAGCGGTATTGCGGCCCGACATCGGCGCCCTGGCGGTTGGGGGTGGTGGGATCATGCAGGGTGAAGAACACCTCCAGGATTTGCCGGAAGGAAATTTGCTCCGGATCGAAGGAGATTTGGATCACCTCGGCATGACCGGTTTGCTTGCCGCAGACCTGTTCGTAGGTGGGGTGCGCGACATGGCCGCCGGCATACCCCGAGACCACCCCGAGCACCCCCTGCAACGGTTCGAAAATAGCTTCCAGGCACCAGAAACAGCCGCCGCCGAGCGTGATGATCTGGGTTTCGGACTTTTCGTTCATCGTGGTATTCCTCCCTTGGCATATCTTTGCGATGATAGCATAATTGTCCCGCCCCCATCCGAATCGCCGCTGATCGGCTAAACTCAATCCGAAGACCAGCGGTCGAAAACGGCGGAATGGGGAACTGATTGAATGGGCTTTTACCTGACCAAAATCGTCGTCACCGTCGTCCTGGTCGTCCTGGCTTCCGAGGTCGCCAAGCGAAGTTCCTTTCTCGGAGCGCTTTTTGCTTCGGTACCCCTGGTCTCGGTGCTGGCGATCGTCTGGCTTCATATCGATACGGGGAGCACGGAAAAAGTCAGAACTTTTGCCGGCAGCATTTTCTGGCTGGTGCTCCCGTCACTGGTTCTCTTCGTCTCTCTGCCGTTTCTGCTGAAGCAAGGCCTGTCTTTTTATCCGGCGATGACGGCATCGATTCTGTTGACGATTTTTTGCTATTGGCTGATGGTGGTGGTTTTGGCTCATTTCGGAATCAGATTGTGAAATTAAGCGGGACACTCTTTGGCTGGCTGCAATGGCGGCTTTTGCGAATTGAAGGAATGAACGCTTTATGAACGCATCATTGAAAAGCCTCGGACGGGTCATGTTCCGGGGGCTGGTGGCCATTCTCCCGGCGGCTCTCACCATTTATATCCTCTACTGGTCGGCAACTTCCGCCGAAAAAATCCTCGGAAGCATCATCCAGTTTATCCTGCCCAAGGGGTGGTACCTTCCGGGCATGGGATTGCTGACCGGCCTTTTCGCCATATTCCTTCTCGGGGTCAGCCTGAACGCCTTCCTCGTGCGCAGAATTTTCAACTTCAGCGAGGCGTTGCTGAACCGCATTCCCATGGTGAAGACCCTCTACGGTTCGGTGAAGGACTTCATCGGCTTTTTTTCCCAGCAGCGCGAGCGCGAATTCAACCAGGTGGTCACCGTCGAGCTGACGATGGGTGGCGTGCCGATGCGCCTGCTCGGCTTCGTCACGCGCAACGATTTCAAGGATTTGCCGGAGGGGATCGGCTATCCAGGCGAGGTCGCCGTTTATCTGCCTCTTTCGTACCAGATTGGCGGCTACACCATCATGGTCCCGCGCTCGGCGGTCAAGCCGGTGAACATCTCGATGCAGCGGGCGATGGGGTTTGCGGTGACCGGCGGCATGTTCGCTGAAAAGGGGCGGAATTTTGGCAACCAGCCGGCGGATTGAGAATTGCGGTTCGCGAACCGTCTGCCCGGCCTTGTCTTCGCACAGCGGCGGTGCTCCCCTATTTTAACCTATTCGCCGCTGCGTCACTCCGCAGGTAAGCGCGGCTAAAGTCTTCTACGAGGCATCGCCGTATTTGGATTTTATTGCAGCGCCGCTCGCAGTCCTGGTTTGTAGCCGGGGCGCAGGGGCGGGAAGGGGAGGCGATGACAATTGACAACTTTTTTTCTTTCGTCTATCGTCCCTTTCTTTCCGACTTCATCGTGGCTGGCAGGGAGGAAATTCACGAGAGATGGGAACCACCTTGTTTTTGTTTCTCAGCGCATCGGTGGCGTTGACCCTTGCGCCTGGGCCGGACAACATCTTTGTTCTGACACAGGGAGTCGCCCGCGGCCGAAAACCCGCTATTGTCACCGCCCTGGGCATGTGCAGCGGGATCAGCGTTCATACCTTGGGGGCGGCTTGCGGAATTTCGGCGGTCTTTTACTCGTCGGCGGTTGCCTTTAACCTGGTCAAATACGCCGGCGCCGCCTACCTGCTGTTTCTGGCGTACAAAACGATGCGGGATCGCTCCAGCATAAACCTGCCGGCTGCCGATGGCCGCACGGCCGCCGCTTTGTTCAAACGGGGATTCATCATGAACGTTTTGAATCCGAAAGTTGCCATGTTCTTTCTCGCTTTTTTGCCGCAGTTCGTCACCCCCGATGCCGTAAACATCCCCCTCCAGATGCTGCTTCTCGGGCTCCTTTTCATGCTGCAGGCGGTGATCATCTTTTCCCTGATCGGTTATTTCTCCGGCTCTATCGGCGCCGGCATTCTTCGCCATCCGGGGATCGCCAGATATTTCGATTTCGTAACTTCCGGCGTCTTCGCTGGTCTGGGGGTCAGGTTGGCCCTGGCGCAGCGATAGGCCCGCTTCGGGCAAATAATCGCCAGAACTTGTTTGGTCCGTAATTTTGGAGATCGTCCCATGACCATCATCAGACGCAAGGGTGAAGCCTTTCTCTCCCCCGAACAGAAGGAAGCCCGCCGCCGTTTGGAGAAGCTCGGCCTGGGCGCCTATACCATGAAAGAAGTTTATAAAGAGGCGCAAAAGCTGATGAGCGCCGGGGAAGTGTCCACCCATTGGCGAGGTCTGGCCCAGGTCTCGGCGCGCTGCGGCATGCAGTGGCCGAAATTGCGCAAATTGCTGAAGCAAGCTGGTAAATAGCTGGTTCTTCGGCCGTTGCAGCGGTTCGCCTGAATCGTTGCCTTCATTCCTCAGCCTTTGGTAAGGACTCCCGTTGGCTGCGCAGGTCGTTCTTTCGACTGCTGTTCATTCTTGAGTGGCAGGCAATCGGAAAATCTGTTACAAGGAAAAGGTTGCCGTTCCTTCTTTTCCACCAATAAATGGGGCCGCCATGAACATCGAAGCTTTTTGTCGACAACTCGCCATCGGTCTCTCCACCACGCCGCCCCACAGTCGACTGGCCTTCGCTTCCCGTGAGATCGCCCTTTTCTTCGACGTGCAGCCCCATGAAATCGGCTTGTTCCAGATCGATCCCCGCACGCAAATGACGATTTTGCGATCACCGCAATCGATTGGCAGGCCGGCGGCCATCCCCATCCAATCGGTTGCCTCTTCCCTGGTCATCGTCACCCAAAAGGAACGACGGGGCCGCATCAACAATGAGTTTTCCAGCACACCGCATCTGCACATGGTCGAACACACCCTCGCCGAACGCGAGCAACGCATTCCCGTGCAGAAAATCATGAGCGCGCCGATAATCGCCGGCGACGAGGTGAGTTGGGTGGTGCAGGTCACCCGTAAGGGAAAGACCCGCGACGAAGCCGGTCCCGATTTTACCGCATCCGACCTTGAATGCCTGGAGAACATCACCCGGGCGCTGGCCGGCTTGTTTTAGCCGGGAGGCAAGTGCGGAACGAACGGATTTCGCGCGTGGAAAGTCGGTCTCCCCGCCCGGCAGCATACGGGTTGTAAAAGTGGGGGACTTTTTTACAATGCACGGTAGCACGAAATAAAAACCAGTAACATCTGCGCTCGCGCCTGGATCGCGGGCGTGTCATCGGGAGGTTCTGATGCACATGGCCGATGCCCTGCTCTCTCCTGCCGTCGGCGCTGTCATGTGGACGGCCGCCGCCGGCGTCATTGGCTGGAGCGCCCGGCAAATGAAGCGCCGTCAGCAGCTGGACGAGCGCCTGATTCCGTTGATGGGCGTGCTCGGGGCCTTCGTCTTTGCCGCTCAGATGATCAATTTCACCATTCCCGGCACCGGTTCGAGCGGTCACTTGGGCGGGGGATTGCTGCTGGCGATTTGCCTGGGACCGCACGCCGCTTTTCTCGCCGTTGCCTCGGTGCTCACCGTCCAGGCCCTGTTTTTTGCCGACGGCGGCCTGCTCGCCTTGGGCTGCAACATCTTCAACCTCGGCTTCTTACCCTGTTTCGTCGCCTGGCCGGTTTATCGACGGATCGCCGGATGCTCGCCGAGCTCCCGTCGCCAAACCTTTGGCGCCATTGCCGGCGCTCTCCTCGCCCTCCAGTTGGGGGCCCTGGCGGTGGTGTTGCAGACGGTTGCTTCCGGGGTTTCCGCTCTGCCCTTCCAGCCTTTCCTGTTCCTGATGCTGCCGATCCATTTGGCCATCGGCCTGGCGGAAGGGGTGGTTACCGCCTTGGTCATCAGTTTCGTCCGGCGGGCGCGCCCGGAGATTCTGGCCGCGGCGGCCGGTGTTCGCCCCTGGAGGGCTGTTGCCCCGCGTCGGGTCATGATCATCCTGGCGTTGGCGGCCTCGGTTACCGCCGGCTTTGTCTCCTGGTTTGCCTCCACCCACCCGGATGGCCTGGAATGGAGCATCGCCGCTGTACGCGGTTCTGCCGAAATTGCCGCGCCGGAGCATGGCTGGCATTCTTTTTCGGCCCGGTTGCAGAAGCACACGGCATTATTACCCGATTACGGTTTCGCAGTCGGTGCCGAGGCGCCGGATGTCGACGCCGGCCCCTCGCTCCCCGGCCCGGATAGCCGCGCCGGTACGACGGCGGCCGGCCTGGTTGGCGGTTTGCTGACCCTGCTGCTAATTCTTGCCATCGGTCTCGGCTTGAAATGGCGACCGCGGCTTCGGACCGAGCAGGCGCCGCAACGGGATTAAGGGGATTCTCGGGGACCGGCGGGTGGTCAGATTCGGCGGCGGACCACCAGGCGGGCGCGGGGGAGGGGGACGCTAAGACCAGTCAGGCGGATTCGACCGAGGCGCCATTCCTCCTCGGTAAGCCGCAAGAAGGCAAGATGCCGGGGGTCGGGAGCGCTCGCCAGATAGCTGGCCTGGATCTCTTCCACGCGTCGGTTGAACTCCCGGCGCGAGGGGCCGTGGGCGAAGGTGCGCCCGGCAAAGCGGCGGATGTCGCCGTCGCAGCGTTCGGAGATGTGATACAGCTCATGGATCAGCGTCGCCAGCTTCTGCTCGAAGGAAAGCCGCAGATAGCGGGGGAACAGAATATGGATGAGATAGAGAATGTGCCGTCCCTCATGGATGAGGGACGGCATGCGGTAGGTCTCGACGAAGCGCCCCCGCCGCCGGCTGGATTCCGCTGCGCCGGCGGCGAAGCGCAGCGGAGCAATGCGGGCGTATAGACCGTGCGTCCCCTCGGCCCGGGAGCGGGAAAGGGCGAACAGGAGCACCTGTGGATCGATATGGCCAAGCGCCGGCGTTCGTCGGCAGAGATCGGCGCAGAGGTTGGCCAAATGGGCCGATAGGTCGCAGGTGGTGGAAGTGAGAGGCATGGCCGGGCCCGGCGCTGGTCGGTTCGCCTTATTGGCCTTCGAGCTTGTGGCAGAGCAGGCAGCGGGCTTTTGGCGGGTGTCCCGCCGGGAGCGGCTCCTGCTGCGGGTTGTGGCAGTCCTCGCAGAATTTTTCGGCGGTTTTCTTGCCTTCGTTTTTCACCATCGTGAAGTATTCCTGATGGATTTCGTCTTGGGGGACCCGGCGGGTGGATTCTTCCGGCGCCGCCCAGAGAAAGACGACGAGACCGACGCCGAGCAAAAGTAAAAGCCAGTCACGATTTTTCAAGGCCATCATTTCTCCTCATTGATGAAAATAGCAGTGGCGGTGGCATCAGCGGGCGGCGGCGAGCAGGGCGCAACCGATGGCGCCGTTGTGTTGTGGATGATCCGGCACCAGCGGTTCGGCGCCGGTGGCGACGCGCAGCAGCTCGCGAAATGCCGGACTGCGGGCGACGCCGCCGGTGAGCACCAGATGGTCGACGGGAAAGCGGTGCAGCATCGGCGCGACCCGCTTGATCAGGGTGCGATTCACTCCGGCGCACAGGCGGGGCAGGGAATGCCCTTCGAGAATGCGACCGATCAGCTCGCTTTCACCGAAAATGCCGCAGGTGGCGTCAAGCGGTACGGGATTCTGGTGATGACGGGAAAGCTCCTCCAGGGAGACATCGAGGACCTTGGCCATGTTTTCCAGATAGCGGCCGGAAGAAGCGGCGCACTTGTCGTTCATGACAAAGTCCATGAGACGGCCATCCTCCACCCTGGCCACCTTGGAGTCCTGCCCACCCAGGTCGAGCAGGGTAAAGGTCGACAAGCCGGTCTGATGCCGGGCGCCGGCCACATGGGCCTGAATTTCCGGGATGACCAGAGCGCCGGTCAGATCGATGGTGTTGCGGCCGTAGCCGGTCACCACCATGGCAACGCTCGCCATTTCCTCGGGCGTCAGCAGTTCCATGGCGGCGAAATCGATGGTCAACTGTCCATCGCGCAGTCCGCCGAATTTTTTGTAAAAAGGGATAGTGTCGAATTTGCGCCGCCAGAGCAGATCCGTTCCCTGCAAAGCGGCGATTTTCACTTGACGACTACCCAGGTCGATGCCGACGGCGCTGATCATTGGCGGCTCCTGAGCATTTCGACAAAGCCTTCCAGGCGAATACGGGTGCGGGCGTCGATGGCGCCGGGGCGGTCGCCTTCCAGGGTCATTACCGGCACCGGCAGGCGGCGGCGCACGACCATGTCTTCGATCTGCCGAAAACAGAAGGCCTGCACATAGTGGATGACACCGTCGACCTTGCGCCGGGCGATTTCCCGTTCGATATCCTCCAGGCGGGTAAAGATATCGTAAGGATAGGTGTAGCGGCGATATTGCTCGACCAGAGAATCAGTGGCAAAGGGCATCGAGAACTGGCGCTGCGTTTCGTTGAATACCACCCGCGCCCCCATTTTCTCCAGCGTCGGGTAAAAGTCGGAGAAGATCGGCGGCACCCCGATATAGGCGAGGCGCAACGGCTCCCGGCGCGGGGGGCCCTGGCGGGCCGCGGCGAGAAATTCATCGACCTCTTTTTCGAAGGCGGCCGCATCGCTGTTCATATCGGAAGTGCACACCTGAAAATAATGGTTTTCGCCGCCACTTACCAGGTTTTCCTCCCAGGTCAGGCGGTCGATTTCATGGATTTTACGACGCAACCGGTCCAGCTCCGTCTTGGCCTCGCGGACCGCTGCCGGCGAAGTCGCGAAATGGCGGGTCAGGGTCTCGATTTCCAACGCCAGCGTCGCGGCGTTGCGGCCGTAGGGATAGGCGAAGGGCACGGTTTTGACGCCCTGCAGACTGAGAACCTCCATCAGGCCATGGGTGTTGGAGCAGTCCCCTTCGGTAACCGCGATCACCTCGCCGATGCCGTGGTGGCGGACAACGCTGTAAAGCCCCTTGATCCAGCCGCAGATGTTGCGCGGAAAACCTTCCAGTTCCGCTTCCTCGATGAGCGAAGAAGGGTCGGGATGGTTGATGAACACGTTGTTGAGATCGACGGGACGCCGGCCGGCGGCAACCAGGATCTCCAACGGGATGGTCGTGGTGAAGCCAACCATGTTTCCAGACGGATCGGGCGGGATGAAGGGGGTCATTCGGCTTTGACGAAAAGATAATAGATGACCAGGGCGATCAGGGCGACGCCGCCGCCGACGAAGAGCAGCAGGTTGTTCGACCCCAGGCCGGTCAACTCGGTTCCCTGTTGCTGCACATAATGAATCAACCAGACGAAGCCGGTAACCGACATGACGGCGACCAGCAGCAGCCGCCAGCGCATGATGAGGGAGACCAGGGCAAGCACGCCGATGGCGCCGAGCAGCACCGGATTTTCCACCAGTTGCTGCACATCGAGCTGTTCAATATATGCCATCACCCGTTCGGATTGCAGATTCTGCAAAAGGCTGGACAGGTCCATGCGGTGTCTCCAGTGAGAATATGGCGCGTACGATAGCAGGTTTCGTGGCCTAAGGTAAAGAGGCAAAAGGGTATTTTCTTGACTTCCTCCCGGCCATTTCATAGTATTCGGCGTTCTCCGCACCTTGCCGCCGGCCTTTTGCGGACCCCCTTTCGGCGACGCCGGCAAACCCTCGTGTGATGGAAATATAAGTTGTCCGAACGTGCAATAGGCGTTTTCGACTCGGGCATTGGCGGCCTGACGGTTCTCAAGGAAATCATGCGGCTCCTCCCTGGCGAGGAGCTTCTCTATCTCGGAGATACGGCACGGGTGCCGTACGGCACCAAGAGCCCGCCGACGGTGCTGCGCTATGCCCTTGAAGCCGCGGCTTTTCTCGCCGAACGGCGGGTGAAAATGCTGGTGGTGGCCTGCAACACCGCCTCCTCGGTGGCGCTGCCGGCTTTGGCGAAGCGCTTCAGCCTGCCGGTGATCGGGGTGATCGAGCCGGGCGCCCGGCGCGCGGTGGCGGTGACCCGCAATCGTCGGGTCGGCGTTATCGGCACCGAAGGCACGATCAAGAGCGGCGCCTATACCCGCGCCATCCACGCTTTCGACGGCGACATCGAGGTTTATGCGACGTCGTGTCCCCTCTTCGTGCCCCTCGCCGAAGAGGGCTGGGCCGAGCACCCGGTGGCCCGGGCGACGGCCAGCGAATATCTGGCGCCGTTGATGGCGCGTGGGATCGATACCCTTGTTTTGGGCTGCACCCATTATCCGTTGCTCAAGAATACCTTGCAGGCGGTGCTCGGCGACGGGGTGGTGCTGATCGATTCGGCCGCCGAAACCGCCCGCCTGGTTGCCGCCCGCCTGGCCGAACAAGCGCTGTTTCGTCGCGGCCCGGCCGCCAATCCCCATTTCTTCGTTACCGACATCCCCCATCGTTTCGAGAAGGTCGGCGGCGCATTCATCGGCGCGCCTTTGCTCGGAATACAGCAGGTGGAGCTGGATAAGTCGTAATCGCAATCGGCCGGCGGTGGGCGGGCGGTTGCCGCTATCCGCCCCATCCGTCATCTGAGGAGTTCCCGCATGAAGAGTCCCTTCAAGGACCGCCTCCTGATCCTTTCCTTTGTCCTTGCCCTGCTTGTCCTCGCTGTCATTGTCGTCTCCATGTACGTCATGTCACGACCGGCAACGCCACCCACCCCGGCAGCGGAAATCGCCGAAGAAACACGACAAGTTCGTGAAATTACCTTATATTTCGGATCCGCCGAGGCGACGCATCTGGTGCCCGAGGCGCGCGAAATCGAGGAGTGTCCGGAAGAGCAGGAATGCGTCCGGGCCACCGTCCAGGCGCTCATCGGCGGTCCGGTCGGCGATCTCGTTCCCATTCTGCCGAATTCCGCTATTATTCGTGAGATAACTTTGCAGGACAGCACCGCCGTTCTCAGCTTCAGCCGCGATCTGGTCAGCGCCCATCCCGGCGGCAGCATTTCGGAGCTGCTGACCGTCTACGGCCTGGCCGACACCTTGGCGGTCAACTTCCCGCATATCCGCCAGGTGCGCATCCTGGTGGAAGGGCAGCCGGTGGAAACCCTGAAGGGCCATCTCGGTCTGCTGGGACCGATCAAGGCCGACTTCACCTATTCGCGGCCGCCGGAAGGGAGCGCCCTGGCGGCAGACCCGGCGAATGCGAAAACCGCAGGGGGACATTGACGATGAACGATTTTCGCGCCGCGCTCAAAGAGAGGGTTCTGGTCCTCGACGGAGCCATGGGCACCCTGCTGCAGGAGCGCGGCTTGAAGCCGGGCGCCTGCCCTGAGGAGATGAACCTCGACGCGCCGGAGGTGGTTGTCGGCATTCACCGCGAATACGCCGAGGCGGGCGCCGACATTCTGGTCGGCAACAGTTTCGGCGGCAGCCGGGTGAAGCTGGCGCATTACGGACTTGCCGGGCGGGTGCGGGAAATCAATGCGCGGGCGGTCGAGCTGGCCAGGCGGGCAGCCGGTCCGAATCGCTTCGTCGCCGCCTCCATCGGACCGACCGGCCGTTTTCTCGAACCCGTGGGGGACGCCGGCTTCGACGAAATGGTGGATATTTTTCGTGAACAGGTGCAGGCGTTTGTCGACGCCGGCGCCGATCTGATCTCGCTGGAGACGTTTCTCGACATCCGCGAGCTGCGGGCGGCGCTCATCGCCTGCAAGGAATTTTCTGATCTGCCGACCATCGCCATGCTGACGTTCGACGACGCCGGCCGGACGGTTCTCGGCACCCCGCCGGCGGCGGCGGCCGTTACCCTCGATGCGCTCGGCGCCGATGTCGTCGGCTCCAATTGCGGCCTCGGACCGGAAGGTATTTTCACGGTTCTGGAGAAAATGCGCACGGTCACCGATCGACCGCTCATCGCGCAGGCCAATGCCGGGCTGCCGGTGCTGCGGGGCGGCAAAACCATTTTTCCCGCCAGCCCGGAAGAGATGACCGCCTACCACGAGCGGATGATTGCCCTCGGCGTGCGCATCATCGGCGGCTGCTGCGGCACCACCCCCCAACATATCCGCGCCATTCAGGCGGCTTTGCACGGACGATCCGCCGCGTGGAATCCGCCGCCGCGCCGGACCTTTCTTTCCAGCCGCACCGCCGTGGTGGCGGTGGGCAGCGGCGCCGCGTGTGCGCTCATCGGCGAAAGGATCAACCCCACCGGCAAAAAAGGCTACACGCAGGAGCTGCGCGAAGGAAAGACCGCCTACATCCGCCAGGAGGCGCAGGCGCAGACCGCTGCCGGCGCCAACCTTCTCGACCTCAACTGTGGCACTCCGGGGGTGGACGAGCCGGCGGCGCTGGAGCGGGCGGTCTTTGCCGCCTGCGGCGTCGTCGCCGCGCCCCTGGTGCTCGATTCCTCCGACCCGTCGGCGCTGGAGCGGGCGCTCAAGGCCGCCGACGGCAAGGTCCTGATCAACTCCGTCTCCGGCGAGGCGAAGAGTCTGGCCGCCATTTTGCCGCTGGCCCGCAAGTACGGCGCGGCGGTGATCGGCCTGGCCCTCGACGAGGCCGGCATCGCGCCGACCGCCGAAGGACGCCTCGCGGTCGCCGGCAAGATATTGCAGGCGGCCCTGGCCAGCGGATTGCCGCGGCAGGACATTATCATCGATTGCCTTGCTCTGACGGTTTCCGCCGAGCCGGCGCAGGCGCGCGAGACGTTGCGGGCGCTGCATCTGGTAAAGACGGAACTCGGCCTGGCCACCGTCCTCGGGGTGAGCAATATTTCCTTCGGGTTGCCGGCGCGGCCGGTCCTGTCGTCGGCGTTTTTCTCCATGGCGCTGGAGCGCGGCCTCGATGCGGCCATCGTCAATCCCCGCGACGAGCGGATGATGGATGTTTTTCGGGCGGCGATGGTGCTGCTCGAACGCGACCTGCGGGCCGAAGCCTATATCGGCCACTACGCGGCAGCGGCCGGCGCTCCCGCCGTACCCGTGGCCACCGGCCAAACCCAGGAAAAGGTAGGTATCCGCGAGCGTCTGGCCGCCGCCGTTATCGAAGGCGACCGGGACGGCATCGTGCCCCTGGTGGAGAGTGCGCTTGGCGAAGGGCTGCCGCCGCTGACCATCAGCAACGAAGGGCTGCTGCCCGGCTTGGAAGAGGTTGGCCGCCGCTTTGGCGCCAAGCGGATTTTTCTCCCCCAGGTCATGCTGTCGGCGGAAACGATGCAGAAAGCCTTCACCCGGCTGAAAACGGAGATGAAGGGGGCGGCGGCGCCACGGCGCCACAAGATTCTGATGGCGACCGTCGAAGGGGATATTCACGATATCGGCAAGAACATCGTCTGCACCCTGCTGGAAAATCACGGCTTCGAAATTATCGACCTGGGAAAGAACGTTTCCGCCGAACGCATTGTCGAGGAGGCCACAGCGCAAGCCGTCGATGCCGTCGGCCTGTCGGCGCTGATGACCACCACCCTGCACCAGATGGAAATTACCATCGCTCGCCTGCGCGAGGCGGGGGTCAAGGTTTTCACCATGCTAGGCGGCGCCGTTGTAACGCAGGAGTATGCCGATTCCGTGGGGGCCGATCTTTACGCCGTCGATGCCCTGGAAGCGGTGGAGCGGGTCAAGGCTCTTTTTCGGGAAAAACAATGATCCGCTAAATCGCCGACTGTGCGGCGATCAGTCGGTGTTTTGCCCCCACTGGGGAATCTAGCCCTTGCGCCATTTCGCGGCGCATGCTATTTTGCCTCAATTAATCCACTACTTCCGGGGATGGCCATGGTCGTTGGTTTCAATCACAATTTTCGCTATAAGGACACGGTCTATCATGTGCAGACCGAGGATGGCGGAATTAAGTTCCCGGCCATCATCACCCACCTGTTCATCGGCGGCACCATCCTGAAAACAAAAAAAACCTCCTACGCCGATATCATCAAGACCGACCGCCTGGAGCAGGTTGTCGAAGAGTTGATGAAGGAACAGCATCGGGACATGCTGCGTCGTTTGCGCAGCGGCGAATTCGACCAGATCATCGAAAAATTCCAGAAACACGCCACCCTGGGTGTCGGGAAGAAAATAGCGTTGCCCGAGGTGCGCGAGGCTGCCCCGCCGACACCCCCCACGCCGACACCGCAGCCGATCCCGAAATCGGCCGCTGTCGCCCCGCCCGCACCGGCGGTGGCGGCCGCCAGCCGGACGTCCGCGCCGCCCGACATGCCGAAACCTGCCGTGGAATCCAGCCTTGACGATATTATCCTGTCCTATTTGATGGGGGAGAAAAGCCCATAAGCCGTTCGCCGGCGATGGCGCCGACTCGCCCCGGCCTTTTATCTCTCTCTCCCCACGGGGAGAACGGAAGGGAGCTGCCGTCCAATGTTGTCTGAACAGATCGCCCGGGAACTTGAAGAAACCGCCCGTCATCTCCGGGTCGATATCCTCAAGATGCTCAACACCGCCCAATCGGGGCACACCGGTGGCAGCCTTTCGGCCATCGATGTCCTCACGGTTCTCTATTTCCACACCATGCGTCATGATCCCAGCAACAAGGATTGGCCAGAGCGCGACCGCTTCGTTCTCTCCAAAGGGCACGCCGCCCCCGCCCTCTACGCCTGTCTGGCCCGCGCCGGCTATTTCCCCACGGACGATCTGAAAACATTGCGCCGGCTGGGGAGCCACCTGCAGGGGCATCCCGATATGAACAAAACCCCCGGCGTCGAGGTCTGCACCGGTTCTCTCGGTCAGGGGTTCTCGCAGGCCGTCGGCCTCGCTCTCGCGAACCGTCTGGCCGGCCGTTCATCGCGCACCTTCGCCTTGCTCGGCGACGGCGAGGTGCAGGAAGGACAGATTTGGGAGGCCGCGATGGCCGCCGCCCACTACCGTCTCGACCGGCTCTGCGTCATTCTTGACCAGAACGGGCTGCAGATCGACGGGGAAGTCGCCAAGGTGATGGGGGTTGCGCCGCTGGGGCCGAAATTCCTCGCCTTCAACTGGCATGTTCTTGAAGTCGACGGGCACGATGTGCAGGCCATCTGCCGGGCCTTCGACGACGCCGACCGGACGCAGGATCGCCCCACCCTGATTGTCGCGCGCACGGTAAAAGGCAAAGGCATCCCGTTCTTCGAACACAAAGCCAGCTATCACGGGGTGCCGCCGAGCGACGATGAGTTGAGTCGGGCGCTTGAGCTTCTGGGCCACTCGTGAAGGGCCGCAACGCCTGACGGGTGATCCGTGGCCCGTTTGGCAAACTCTCTGTACTTTAGCGCGACGCATGGCCGTCGCGCATTGCGATAAGGAAGGATGCAGAAATGATCGCCACCCGCGACGCCTATGGCAAGACCCTCCTGGAACTGGGTCGGGAAAACCAACGGATTGTGGCGCTCGACGCCGATCTGTCCGGTTCGACCAAGACGGGATTGTTCGCCAAAGAATTCCCCGAACGATTTTTCAATGCCGGCATTGCCGAAGCCAACATGATCGGCATGGCGGCCGGACTTGCCGCCGGCGGCATGATCCCTTTCGCCTCCACCTTTGCCGTTTTCGCCGCCGGCCGGGCTTTCGACCAGATTCGCCAGTCGGTCGCGTATCCCCGCCTCGGGGTGAAGATCGTCGCCACGCACGGCGGGATTACGGTGGGCGAAGATGGCGGTTCGCATCAGTCGGTGGAGGACCTTGCCATCATGCGCGCCTTGCCCAACATGACTGTTCTCTGCCCGGCCGACGGTCCGGAGACCGCCGCCGCCATCCGCGCGGCAGCCGCTTTTGCCGGTCCCGTGTTCATCCGCCTCGGCCGCTCCAAGGTGCCGGTCGTCTTTCCTGATCCCTGCCCCTTCGCCATTGGCCGCGGCGCCACCCTGAATGCCGGAACGGACTTGACCTTCATCACCACGGGGCTGATGAGCGCCCAGGCGCTCGCCGCCGCCGCCATCCTCAAGGAAGAAAAAATCTCCGCCCGGGTGATTCATCTGGGGACGATCAAACCTCTCGATATCGAGTTGGTGGTGCGTGCCGCCCGGGAAACCGGCGCCATCGTCACCGCCGAGGAACACTCGGTCATCGGCGGACTCGGCGGCGCGGTCTGCGAAGCCTTGGCCGAGGGCTGCCCGACGCCGGTCGAGCGGGTCGGTCTGCGCGATGTTTTCGGTCAGTCCGGCACTGCGGATGAACTCCTCGTCCATTACGGTTTGACCCCCGCGCATCTGGTGGAAGCGGCGGAGCGGGTATTGCGGCGGAAGTAGTCGCCCCTACCGATTCCCAACAAAGCCGGGAAAGCCGGAAAAGGATTGCGCGGAATTGTTTTTCCAGAGCCTTATCAGCCGGGTCATCATTTGTATTATTCTGCTCCTGACGATTGGGGTCGGCGCTTTTTCCTCTTTCTTCATCATCCGCGAACACCGCTGGATGGTTGCCACCACCCTGGAAAATGCCGAAGTCATCCTCTCCACGGTGGAAAAATCGATCTTCAACGCCATGCGCAACGGCAACAGCGCCGATGTGCAAACTGTTCTGGAGATGGTCGGGCGCAACAGCAAACTGGTCGGGGTGCGGATTTTTCATCCCGATGGCACGGTCCTGCGTTCGGCTAATCCGGAGGAAATCGGCGCCAAAGTGGCCATCCAGGACCTGACGCTGTTTGAAGCCAAGGGCCGTGAGGCAACCTTTGAGATCGACGGTCAGGAAGTGCTTGGCATCATCAGGCCGATTGTTTCCGAAGAGAGCTGTTTTGGCTGCCACGGTTTGGGCCACAAAGTGCTTGGGGTGCTCGACCTCAATCTGTCGTTGGCGGAAACCAACCAGAGGCTGCGAGAAAACACCCAGTTTTTCATGGTGGTCACCGGGGTCATCATTCTGCTGCTGTCGGCGGCAGTCTCCTTTGTCCTGCTGCGCTTCGTCAAACGCCCGATTCAGGCCATGGCGGGGAAAATGGCCCAGGTGGAAGCCGGCGACCTTTCGGTGCGCCTGGAGGCGCGGTTCGATGACGAAATCGGCCGCTTGACGACCAACTTCAATTCCATGGTCATCAATCTGGAAAAGGCGAGGCAGGCCTTGGAGAATGTCCATTATCGGCAAATGGAACGCGCCGATCGTTTGGCTTCGGTGGGCGAAATGTCCACCGGCCTGGCGCACGAAATCAAAAATCCCTTGGCCGGAATCGGCAGCGCCATCGCCGTGCTGGCGGACGATTTTCCCCCGGACGACCCGCGTCGGGAAATCGTTCGCAAAGTGCTGGAGCAACTCGCCCGCCTGGATAAGACAGCGACGGACCTGCTCTCCTTCGGCCGGCCTAGTCCGCCGGAATTTGGCTGGGTCGACATCAATGCCCTGGTAAAGAAAACCCTCTTTTTCGTCTCCCAGCACCCGGAGGCGAAGAAGATTCACCGGGAAGACGAACTGACCCGTGGCCTGGCGGCGGTTTGGGCCGATGAAAAGCAGATTCAGCAGGTTTTGTTCAATATCATCATCAATGCGATTCAGGCGATGCGCGCCGGCGGAATCCTGCGGATCGAAACCGATGGCATCCGCCGCAACGACGAGGAATTCGTCCGGGTGCGGATCACCGATAGCGGCAAGGGCATTCCGCCGGGGGAATTGAGCCGGATCTTCGTGCCGTTCCACACCACCAAAACCCAGGGAACGGGCCTTGGTTTGCCGATCTGCCGTCAGTTGATGGAGCAGCACGGCGGCAGCATCAAAGTTGATAGTCGTCTCGGGGAAGGCTCGACCTTCACCATTGAACTGCCTGTATTGACCGAAATGACGAGAAAAGAGGACATCTGTGCGCAAACATAAGATCCTGGTCGTCGACGATGAGCATCTCATCCGCTGGTCCCTGGAACAGAACCTGAAGAAACAGGGATACGATGTCTTCACCGCCGGTTCGGGTGAAGACGCCCTGAAGATTCTGCGTGAAGAATCCCCCGATCTGGTCCTGCTGGATATTCAGCTCCCCGGCATCAGCGGCATCGAGGTGCTGGAAAAAGCCAAGGAAATCGATGACGAGACCATCGTTATCATGGTGACCGCCCTTGGCGTTCTCGAAACGGCGGTCAAGGCGATGCGGATGGGCGCCTACGACTATATCAACAAGCCGTTTAATCTCGACGAACTGTCCATCCAGATTAAAAAAGCCCTGGAAACCGGCGAACTGCGCAAGGAAGTGGCGCATCTGCGCTCCGAGCAGTCGCGCAAGTACGGCATCGGCAATCTGATTGCCGAAAGTCGCCACATGAAGAACGTCTTGACCATGGTCGAGAAGATCGCCCGCAGCGACGCGAGCACCGTTCTTGTCCAGGGGGAGAGCGGCACCGGCAAGGAACTGATCGCCAAGGCCATCCATTACGAAAGCGCCCGATCCGACAAGCCTTTTCTCGCCATCAACTGCGCCGCCGTGCCGGAGACCCTGCTCGAAAGCGAACTGATGGGCCATGAGAAGGGGGCGTTCACCGATGCCCGGGTGCAGAAAAAAGGGCTGTTCGAAATGGCCGACGGGGGCACCCTGTTTCTCGACGAGATCGGCGACATGGAGCCCGGGATGCAGGCCAAGCTGCTGCGGGTTCTGGAAGAACGTTCCTTCCGCCGGGTCGGCGGCACCAAGGACATCCAGGTCGATGTGCGGATTATTTCCGCCACCAATCAGGATCTGGTGCGGGCGATGGAGGAGCGCACCTTTCGCAACGATCTTTACTATCGCATTCAGGTGATCCCCATTTTCCTGCCGCCCCTGCGGGAGCGCAAGGATGATGTCATGCCGCTGGTTTCCCACTTCGTCAGCCACTTCAACCGGGAATTCGGCAAGAATGTCAAAGGGGTTTCCAAAATGGCGGAAAAATTCCTCATCGAATATGAGTGGCCCGGCAATATCCGCGAATTGAAAAACATCATCGAGCGGGCCATTATCCTGGAAAATGAGGAAGTGCTGCTGCTCGAGCATTTGCCCCAGGAACTGGTGGCTAAAGCCGGCGGCTGCGGCGTCGGTCCGATCAATATCCGGCTGCCGGCCGAAGGGATCGATATCGAGGACGTCGAACGGGAGCTGATCCGGCAGTCGCTGGAGATCTCCGAGGGCAATCAGTCGAAGGCCGCGAAAAAACTCAACCTGGGTATCGACGCCTTTCGCTATCGGATGAAGAAATTCGGTTTTCTCTAGCTCGCGGGGTTCTCCCCGCGAAATGGTGCATCCGGCGCAGCCAGAGTCCTTCGGGGCTCTGGCTTTTTTAACGACCTTTTCGCCGCATCGGCAAGGGGGCGGAAAATTTGCGTCGAGGAAATTTTTTCTCCTGTGCAACGGGAGGTTTCTGTTACCCTTTTTCATCCGGATACTGCGCTAACCCGCAAGAAAACACCAAACAACGGGAGGTTATATGCAGGCAGATATCAACGAGGTTTCGCTGGCTTTCGACGACACCGGCTCAGGTCCGGCGGTCATCCTGATCCACGGTTTTCCCCTCTGCCGGCGCATGTGGCGGCCGCAGACAAAAGCCTTGACCGAGGCGGGCTTCCGGGTTGTCGCTCCCGATCTGCGCGGCTTCGGCGAGAGTTCGGCGCCGGCCGGTCCGTATTCGATGTCCTTGTTCGCCGACGACATCATCGGCCTGATGGATCATCTCGGGTTGGCGCAGGCGGTGATCGGCGGCATGTCGATGGGCGGCTATGTGCTGTTCAATCTGCTGGAGCGTTATCCCGGGCGGGCGGCGGCGGCGCTGTTCCTGGTCACCCGCGCCGGCGGCGAGAATGAGGAGGGCAGGACGAACCGCACCAGAATGGCGCATGCCGTCGCCGAGGAGGGGCCGGGCGTGGTGACGAAGGTTTTCTCCGAGTTGGTGTTCGCCGACGGCACGGCGGAGCGGCGGCCGGAGCTGGTGGCGCAGGCCCGGGGATGGATGGAGGCGGCGACGCCGCACGGGCTCGAAGGCGCCTTGCTGGCGATGCGCGACCGCAAGGATTTCATGCCGGACCTGGCGTTGCTCGATGTGCCGGCCTTGGTCGTCGGCGCCGAAAAGGACCGCGCCATCCCCCTGGAGCAGTCGCGCCGCATCGCCGCCGGGTTGCCGCGGGCGACCTTCCGCAGCATCCCGGAGGCCGGCCACCTGGCCAATCTGGAGCAGCCGGAGGCGTTTAACCGCTGCCTTGTCGATTATCTGCAAAATCTGCATTTGCGCTGAAAGGGGGTCCTATGAAAAAGGAGCGGCTGGTGGTGATCGGCGGCGATGCGGCGGGGATGAGCGCCGCCGCCAGGGTGCGCCGGGAGCGGGCGGATGTGGACATCGTCGTTTTCGAGCGTTCGCCGCATACCTCCTATTCCGCCTGCGGCATGCCGTACTACATCGCCGGCATGGTCGAGACGGCCGAAGATCTCATCGCCCGCACACCGGAAAAGTTTCGCGAGAAATACAACATCGACGCGCGGGTGCGCCACGAGGCGCTGGGTATCGATACGGCTGCAGCCCGAGTGCGGGTGCGCGGCCCGGCGGGGGAGGAGTTTTGGGAAGACTACGATCAATTGCTGATCGCCACCGGCGCGCACCCCTTTTGTCCGGAACTGCCCGGATCCGAAGCCAGCGGCATCTACGGCCTGTCGACCCTGGAGAGCGGCATTCGCGTGCGCCGGGCGATGGATGCGGAACGGCCGCAGCGGGCGGTGGTGGTCGGCGGCGGCTACATCGGCCTGGAAATGGCCGAAGCGATGATCCGGCGCAAGCTCGATGTCTCCCTGGTGACGCGGGGGGCGCAAGTCATGGAAACCCTCGATGCCGACATGGGGGCGCTGGTCTCGCAGGCTTTGCAGGAGGTCGGCGTCACTCTGTACCGCGGCGAAACCTTGACCGGGTTCGAAACCCGGGAGGGGAAAGTCGCGGCGGTGGTGACCGATCGGCGCACTCTGCCGGCGGACATCGTTATCCTCGGCATGGGCGTGCGGGCCAATGCGCGTCTGGCCCAGGAGGCCGGCATCCCCCTCGGGGTGAAGGAGGCGATCCAGGTCAACGAGCGGATGCAGACGGCAGTCGCCGGGGTCTGGGCCGCCGGCGACTGCGTCGCCTCGCACCACCTGGTGAGTCGCCGCCCCTTTTATATCGCGCTGGGAACGGTGGCCAACAAACAGGGGGTGGTCGCCGGCGCCAATCTGGCCGGCGGTTACGCCACTTTCCCGGGGGTGCTCGGCACGGCGGTGAGCAAAATATGTCGCTATGAAGTGGCGCGCACCGGCCTGCACGAAAGGGATATCGGCGAACTCGGACTTGAGTTCATCAGTGCCACCATCCGCAGCCGCACCCGCGCCGGCTATTACCCGGGGGCGGGGCGGATCACGGTCAAACTGCTGGCCGAGAAGGGCAGCGGCAGGCTTCTCGGCGGGCAGATCGTTGGCGAGGAAGGGGCCGCCAAGCGCATCGACGTTCTGGCCGCCGCATTACATGCCGGTATGACCGTGCACGACATCGTCAATCTCGACCTCAGCTACGCGCCGCCGTTTTCACCGGTATGGGATCCGGTGCAGACGGCGGCCCGGCAGGCGGTGAAGCATGTCTGAGGCGGCGATCGAGGCCATTTTCTGGGACAACGACGGCATCCTCGTCGACACCGAAGCGCGCTTCCGCCGAGATTCTGCGGGAGGCGGGGATCGCCCTGTCGCGAGCCGATTTCAAAAATGCCAGAACGTTTCGCAAGGTCCACACCTGTCCCTGTCTGTTGGCGAGATCAATGCGATTGTGAGACGAATGGCCGATGCCGTTATGGAAACCCGGCAAATGATCCCAACGTATAGCGGATTCCGGCCAGGCAACCCGCAGTCGTCCCCTTCATGTCCACCATCGTCGAGATGTCCGATGAAGGCGGCAAAACCCGCTATGTCGTGCGCGCCCTGCACTGGACCGAGGCGGCGCGGAAAAAGCATGCGGCGATGGGCTTCCATGAAGGATGGGGACAGACGACTGACCAACTCGAAGCTCTCGCCCGGGCGCTTTGAACATCTCGCAGCACATATAACCCTTCGGCTTGCCGAGATCCGCCCCGGAAACCGCGATTCGCGCTGCATCACCGCAGCACCACCTCCATCCCGTCCCACGCCACCTCCACAGCCACCTGTCGCTCCTTCGCCAGCGCGGCGATTTCGTCGCGCACCCCCGAATCCTCCCCGGTGACAATCTGCGTGCCACAGTGGGTGACGATCATCTTCGGCACGCCTTCCTTGCGGCACCAGGTGAGCTGGGTCGAAAGGGGGGTGTGGCCGAAAAGCTGATCCCCCTCGCGGCGGACGAAGGAGCGGCGCACAGTGGCGCCGTCGCCGATGTAGAGCCGGCATCCTTGCAGCGCCTCCGCCCGTTGCGGGATGTAGACGACGTCCGGGGCGTAGAAGACGGCGACGCGGCCGGCGGCGATGCGGT
>Ga0172382_10004476_pt1 | contig 21384 bp, 29 predicted proteins | sample Leawel138RmetaG_FD_122245 | JGI IMG/M metagenome (GOLD analysis project Ga0172382, IMG submission 122245) | Leachate microbial communities from a municipal landfill in Southern Ontario, Canada - Leachate well 138R metaG | ecosystem: Engineered > Solid waste > Landfill > Unclassified | place... | reverse complement strand
CCTTTCTGCGAGTTTTCGCGAAAGTTGATAAGCCCCTTGGAATTAAAAGGAAGTGATATGAAATGGCCAGAATGGGCAGACCACCAAAACCAACAGCGCTGAAATTACTGGAAGGCAACCCTGGCAAGCGACCCTTACCTGAGAGCGAACCCAAGCCGGTGCCAACAGCACCAAAACGTCCGGCATGGTTAACCGGCGAAGGGAAGAAAATGTGGGAACGCCTGGCACCTCAACTTGAAGCACTGGGCTTGCTTACCCAAATAGACGGTGAAGCTTTTGCAGCAGTCTGCCAGTGTTGGAAAACCTTCGTAGAGTGCCAACGACATCTTAAAAAACATGGACTGACTTATGTGTATATTAACACCCTGGGAGCCGAAAACGAGATCGAACGTCCGCAGGTAAAAATAGGCCAGAAAGCACTCGACCAGTTTAAGTCATTTTGTTCCGAATTCGGGCTGACACCGTCTTCGAGAACACGGATAACTATAGAAACGCCGTCAGGCGAAATTGATCCGATGGAGGGACTGATTAGTGGAGTGAGATAAATGTACTTTGACCAAACAAAGGCAAACAATGCCATAAACTTTGTAAAACAATTAAAGCATACAAAAGGCAAATGGCGCGGCGTTTATTTTACCTTGCTACCCTGGCAGGAGCAGGCCCTGTCAGATATCTTTGGCACAGTGCGAGAAGATGGGCGCAGACAATACAATACAGCATATTTGGAAATCCCTAAGAAAATGGGCAAATCCGAGTTGGCTGCCGCAGTGGCTTTACAAGGGCTTTGTGCTGATGATGAATGGGCAGCTGAAGTATATGGCGCAGCTGCAGACAGAGCACAGGCTAGCATGGTCTTTGATGTAGCTGTGGCAATGGTAGAACAAAACCCAACGCTGCGGAAAAACATAAAGCCGATTCTTTCACAGAAACGGCTTGTTTACTTGCCGACAAAATCTTTTTACCAGGTATTAAGCGCGGAAGCTTTTACTAAACATGGTTTGAACGTTAGCCGGGTAGTGTTCGACGAAATTCATGCACAGCCGAACCGGGAGCTTTTCGATGTATTAACTGAGGGCTCCGGTGATGCCCGAGAGCAACCATTGTATTTTTTAATTACGACTGCTGGAAACGATCCGGATAGAGCAAGCATCGGCTGGGAAGTTCACCAGATGGCTGTTGACGTCCTTACTAGCGTAAAAAATGACCCTACCCTCTACGCCATGCTCTACGGTCTTGACCGCGACAATAAACGGATCTGGACAGGCCGGGACCACGAAACCATCGACGCCGACCTGACCAACGACGAAGAATGGCGCAATGTTTGGCAAGATAAAGAAATATGGGGAAAAGTAAACCCCAGCATAGGTCACACCGTCCCCTGGGAAAAAGCCGAAGACCAGTTTACCCGCGCCCAGGGTAACATTGCCAGGGAGCGCAACTTCAGGTGGCTGCGGCTGAATAGCTGGGAGAAGCTGAAAACCACTGGCTGGCTGGGCCTAGACTTCTGGGACCTATGCAAAGCCAAAATAAACATAAAGAGACTAAGAGGCCGCCTATGTTATGGCGGCCTTGACCTATCGTCCAAGCTGGACCTGACAGCATTTATTCTGCTGTTCCCCCCGGACGATATAAACCAGCAATGGGTTGTCCTGGCGTGGTTCTGGCTGCCGGAGGAAAACCTTGCAGAACGCGTAAGAGCAGACAAGGTTCTCTACGATGTTTGGCAGCAGCAGGGCTACCTGCAGACAACGCCTGGTAATGTTATAGATTATAATTTCATAGAAAAACAGATTGCAGACCTTGCTGGCATCTACGACATCAAGCAGATCGGTTATGACCCGTGGAACGCCATGCAGACAGCGGTAAACTTGCAAGACGAGGGGCTGACCATGGTCGAGGTGCGCCAGGGCTTTAAAAGTATGTCGCCGTCGATGAAAGAGATCGAACAGTTAGCCCGGGGCAAAAAACTGATTCATAATGGCCACCCGGTACTACGTTGGAATGTGGGCAACGTGGAAACCAAAATGGACGAGAACGAAAATATCCGTCCTGTGAAAGATAAAAGCACAGAACGCATCGACGGCTTGGTGGCAATGATTAACGCCATGAGCCTGGCGATCCGCCAGGAAGGGGATTGCATTTACAACCAACGCGGCATGAGAAGTTTGCTTTAAAAGGTGGTAATGCAATGAACATATTCCAAAAACTTAGATTTGTTTTTTCCAACAGCTTTGATGAGCTAGCCCGTCAGTTCCTTATCGGTGAAGATGTCGTTAATGTTCCTGTTTCCGGTCCGGTGACCACCACAACCGCCATGAAATACACGGCGGTTTTTGCTTGTATCCGGGTACTAAGTGAGACCTTCGCCTCTGCGCCAGCCAAGCTCTACCGCAAGGTGAACGATAATGAACGTGAGCCGCGTAACGACCTGGCCATTTATGACATCATGCACAATACGCCAAATGAGGAAATGGCGCCTTTTAATTTTAAGGAAATGTGCATGGTCGCGCTGAACACCGGCGGGAACGCCGTATGTGAGCGGCTGGTGGACCGCGGCGGCAACCTTGTCGGACTCTATCCCTATCAGTGGCCGCAGGTAAGGATAGAGCGCAACACAGAAACTAAAAAGTTGGTTTACAAAATCAGCAACGGGAAAAATATCAAACCGGCGAAGGAGCTATCCCGCGAGCAGGTGTTTCATGTCCCGGGAATGTCCATGGACGGAATCATCGGTATGTCACCCATTGAATACGCGGCCAGCGCGATCCGCCTGGGTCGGAACTACGAAGAATTCGGCAACCAGATGTTTCGCAACGCGGCGGTTCCTTCCGGCGCTTTTTCTACAGCGGGGACATTGAACGACGCATCCTTCCAACGATTGAAAAAAGAATTGAAAGACAACTATACCGGGATGCGGAACACTGGCATTCCTCTGCTTTTGGAAGGCGGGCTAACATTTACGCCGTTTACGATCAAGCCGACCGACGCGCAGCTTATTGAAAGCAAGAAGTTCCAGACAGAGGACATCGCTAGAATATACCGCGTGCCGCTGCACCTGATCCAGAATCTGGACCGGGCTACCAATAACAACATAGAACACCAGTCGCTGGAGTTTGTCATGTACACCATGCTTCCCTGGTTCAAGCGCTGGGAAGAAAATATCAACATGCAACTGCTAACCCAGCGGGAACGTCTGGCCGGCTACTATATGGAATTCGACCTACGCGGGCTGCTCCGTGGCGATACTCTCAGCAGGTCTAGGGCCTATGCTGTGGGCCGCCAGTGGGGGTGGCTGAGCGTGAATGATATCCGCAAGCTGGAGAACCTGCCGCCAATCGCCAACGGGGATATTTACCTGGAACCGGAGAACATGCGCGAGGCCGGCAGCACACGCAATACTGAAACCAAAACTGAAAGCCTGGCGAAGGAGATTTATAAAATGCTGAAGGAAGGAGGCATCGTGGCATGAGATACTGGCGTTTTATCCAAAATAAGGCCGGTGATGTCGAGCTCAGGATAATGGGCGAAATTATAGACGATGATCTCGCCTGGATATACGAATGGTGGGACATCCCTTATTCATCGCCGAATACTTTCAGGCAGGCTTTGGCAGAGCATAAAGGCAGTAACATAACTGTCTGGATTGATTCCCGCGGCGGCGATGTGTTTGCAGCGGTAGGTATTTATAGCGCATTGAAGGAACATTCCGGGACGGTTACTGTAAAAATCGACGGCAAAGCGTATTCAGCGGCATCAATTATCGCTATGGCCGGCAAGGATGTCCTTATGTCTCCCGGCAGTATGATGCTGGTCCATAATCCCTGGACTGAAACCGGTGGGGAGGCAAAAGACCTGCGGCATGTGGCCGATATTTTGGACGAGGTAAAAGAAGCGATTATGAATGTCTATGAATTGAAAACTGGCCGAACACGTGAAGAAATATCCGCCATCATGGACGAAGAAACACCGATGAGCGCAGCTACAGCGATTGATGAAAAATTTGCTGACGGGATGCTTTATGCTGAAACGGCAGCGGCAGTAAAAGATTATTATTTTAATACTTATCGCCCGGTGATTCTGAACGGGTGGAATAGCTCCATTAACCGGGCCCTGGAAATCAAGCAAAAACAGCAAGAACGGCAAGAACCTGCACCCGCGGGGCCAACAAAAGCTGCAAAACCCAAAGAACCTAAGAATATTAACAACCATGAAGAACCCGAAAAAACCCCGACCATAACTGGCCGGGTTTTTGATAAGCGCGTCAAGGTGCGCGAAATATTACACAGGAGGTACCAAACGCATGGATAAGCTAGAAAAACTTATCGCCAGGAATGACGTGCTTTTGAAGGACATGCGCGCTCTGGCCGATAAGGACGAGGCACTGACGGAAGAGGAAGTGGCGTCCTATGAGGCAATGGAAAAGGAGTATGACCAAAATGAAAAGGAGATCACCCGGTTACAGGCGCTGGCTAATAGGGAGAGCAAGGCACGGGAGCCGGTCAACAAACCGGTTGTTACTGTTGTTGATGAACCTCTTCCCAAGCCTTACAAAAACCTTGTAACACAGCTGCGGGATGTCAAGGCGGCGGCGCAGGGCATAGTTTCTGAAAACCTGCTGAAAGTCCACAATGCCATGGGTGGGAACGTAGGGATAGGGCAGGAAGGCGGTTTTGCGGTACAGACCGACTTTGCAGGTGTGATCATGGGATCGGCGGCCAGGGCTGGAAACATCTTGCCCTTGGTGGACAGCTATGAGGTAACAGATGGCAGTAATGCCGTCAAGTGGATTGACATTGATGAGGACAACGTGTCTGAAACTGTTTTTGGTGGCGTGCGGGTGTACTGGGCGGCAGAAGCTGCGGAAGTGGCGGCATCGCACCCGAAGCTGGCGGAAAAAGAATTAAAGTTGGAAAAGCTTATGGGCTTTGCCTATGCAACTTATGAGTTAGAGGCAGACTCCAGTTTTATCAACACCCTTTATAACCGTGCTTTTGCTTTGGCAATCCAGCGGGCTCTGGAAGGCGCGATCATTTCCGGTGGCGGTGTAGGTAAACCGCTGGGCTTTTTGAAAAGTGCCGCGCTGGTGGCAGTTGCAGCAGAGAGCAAGCAGGCTGCCGGGACTATCACCTGGAAGAACCTGTCGGCGATGTATCATAGTGTTTTGGATAAAGTCAAGGCAGTATGGCTAACCCATCCGGATGTACACGAGCAATTTGACTTCCTGGAGTTTCCTGTCGGCACCGGCGGTGTCCCTGTTTATTTGCCGGCTACCCAGCAGGGTTCGATTGATACCTTAAGGGGCCGGGCTATCGTAGAATCGGACCATTGTTCGGCCCTGGGTGCGGCTGGCGACATTAACTTTGTCGATTTGTCGCAGTATATGCTGGCCTATAAGGGCGGTGTGGATGCGGCAACTTCGATTCACGTCCAGTTCCTGACCGCTGAAAACTGTTTCCGTTTTATCTTCCGTGCAAATGGGATGCCGAAACGGAACAAATCATTAACCATCAAAAATTCTTCGAAGCCGCGCTCTTCCTACATTGCGCTGGCTGCGAGGTAATAAGGAGAACCAAAAAAATAAGGAGGACCAAAAACCATGTTCACTAAACTTATCGAACGGTTTCGTACCCGGGTGTTAATTGCCCCGGTGGCTACAGACAGTAACCCTAAGCAGTATGCGTTACCTACCCCCGGCGTGATGGGGATTACTATCCGCTGCATCCTAAACAAGGGCAATGCTGCAGCGACTGCCCTATCGCTAAAAACATCCACCTCCGCAGCGGGAGCGGGTGAAGCTGCCTACCCGGCGGATATTCCGATTTATGTTGATGGAGTGCGGGATGTTGATGCCAAAGGCTATACTTTCAGCTCTGATACCGGTGTCAGTTACATTGTTGATTTCTGCATTGATCCGGCGACTGTCCCTGAAGGCGCTTATGTTGGTATTGCTACTGGCACCGGTAATACAGCCAATCTGATTTCTGTTGAAATGATCGAGGACGTGGCTTACAAACCGACTCCAACCGCTGACCCGGCATAAAACCCCTATACGGGTATGGAGAAAGGAGCAAAAAATGGCAGTTGCAAACGTAGGTTCAAAATGGGTAGAAGGCAATCTGGTGTTTTTTTCCAAGATAACTGGACAGGAGATCCTTGTTTTTGATGCAGAAGATGAGAAACTTGTTATTCCTGATGGTTCAGGCATAGAAACGGATCTGGCAGCAATAACTCTTACAGCCCCCGATGACGTAACCCTTGAACTAGACAAAAGTACTCCTGCCAAGCTGCAGGTTAAGGATGGTGGTGTTGATGAGGACAAATTAGCTGCTTCTGTGGCCGGCGACGGACTATCTGGCGGCAACGGTGATCCCCTGGAAGTGCTGGTGGATGCTGTAACTATTGAAATCGATAATACAGATGGTTTGCAAACGAAGGGTGTTTCTGGTTCTTTCGAGGACGGTGACGGTAAAACCATTACTGTGACAAAGGGGATTATCACTAGCCTGGGAGGCGAGGGCTAACCATGGCTATTACACTTGTGACTATGGCCCCACGTTATATCGGCCCAGCAGATGAGCGTGAAGATTTTACTTCCGAATTCGTTGGTGCCGAATATTTTGAAAGTGATACAGGATTAACTTATGTGTTTTGCGGCGTGACGGAAAACAAAAATGGTGGCGATAACGGTGACGAAGATGAGGCAGTCTGGACGCTGAAGCTCTATCCGGTAGAGAAAGAAGCAACTTAAAGGTGGTGACAGCATGGCCCTGAAATTGATTGATCCCCCGGAAACCGAACCAATAACCCTTGAGCAGGCCATCCATCACCTTAATGAATATGTCCTTTTCGAGCCGGGATGTGCTCTAGAATATATCGTTGATCTAATTACCACCGCGAGGGAAACATGCGAAGAGTACCAAAATCGGGCTTACTTGACGCAGGAATGGGAGCTTTGGTTGGATAAATGGCTGGACATTATTGAGGTTCCCCGCCCCCCCTTACAAGGAATTAAATCAATCGAATATTATGATCAGGATAACGAAAAGCATATTGTTGTCCCAGATAACTACTTTGTGGACACCAATAGTGAGCCAGGTCGTATTATTCCGCTTGTTCCGTGGCCTGCAGAACTGCGCCCAATAAGCAGTATCTGTATCACATTTACAGCAGGATATGTAGATACTGCAAAGGTTCCCCGTCGGGTCCGGCAGGCGATTCTTTTGTTAGTAGCGGAATGGCATTTAAACCGCGAAGCATCGAGCCTAACCGGGAAAGCTGGGGCGGAGAAATTCAACCGCGAGATCCCTTTCGGCGTTACCCGGCTGCTCGATGTAGATAGGATGGTGCCGGTATGATTAAAGCCGGAGAACTACGGCACAGAGCTGATATACTGAAGCCAAAGGAGCCTACCAACATAAACGGCAATCCGCTGGAGGAATACAAAATCTTTAGGACAGGTGTCCCTGTTGGTTTTCAGAAAGCGCCCTGGGGCAGGGAATTTTGGGAGGCGCAGGCCCAGCATGGCATAAGTGTGCGGCGGTTGATGATGCGCTACATACCTGGCGTTCGGGAGGATATGCGGATTAGAGTCAACAGAAGAATATATGAAATCATTCCCCCGATTGACAATGTTGCAGATCTTAACCGTGAATTGGTGTTGACCATAAAAGAGGTGATTTAAGCAATGCTTGAGCCTACCATTGAAGTTGAAGGCATGGAAGAATTTATCGAAACTATTGACCGCTTAATTGAGGGTATGAAACCGGATAAGATAGAGCCGGTACTGGACAAGGCTGCCAGGCCAATTGCCAAGGAGGTCCGCGCTCGTGTTCCGCTTGGGCCTACCAGCAATCTAAAAAAAGCTATCAAGAAAAAGAAGTTAGAGCGCCTCTTTGGACAACCTGCACCATATATTGTGGCTATTGATCGAAAAAAAGCTCCCCATGCCTGGCTTGTGACACATGGCACGTCCGGCGTGCGCCCGGTAGATCCCCCGCATTATGCGAATTTAGGCGGGCGGAGCATAAAGATTACCCAGACTGGCGTCATGCCTCCGAATCGGTTTTTTGCGGAGGCTGTTGAGGCAAAACAGGGTGAAGCGTTGGCGATTGTTGAAAAGGGGGTGGCCGACATCTTGGAGGAGGCAATGAAGTGAACATTAAAATTAAAACCGCAAAACGCCTCCTGGCTGTGGCTGAATTAACAGCAATCACCGGTACGCGTATCTATCGCGGCAAACGTCTTCCCCGGAACCAAGCGCTAAAACCGCCGCATATCATTATCTGGCAGATATCCAAAACACCGCATTATGACCATGATGGCTACAGCGGCTTGACTGATGTGACCCTGCAGATATCTTGCTTTAGTCCTGATCCGGATCAGGCAGACACTATGGCGGTTTTAGTGCGGCAGAGCATGGAATCTTGGCCGACTGAAACCAATAGTATCGACAATGTTTTCCTTGAGGACGAATCTGAGAATTTTGAAAAGGAAACTCTGATTCATCACATCGCCCTTGACATGGCGATTGCGTATCATGAATTAGGAGGTAAAAAACAATGAGTGATGCTGTTGTGCAAAAAACACATGGGACTACCCTGTGGCGTGAGAAAGAGCAAGTAGCACGGCTTTTGAACATTAACCCACCGGAAATGTCCCGTGACGATATAGATGTTACCGATCATGATAGCCCCGAAGGGGTTAGAGAGTTTATTCCCGGACTAAAGCAAGCAGGAGAGGTGCCTATTGAGGGGCACCTTATTCCTACCAACAGCTCCCAAACGGGATTGTTAGCGGCCGTGGATATTGACATATCCGAGGAATGGATGATTAAGTTCCCTACTGTTCCAGTGCTGTGTATTAGATTTTATGGTTATGTTAAGAGTTTCAAAGTTGGACCGGCCCCAGTTGACGGCAAAATGACATTTAACGCTGTGATTAAAGTTACGGGCAGGGCCGTTATTGAAATTGACGAATCCGCCGGCCTTGATAGTTTGAGCTTGAGCACGGGGGAGCTGGCACCGACTTTTAAAACAGATATTTATGAATACTTTGCTTCTGTTGACAATGCAGTCGATACCATCAAAATTACCCCGACCGCATTCGGTCACACTATCACCGTTAATGGAAAGAAGGTAACTTCCGGACAGGCCTCCGGCGACATCGATCTGGCCGCCGGGGGACTGACCACAATCACTACCAAGGTTTGGGAAACCGGCAAAGTTCCGAAAGTCTATATTGTAAAAGTTTACCGGGGAGAGGTGTAATTCATGTACGGTATTGAAATTGAACTGGGCGGGAAATCCCGAAAATTGCGTTATGACTTTAATGCCATTGCCGATATTGAACAAAAAGCCGGCCTGGGTATTGGTGCAATGTTCGATGAAAACCGGACCGGCTTCAACTCTATTCGCTTGCTTATTTGGGGCGGCTTGAAGTGGCAGGAACGAGGGCTGACAATTGAGCGGGCCGGCCAGTTTGTGGGCAATTATATCCGCGATGGTGGCAGCCTGGAAGAGCTTATGGAAAAAGTTCACGCGGCGCTGGAACGCGGCGGCTTGGTCAAGTTTAAAGCGGTTGGAACAGAGGATGACGGGGGAAACATGAAAGCGGAGACGGTGTAAAAGCTGATCTCCGCTTTTCTGACATTTTACCGGAGCAGGAAAAACTAGCAGTCAAGCTTGGTTTGAAACCCTGGGAATTCTGGCGAATGACATCAGCAGAATTTTCTTTGTACGTCGATGGTCACGATTGGCGCGATGATCAGGTTTGGTTCAGGACCGCCTGGCAGACCGTTTGGATCATCAACCACTGGCGCAAACGTGAGGGCCAGTTAGCGATTGATGATATCTTGCCGGAACGCCAAAAAGATCAGAAACTCAAGGAGCCTATGACCGATGAACAGATGGCACAGAACGCCATGGCCTGGGCTTTGATGCTGGGGGCAGAAGACAAAAGGTCAAATAAGAGGGTGCAGTGATGGCCGAAAAGAAACTCATGGTTGTTGTCGGCGCAAAAGCTTCGGAATTTAACCGGATCATGGGACAGGTGCAGAAAGACACTAAAAGCATCAGCAAGCTGTTTAAAGATGTCGGTAAGGATATGCAAGTCCTGGGCAAGACTTTGACCGCCTCTATCACTGTTCCTATCATGGCTGTGGGCGGCGCTGCGCTCAAGTTCTATGGCGATTTTGAAAAACAGATGGCGCAGTCAACCGCAATCATGGACGATCTTTCTGACGACATGCGCAAAAAAATGGAAGTCACGGCCCGAGAAATTGGCAAGACAACCCGCTTTGGTGCTACGCAGGCGGCCGAAGCCTTTGAATTCCTTGCCCTGGCTGGTTTAGATGCCGAACAATCCATAGCCGCGCTCCCTCAGGTAGCTGCATTTGCCCAGGCCGGAAACTTCGACCTAGCTCGAGCCACCGACCTGGCCACAGACGCCCAGTCAGCACTGGGTATGACATCCGAGGACGCAGCAGAAAACCTAGAAAATTTAACCCGTGTTACTGATGTTTTAACCCGAGCCGCTACCTTGGCGAACGCCAACACAGAACAATTTTCTGAGGCGCTGACCGAAAAAGCCGGGGTAGCTCTGCGAAATTTGAACAAGGATGTCGAAGAAGGCTCCGCAGTCCTTGCTGTTTTTGCTGATCAGGGTGTTAAAGGCGGACAGGCCGGCATAATCTTGAATGCCTCCCTGGAGGGTTTATCGCGGCAGGCGATTATCAATAAAGATATTTTTGCAGAATATAATGTCGAAGTTTTTGACACCGAGGGCAACATGAAGCACATGGCTGACATCACAGAGGATCTCGAAAAAGCACTGGGCGAGATGTCAGTAGAAGAGCAAAGGGCTACGTTAATGAAAATGGGCTTTAACCGACAGGCCCTAAATGGTATCCAGATGCTGATGGGCAATTCGGACGCCATCAGGGAATATGAAAAAGAGCTTAGGAGTGCGGGTGGCGTAACGCAAGAGGTTGCGGAGAAGCAAATGAATAACCTCTGGGATCAACTGGGTTTGTTGAAAGACCGACTGATCGACTCCGGCATTGTTTTGGGCGAAGTTCTAGGCGACACGATTCGTGATGTTGTAATTCCCATGATTGACCGACTTGTTGAAAGTATTGCAAAAATAGCCGAATGGTTTGCAAATTTAGACCCTTTTTGGCAGCAATTTATCATTACTGCCCTTGCTATCGCTGCAGTCCTTGGTCCGGTGATATTGATAGCAGGAAAAATTATGTCTGCTATTGGTGCGCTGATCCCGATCATTGCAAAGATCATCGTCGTGGTCAAGACCGTTGGTGCGGCTGTCGCCGGAGTTGTAAGCGGGCCTTTACTGTTGATTGTCGGCGCTATTGCCGCTGCTATTGCTATTGGTGTTTTGCTCTACAAAAACTGGGATAAAATCAAAGAGGTGTTGGATAGGGTTTGGGGTGCGATTGTAGACTTTTTCACGGTGACGATTCCAGAGGCGATAAATACCGGCCTAAAATGGTTTAGTGAATTACCAGGCAGGGTCGCCGAATTTCTTAATGAACTTCCCGGGAAAATCGGCGAATTGCTTGGAAAAGCACTGGGGTATATTATAAAGTTTGGCATTGATGCCATGAAGTGGGCCATCGCCGAGGTTCCAAAATTTATTGCAAACGTAATAAAGTTTTATATGGAGTTGCCGGGGAAAATATGGGAATGGTTGTTGGCTGCACTAAAAAAGCTGGGTGAATGGGCTATGGAGGGACTGCGGATAGTCGGCGGATGGGGTAGGGACCTTCTTTCCTGGGCTAAAAGAGAATTGCCGGGGGTTGTAAATAATATTGTAAGCTTTTTCAAGGGCTTACCCGGCAAATTTTTGGAGATCGGCAAAGATATCGTGCGGGGACTTTGGGATGGCATCAGCTCCATGGTCGGATGGATTAGGAGCAAAATATCAGACTTCGTCGGCGGCATCGTTAGCGGAGTCAAGGGTGTTTTAGGCATTAGTTCCCCGTCCCGGATATTTATGGGCATAGGAGAAAACATTACCACGGGGCTTGCCAAAGGAATATCAGAGGCTCAGGCCGTGGTTGACAGTGCCATGACAAGGTTGTTTGATCCAAACATCAGTTTGAATTATGCTTCAGGTAGCGCAGGCGTTTCCGATACTGATGCTACTGCCCAGGCCGTTTACCGGGCAATGATGGACGCCTTTCGTATGGCCGAAGCGTCATCTCCTGATGGTACCGGCGATACTAGAGCCCTGGAAATAAAACTCGATAGCACAGTTCTGGCCCAGTTATTGTTACCGGCACTAGTTCGTGAGGGGCAAAGACAAGGTCTCAATCTTTTCGTTCGATTGCAGGGGGTATAGCAATGCTTAAAATTGCGGGGGTACCAATTAAGACACAAACCGGTATAAAAATAAGTCTGATTGACATAGAGAGAACGGAACGTGTAGCTTCGGGGAAATTAGTTGCAGAAATTATAGCTACTAAACGGCAGCTGGATATTTCTTGGAAAATGATACCGGATAGTGAATACAAGTTAATTTTAGACACTATAATAGCCAACAAACCGTTTTTTACTTTGGAATATCCCGATGCTGGTGGCGCAAAGACAATAGTTTGCAAGGCTAGTAATATTATTGCCAGCCTGTGGCATACAGTTGGCGGCATCCGCCGTTGGGAGGAAGTGCAGATTTCCTTCATCGAACAGTAGTGGAGGGACGCCTATGTATCCAGTTACAGAAGGCTTTCACCAGGTAATGCAAGCAAACAAACGGCGGGTGCTTGCAAAGGCAACAATAGATTATACAGATCCGTTTCTGGACCAGTCCGTAACCATAGAACCGAACGAAGCAGCGAGGATTAGTTATCCCTTTCAGACCGCAGACGGAATACTGAAGCCTGCTGCAAAGTTTGCATCGCTTGATGGCTCGTGGAAACTTAATGCTGATTATAAGCTTGCCCCCGATCCAAGCGAAGCGAGGATTGTACAAATGGGATGGTGGGGGGGACAGTTATCAGATGAAAATTATTTATTTGTTGTTCCCTACCCCCTGCTCACTGTTGAGTTTTTCAACAGGCCGATAGATTCTTTGCGGGTAGTGGGAGACAACAAGCGTGGAGAATACCCGGTCAATTTCGAGATAGTTCTTTATGACAAGACCGATACCGTGCTCTATACGGAAACAGTAACCGGAAATGATGGTGTAGTTTGGTCGAAGCCATTGATTGAGCCTGTACCTGATGTCGTAAAGATGACGTTGGAAATATCTCGCTGGAGCCACGAGGGGCGGCAGGTGAAGATACTGGAGTTTTTTACCAGCCTCCGTGAGCTTTACGAGACAGATGATATTGTTTCCATCCGGCTTATTGAGGAAAGGGAACTATCCCATGGCAGCTTGCCGGTGGGAAATATTAGCTCTAACGAGATTGAGCTGCGGCTTTATAACCATGACCGTAAATTTGATGTTGGAAATACTAGCAGTCCTCTTTACGAGCTGCTTCGTGCGAATAGAAAGATAGCCTTGTTCCTAGGCACAGAGATAGGCGAGGATCAGATGGAATACGTCCCGCTGGGCGTGTTCTGGTCTGGTAACTGGAAAGTGCCGGAAGACGGGCTTTATGCGCATACCCTTGGCCGTGACCGGCTGGAGCTGCTTAGACAGAGCACATACAATATCAGCCAGGTGGTCGAGGATGAGACACTGTATGACCTCGCCGAAGCGGTTTTGGTGAGCGCAAATCTCATGCCGGATGAATACTGGATCGACCCGGAGTTGGAGCAGTTTGTTGTGCCCTACGCCTATTTTGAGCCGCAGACGCACCGGGAAGCACTGCGAAAAATTGCTGAGGCATGCGTTGGGCAAGTATATTGTGACCGGGAAGGTACTATTCGGGTGGAAGGGCCATCGTACTTCATCCAGGGTACTCCGCTCCCCTATGACATAGGGCCGGACGATTACTTTACAAAAGATAATCCTGCAAAGTGGGAAGAAATAGCGAATTATATTGAGGTAGAGACGCTTCCGCTGGTAAGGGACACCTCGGGCGAAGTGTATCGCAGCAATGACCTGATAGAGGCTGACGAGGAAATAGTAATAACGGTGCAATATAATCATGTCCCTTGTATGGACGCCGCCGCGAACCTTGTAGATGTGACTGGCAGCGTAATAATTACAGATGCGAAGTATTATGCCGGCGGTGCGGAGGTTACTGTTTCCTGCGTAAACAAGAGCAGCTTCAGGTTGAAGATAGACGCCACGCCGCTGAAAGTGCAGAACAAGGAAATGATTGTGGCGCAGGATAAAAACAGCGTTAAAGAAAACGGCCTGATAAGATTTACATTCCCGGGCAATCCGCTGGTACAGACGCAGCAGATAGCGCGGAGAATAGCCGAAACTATCTTATTTATTTATAAAGACCCACGGCGGGGGATTGAGATGGACTGGCGCGGCAACCCGGCGATAGAACTTGGGGATGTCATCACAGCGCCGGATTATCAAGCAGGTGGGGAAGACGTGAAGGGTTATTTCATCGTTACCAGGCAGGAAATAGAATACACAGGCACCCTCCGGGCAAAGCTGGCCGGGCGAAGAATTGTAGCACCAGAGGAGGAATGATATATGGCATGGCAGGAACCTAAAACAGACTGGAAGGCCGCTGATCCTGTGGCAGAAAGTGACTTTAACAGGATAGAGGGAAACATAGGATACTTAAACGAAAAAGCGGTGAAATGGGAAGACATAGAGGACAAGCCTGACCCGGGTTTTTATTTTGGCACAGGCGAGGACACGACAACTGTAATAGCGGGTAAATCATTCAAAACCATTGATATAAATTATCCTGAAGGAGTGGAATGCAGTAAAGGCGGTATCGTATTTTTGGTTGATAAAATAGAAAAATATGCAGCAGGGTTTCATACTGGTGCCATATCAATGTCTCCTAAGGGAACTGTTATGTCCATTGCGATTCATTATTATTTATTTGCATGCGCAGAAGGAATCAAGGAAAGAACAGTGATTTCTTTTGGAAACGGACCGGGCGTTGGGTCATCCACCAATTATGGCGAAGAAGGTTCGTATCAATTTGGGGACAATATATTTTTGAATTATTGCTATTTTTTATGGGATAGGCTTGCTATCGAATTTTACAATGCGAGCAATACTAATAAAACGCTTAATTTACAGGTATATTATGTTATGTCCTGAAGGGGGCCAATTCAATGGGAATCATCATTTACGAACCGGAAACAAAAACCAAATACAGGGTTCTTTTTGCGGGGCACAACATAAACGAACCGACAGCAGATAAAAATTGCTTGGTAGTAAAAAAATCTATTCCCTTATGGTCTGAAAGTAAGGCTAAGGCTGATGAACAGCCTGTAATGTATTATAACCCTATAAAAGAGGAGTTTTGGTTCGAATATGTTAAAGTGCCGCTATCTACAAGCGAAAAGATGGGCCAAAAAATTGCCAGGTTGGAGCAAAAACTAAATTCCTTAATCATCGAATTAACGGATAAAAAAATTGTTTCAGATTTTGAACGGGAAGCTTGATGGATTAAAAACAGAATTGCAAAATTACATTTAAAATATCCAAACTATGAAGCCGCAAGGCTTATTTTTATTTTGGAGGTGAGGTGCTTTCGGGACGGTTCGTGACAGGGGAAGGGAAGGATAGGCTGGCACAACGGAGGTGGAAGCAATGGATGAATTTAGGTGGCCGCTGACTAAAGGCCTGTTACTCAGTGAGGGCCCGCTGCTGTCAAAACAATATAATGGCAGCGACCCGGTGTATACGGTTATAGACGACTTTATCGGCCAGCACGTGTGGTTGTATTTGCTTGCGGGTGATAGCTGTATGGCTACGCAGGGTGAAGGGCGGCTGTTGCGTATTTTGCCAGTAACGGGCGGTAGTGAATGTGAAACGAACGCTGACGGGGATCTGACCCGCATCAGAAATTTTGAAGGCGAATCTGCCGCCGGAACGGATGCCGAGGGCTTACTGAATGTAAATCACAGTATGAGCGGTGAAGGGGGCGTAATTGCAGCAGGTGAGGGGCTATTTTTGAGGATTAAAGCGATCGAAGGCATATCAAGATGCATAGCGTCCTTCCGCAACGACTATGTGTGGCCGCTGACTAAAGGCCTGTTACTCAGTGAGGGCCCGCTGCTGTCAAAACAATATAATGGCAGCGACCCGGTGTATACGGTTATAGACGACTTTATCGGCCAGCACAGATGTTTAGTAATGCGGCTTAAAGCAGTTGCCGGGGAAAGCATAGCAGCAGCCGATGGGGAAGGAATATTGGCCCTGCTGTGGCGCCTGCTGGGGGCATCAGGGGCAGAGGCAGACGGGGAGGGCAGCCTGGCATTAGACTGGAGCCTGAGCGGGGAAAGCATAGCAGCAGCCGATGGGGAAGGAATATTGTCCCTGCTGTGGCGCCTGCTGGGGGACAGCACTGCCCTCGTAAGCGGGGAGGGCAGCATACTCAGGCTGCGCCAGATCGAAGGCGAGTCTGCAGCGTTAACCACCGGGGATGGCGTATTCGTTAAATGGCCGTTGCGGATAGTAATCGGCGGTGCGGAGGGGCTCAGCTACATCGGCAGTACGGTTAGGCTGACGGCGGAATTCTTTGACGCGAACAACAGGCCTGAAGATCCGGAATATGTGAATTTGCGGATTTACAATGGCATCTGTGAAGTCATTGCCGAATATCCCGTAACGCCCCATGCACCTGGCAAGTACAGAATTGATTATACAATACCGATAAGATCATTTTGGCCTTTGGTATTTGAGTTCACGGGTAAGCACGGCAGTAGGACGGTATTGGCACGGGCCAATATTGAAAAATTGTGGTCATTAAACTTATAAAAGGAGGTAAAAGCAAATGCCGCCAACCAATGCGCAGAAGGCGAGATTACTAGATCATTATTACGGAGGCACGGAGCTAGAGCCGCCGGCAAAGCTTTTCATCGGTCTTTCCTTGACAGAACCGACAGCTACGGGCTCAAACTTTACCGAACCCTCCGGTAGCGATGGATACGAAAGAGTAGAAGTCGACAACGATACTGTAACGTGGCAAAATGCAACAATCAATGATCCCAGTGTAAAAAAGAACGATATCCCGATCGAGTTTCCTGAAGCAACGGGAGACTGGGGTGAAATAAAGTACTGGGGGATTTTTGAACAGCAAACTGAGGGGACCTGTGTCGACTGGGCAAAGCTAAGCGTAAGCAAAATCATTTCCGATGGGGACGCCGCCAGATTTAAGAAAGGTGAGCTCAGAACAATTCTGCTAAATCCCCAGGAAGCAGCGGATTAATCTGACTGAATATGAGCTGAAGGAGGCTGATACAGGTGCCAGAAGAAGAATATTTTAGTGCGGAACAGCTGCGGGACCTTTTAGCTGAAACAGGAAGTCAGCTTGGAGCACTCAATGAAAAAGTGGAAAACCTCATCAAAATGCATACTTATGGGGCAGATATAGCTGACAGACCGGACGTAAACACTGTCCCCAAAGGAGCAGAATTTATAATTGTTGATGATGCGGGAGAGTTTCCTGCATGGAAATCTAATGGCACAAAATGGGTGGAGGTGTAAAGATGAGTTTAGTTATTTTACCGAAGAGGTTTTATGATACTTGGGATGTGCAGAATGCCTTACTTGCCTCAATGGCCAGCCACGTAGGGACGGAGGGAATAAAAATATCCAGTTGGGAGGATCTCCAGAGGCTTACCCGGATGGGGCTTGCGGAAAAGATGTTTGTTCCCGGTGACCAACTCCTGAGTTCCTATGGCGAGGAGGGGCAAATTTTATGGGATGTAATTGGTATAAACCACGATATTCCTACGGACAAAAGGTTTCCTTATAGTATAACGATCCAACCACATGATTGCATCTTGAATGCACAAATTAGCGCTGCACAGGCGTTATATTATGCCACAACAGAGTTGGCGGCTGGCGAGCATGTATTTACACTCAATGCTAAGCAATATGAATTCACAACAGGAGAAGCGGTGCCGGAGGGTGGACAAGTATTTATAACAAATTGGCAGAGTTCGGAAAAGGGGGAAGGAGTATATGTCCCCACCAAGATTACAACGTATGCTGCAAACAGGACATCAGTTGTTGAAAGCGGCCTCAATGTTACGCCCATCGAATCTGGTGCAGATACTCTAACCCCGGTAAACCATCATCAGAGATGCAGGTATGGCTCTAACAACTATGTGGAATCGGCGATAAGGCAGTGGCTGAATAGTGGAGCCGATGCATTCGTGTGGACATCAAAGACCAATTTTGATAGACTGTCCACAGGTGCGCCATACACAGGCGCCGGTTTCTTAAAGCTGCTGGATCCGGAACTGGTGGCGGTTTTAGGGGCGGTTGACAAGCAGGTTACGAGGAATACGGTGACGGATGGTGGAGGGCAAGACTTATTCTCAGACAAGGTATTTTTGCTGTCGCGTGTCGAGGTTTATGGGGGCACAGAAGGAACCACTACTGGCGAAAAGGCGTATCCTTATTATTCCGCGCTCGCAGTTAGTCCTACAACTGATCCCTTAGCAGGGCGGATTAAATATTTGGACGCTGCTGCGTGCTACTGGTGGTTGCGTTCTCCGAGCCCCGGTGGTGCGAGCAATCCGCAATACGTGCTTACATCCGGCACGGTCGGCGGCACCAGCGCGGTGGGTGCTCTCGGTGCGGCGCCCGCTTGTTGCATCGTCTAGCATCAATTGCTTTAATTTTGAGTATGAGGCGATTTTACAATAATTTGTGGAAGGATGGCAGGCAATAATATATCCAAATGGAAAGCAGGTGGTAAATGTGTTTGAGTTTTTGGGTTTAAAGGAGCGGCTTCAAGCGGAACAGCGTAAAAATGCTGCCCTACGGGCACAAATGAAAGAGCACGATGATGCGCTTGTTGAGCTAGCCGCTATAGTTGCAGCTAACGAAGAGGCTATTCAGGGGGGTGCAAGTAGTGAATAAAATCTGGAAATGTTTTATCAAGTGGGTGTCAAAAAGATTTAATGCACGCACTGGGCCGGAAGCAACTCTAAGCGGGGGATTAGTTTTGGCAGGCATAACGTCATCTGGCCCTGGATATCTTTCTCTTTCATCTTCTTCGATGCCCCTTTTCAATGGGAACAAGTTCGGGATATTGTCCGGGTAGGTATGCTGGACAATGAACTTCATATCGGCAATAGCAACCGGGCTATAGTTGACGGGAAAATGCTTTGGGAGGTGCAAAATGGCTAAGATATATTATCGAAAAATCGTGTCTGGCGAGGTTAATCCAGCAACCGGCGAAGCATGGGCAATCAATGATGTGCCGGCAAGGTGGCGGGATGAGGTGCAGGAATTGTTAAGCGATTTGCAAGGCGAATCGTAGCTTGTCAGTAAGAATATTGAACTGGAAGGGATTGTTAATGAACTAATGAAAGAGTGGGGCGAGGATGATCGGGCTGAAGCAAAGTAGCGTTCGGCGGGGCCGTAAGGCTCTTTTTTATTATTGGCGAAAAGAGGTGAGAGCTTGAAACTTTATGGCCATCCACGTTTTTTAAATCTCTACAACAAACACTTCGCCCCGCTTTTGCGGGGCGTTGATACTTTTACATGGGATTTTGATCTATACTTGCTTATCCCTGCTGAGATGCCACAGACCTCACAAAATAGCCAGCGACCGCATTTTTCTCCGCCGAAGACAATACGCATTCCCATCGTGGAATTGGAGGATGTGCCGCTGGATACGGTGTTTAAAAGCAACGTGCCGATCATCGGCCACGAGCTGGGGCACTTTGTGCACGAAACTTTTATGGGGGGAGATGATAGCGGAAAATGGCAAGAGTTTGCTGGACTTACCGGAATGACGCTGGACTTTGCTTGGCGCACGTCCGACCTGGGCAAGGCGCGACATCCCTATCCCCACGTCCCGGCATATGAACTGTTTGCAGATACTTTTAGGGATTGGCTGCAAGGTAAGCGCCTCCATCTGGAGGCATTTTTAATGGGGCTGTGGGGGCAGGCTGCGAAGGTGACAAAAGAACAGATTGATATATTCCGGGCCATTTGGTGGGATACGGGCCCAGCGGGGCAGCAGGCATTAATAGACCATTTGGAACAATTCAATCCCCGGGCGTTGGTGTATTTACGAAAGGAAGTGAACTGAGCATGAACTTTAACCCAGGTTCAATTTTTAAAACTGTAGTTGCACTGGGCGGCGGGGCCGCCTCTTATCTTTTTGGGGGGTGGTCATCGTTGCTGGGAATCCTCGTGGCCTTTGTGGTGATAGATTATATTTCCGGCGTAGTAGCGGCGGGCATAGAGGGGAAGCTGGCTAGCAATGTTGGCTTACGTGGCATAGCTAAAAAGGTATTTATCTTTGTGATTGTAGCCGTGGCATACCTGGCCGATCAAGCAGCAGGAACAAGCATTATTCGGGATGCAGCAATCTTTTTCTACCTGGCGAATGAGCTGCTGAGTATAATTGAAAACTCAGGCCGGATAGGGTTGCCTGTGCCGCCGATGATCAGTCAGGCAGTAGAAATATTACAGGGCAAAAGCAAGGGGTCGGTGAAAAAAGAATGAAAATCTTCATAGACCCTGGCCATGGTGGAAAGGATCCGGGTGCAGTAGGCAGCGGCCTGCAGGAAAAAGATATTGTGCTGCCCCTAGCTCTATCCCTGGTTGAAAAGTTAAAGAATTATGAGTGCGAGACGAAGCTTTCCCGTGACAAGGACGTTTACGTTTCCCTAAGTGACAGAGCCATGGCGGCAAACGCTTGGGGCGCAAATCTGTTTTTTAGTATCCACGTTAATGCTTTTGCTACCCCGGAACCAAATGGGTATGAGGACTATACTTACCCTTCTGTAGGTGTAGCCACGCAAAATATACGAAAAGCAATCCATCTACATATAGCAAAAGTTTGGACTGCTGTCAGCCGAATGAATCGCGGTATGAAAACCAAGAATCTTCAGGTGCTGCGGGAAACTGCTATGCCGGCCGTACTGGTGGAGAATGGCTTTATTTCTAATCCGCAGGATGCTGCGTTGTTGAAGCAAGCAGCTTTCCAGAACAAACTGGTAGACGCTATGGTTGCTGGAATTGCGGAAGCATTGAACCTGAAACACAAAGACAGCATAGAGGAACAACTACGCAAAGAGCTTACAAAAACTCAGCAAGAAGCAAGCAGGCTACGGGATAAGCTGGCGCAGATAAAAGAAATAGTTTCTTCATGAAGGGAAATAGTGGCCTGTCCCTTCTGCGGTGGCCGGGGTGAGTGGTGTATGACGAGCTATGCCGCTGGGCTAGACAGACCGGTGTTTTATTATCGGTGCGCGCGGTGTGGAAAGATGTTTGTTTCCCGCCGCCCTTTAAAAAGGTAAAACCTAACCT
>Ga0172382_10004474_pt1 | contig 21389 bp, 20 predicted proteins | sample Leawel138RmetaG_FD_122245 | JGI IMG/M metagenome (GOLD analysis project Ga0172382, IMG submission 122245) | Leachate microbial communities from a municipal landfill in Southern Ontario, Canada - Leachate well 138R metaG | ecosystem: Engineered > Solid waste > Landfill > Unclassified | place... | reverse complement strand
CCATTGGTGGTGAGCAGCGATTCGTAGCTGCCGTCGGCGTGCATGTGAGTGGAGAGGATGCCCGGCTCGCTGCTCGCGTGCAGCACCACGGCGCCGGCACCGTCGCCGAACAGCACACAGGTATTGCGATCAGTCCAGTCGACGATGCGCGACAGGGTCTCGGCACCAATCACCAGGGCGTTGCGCACGCCTCCGGCGCGGATGAACTTGTCGGCCACGCCCAGGGCGTAGACGAAGCCAGTGCACACCGCCTGGATGTCAAAGGCGGGACAGCCGTGGATATCGAGGCGCTGCTGCAACAGGCAGGCGGTGCTGGGAAAGACGCGATCCGGCGTAGTGGTGGCAACGATGATCAGGTCGATCTCGTCCTTACCGATGCCGGCCGCCTCCAGCGCCTGACGCGCGGCCTGCTCGGCCAGGTCGCAGGTGGTCTGGCCGTCGGCGGCGATATGCCGCTCCTTGATGCCGGTACGGTCGGTGATCCACTCGTCGGTGGTGTCGACCATTTTTTCCAGGTCGGCGTTGGTCAACACCCTGTCGGGCAGGTAGCCGCCCGTACCGATAATGCGTGAATAGTTCAAACTGCGCGCCTCTGGGTAAGCAACGATTCAAGCTGCGAATTGATCCGCTCGGGTACCGATTTCTCGACTTCGAGACAGGCGATCTTGATCGCGTTGGCAAAGGCCAAGGCATCGGCACCGCCGTGGCTCTTGACCACGATACCGCGCAACCCGAGCAGGCTGGCGCCATTATAGCGCCGTGGATCGATACGCTGCCGCAACGCCTTCAGCACCGGCAGCGCCACCAGTGCAGCCAGGCGCGTCAGCAGATTACGGGTGAAGGCTTCCTTCATGAAGTGGGAGATCATCTTGGCGACGCCCTCCGTGGTCTTGAGCATGACGTTGCCGTTGAAGCCGTCGCACACCACCACGTCGGTGCCGCCCTTGAACACGCCATCGCCTTCGATGTAGCCGACGTAGTTCAAGCCGCCTTCCTGCAGCAGCTTGTGTGCTTCCTTCACCACTTCGTTACCCTTGATCTCCTCCTCGCCGATATTGAGCAAACCGACCCGCGGATTGGCAATGCCGTCCACCGCGTTCGCCAGCACGGCGCCCATGACGGCGAACTGGTATAGATGCTCCGGCGTGCAGTCAATATTGGCGCCGAGGTCGAGGATGTGATTGTGGCCTTCGATGGAAGGAATCGAGGTACAGATGGCCGGCCGGTCAATGCCCGGCAAGGTCTTCAGCACAAAACGCGCGGTTGCCATCAGCGCACCGGTGTTGCCGGCGCTGACACAGGCGTGCGCCTCACCAGCCTTGACCAGATCGATGGCCACGCGCATGGAGGAGTCTTTCTTGTTGCGCATGGCGGAGGACGGCAATTCGTCCATGCCCACGACCTGAGAGGCGTGGTGGACGCGCAGACGCTTACCGGCCTCGCCGCTGTGGCGCCGCAATTCGGCTTCGATGGTGGTGCGATCGCCAACCAGGATGATGGAAAGTTCGGTATTGGACTCGATGGCCTGCAGGGCTGCCGGAACCACCACGCCAGGGCCGTGGTCGCCGCCCATGGCATCGAGCGCTATTGTCGTTGTTGTCGCCGTCATCGCTGTGGATCAGTCTGGTTCAGACACGCGAAAGCGGCCTCAACGAAACCGGCTGCACAGCAACCGGCACGCGAGGCCGCTTTCACAATGGCACCGCCTGATCTTACTCGCCCTTGACGTTCAGCACCTTGCGGCCACGGTAGTAGCCGTCCGGGCTGATGTGGTGACGCAGGTGGGTTTCACCGGTGGTCGGTTCGATGGAAATGGCGCCTGCCTTCAGAGCATCGTGCGAACGGCGCATGTCGCGCTTGGAGCGGGTCTTGCGGTTTTGCTGAACAGCCATGGTGTTACCTCGTCAAGAGTCTTGCTAATGGTATTAATGCTTCAGTCCGGCGAGGACTGCGAACGGGTTTTCGCGCGCGGCCCCGGCCTTATTGTCCGTCCCCGCCCCCGTCACCGCCGGCGCACATTCACCTTCACTGTGGCGCGGCACGATGGGCAGGGAAAGAATCAATTCGTCTTCAACCACCTCACGCAGGAACAGCGGTTCCTCCGTAACATACAGCGGTTCATAAATCCCGGGCAGCTTCTCCGCCTGGGCCTCGCTGGTCACCATGCCCAGCAGGCGCTCCACCTCTATAAGGTGTCGCACCGGCCCCAGACAACGCTGGCATACCAGACTCACCTCGGCCTTCAGGTGCAGACGCATGAAGGTACGCCGCTCGGCATCGACATCGAAGTCCAGCGCCACCTCCGCCTCGCCCTGCGCGTCCGCCAGCAAGGGCGCAAAGCGCTCCATATCCGCCAGCGGCAGACGGCCACGCAACTGCGCGCCGGCCCGGGCCAGACGCAGCGGGTCAATATGGAGGGGAAGGCGCTCGTCCGACATAAGCCGGGCATATTACTCCGCAAGCACAGTTTTTGTCAAAACCGTTTCACTCAGAAACTCCTTCTGATTCCGTAGGTTCCATGGCCTGGATCACACTTTTGTCTTGACAAGGCGAGGCGATTTCCCTAAATAGCATGGGGCAGAAAACGGCATATCCCCCTATGCCGTTTTTTTTGCCTTTTATTTACCCAAGGAGCTAGTCGGACCCGGACCGGTCTGCCACACCGGTTCTTCATGGCCAGGGTGGCCCGGAACGACAGCGAGAGCCGCCTGTGATAAAGAAAATCCTCATTGCCAACCGCGGCGAAATCGCCGTGCGCATCGTGCGCGCCTGTGCCGAAATGGGCATCCGCTCTGTCGCGGTCTATGCCGAGGCCGACCGTCATGCCCTGCATGTGAAGAAGGCCGACGAGGCCTACAGCCTCGGCCCCGACACCGTCGCCGGCTATCTGAATGCCCATCGCCTGGTCAATCTGGCGGTGGCCACCGGCTGCGACGCCCTGCATCCCGGCTATGGCTTTCTTTCGGAAAATCCCGAGCTGGCCGAGATCTGCGCCCGCCGCGGCATCATCTTCATCGGCCCCGACGCCGACGTGATCCGCCGCATGGGTGACAAAACGGCGGCCCGCGAGGCGATGATCGCCGCCGGCGTCCCGGTCACCCCCGGCTCCGACGGCAATGTGGAGTCCCTGGAACATGCCGTCGAAGTCGCCAAGACCCTGGGCTACCCGGTGATGCTCAAGGCCACCTCCGGCGGCGGCGGCCGCGGTATCCGCCGCTGCGAGAGCGAGGAGGAGCTGCGGCGCAACTTCTCCCGCGTGGTGTCCGAGGCCACCAAGGCCTTCGGCAGCGCCGAGGTGTTCCTGGAGAAGTGCATCGTCGACCCGCGCCACATCGAGGTGCAGATCCTGGCTGACGCCCACGGCAACGTCATCCACCTCAACGAGCGCGACTGCTCCATCCAGCGCCGCCACCAGAAACTGATCGAGATCGCCCCCTCCCCGCAGCTCAACCAGGAGCAACGCGACTATATCGGTGGTCTGGCGGTCAAGGCGGCGGCGGCGGTGGGCTACCGCAATGCCGGCACGGTGGAGTTCCTGCTGGACAAGGACGGCACCGTCTATTTCATGGAGATGAACACCCGCCTGCAGGTGGAGCACTGCGTCAGCGAGGAGATCACCGGAGTGGACATCGTGCAGGAACAGATCCGCATCGCCGCGGGCCTGCCGCTGCGCCATGCCGGCCTCTCCCTGCGCCCGCGCGGCTTTGCCATGGAGTTCCGTATCAACGCCGAGGACCCCAAGAACGGCTTCCTGCCCAGTTTCGGCAAGGTCACCCGTTATTTCGCCCCCGGCGGCCCGGGCGTGCGCACCGACGGCGCGCTGTACACCGGTTACGAGATTCCCCCCTACTACGACTCCATGTGCGTCAAGCTCATCGTCTGGGGGCCGGACTGGGAAACGCTGCTGAACCGCGCCCAGCGCGCCCTGCGCGACATCGCGGTGTACGGCATCAAGACCACCATCCCCTATTACCAGGAGATCCTCAAGAACGAGGAGTTCCGCAGCGGGCGCTTCGACACCAGCTTTGTCGACGCCCATCCGGAACTGGTGGACTATTCCATCAAGCGGCCGCAACGCGAGATCGCCGCCGCCATCGCCGCCTCCATCGTGGCATCCATGGGGCTCTAGCCCGTATCGCCCGCATCACAAATTACGGAAACTGACACAATGCCCAAGGTTCATATCACCGAAACCGTACTGCGCGACGGCCATCAGTCCCTGATCGCTACCCGCATGCGTACCGAGGACATGCTGCCCATCTGCCAGAAACTGGATCAGGTGGGGTTCTGGTCGCTGGAGGTCTGGGGTGGCGCCACCTTCGACGCCTGCCTGCGCTTCCTGAAGGAGGATCCGTGGGAACGTCTGCGCGTGCTGCGCCAGGCCCTGCCCAACACCCGTCTGCAGATGCTGCTGCGCGGCCAGAACCTGCTCGGCTATCGCCACTATTCCGACGATGTGGTGCGCACCTTCGTCGAGCGCGCCGCCAGCAACGGCATCGACGTGTTCCGCATCTTCGATGCCCTCAACGACACGCGCAACCTGCGCACCGCCATCGAGGCGGTGAAGCAGAACGGCAAGCACGCCCAGGGCGCCATCAGCTACACCACCAGCCCGGTGCACGGTATCGCCCAGTTCGTCGCCATGGCCAGGGAGATGGAGGCCATGGGCTGCGACAGCATTGCCATCAAGGATATGGCCGGCCTGCTCACCCCCAGTGCCGCCGCCGAAATGGTCGACGCGCTGGTCGCCGCGGTCAAGCTGCCCATCGCCGTGCACAGCCACGCCACCGCCGGCCTCGCCAGCATGTGCCAGCTCAAGGGCATCGAGCACGGCGCGGTGCACATCGACACCGCCATCTCCGCCTTTGCCGGCGGCACCTCGCACCCGCCCACCGAGTCCATGGTGGCGGCCCTGCGCGGCACCGCATACGACACCGGCCTGGACCTCGCCCTGCTGCAGGAGATCGGTTTCTATTTCCACGAGGTGCGCAAGAAGTACCACCAGTACGAAAGCGAGTACACCGGCATCGACACCCGCGTGCAGATCAACCAGGTGCCGGGCGGCATGATCTCCAACCTGTCCAACCAGCTGCGCGAACAGGGCGCGCTGGGGCGCATGAACGAGGTGCTGGCCGAGATCCCGCGCGTGCGCGAGGACCTGGGCTATCCCCCGTTGGTCACGCCGACCTCGCAGATCGTCGGCACCCAGGCGGTGCTCAACGTGCTCACCGGCGCGCGCTACAAGAACATCACCAACGAGGTGAAGTTCTATCTGCAGGGCCGCTACGGCAAGGCACCGGGCACGGTCAACTCCATCGTGCGCCAGCAGGCCATCGGCAACGAGGAGGTGATCGAATGCCGTCCCGCCGACCTGCTCAAGCCGGAACTGGACAACCTGCGTGATCAGGCCGGCGCCCTCGCCCACAGCGAGGAAGACGTGCTCACCTTCGCCATGTTCCCCGAGGTGGGACGCGAGTTCCTCGAACAGCGTGCAAAGGGCGAGCTGAAACCGGAGCCGCTGGAGCCGCTGCCGAGCGAGAACGGCCACATCAGCGCTGCGCCGACCGAATTCAACGTCACCATGCACGGCGAGACCTATCACATCAAGGTCACCGGCACCGGCCACAAGAACCGTCAGCAGCGCCCGTTCTACATCACCGTGGATGGCCAACCGGAAGAGGTCAATGTCGAGATCCTGGAGGAGCTGTTCTCCGAGGTGGCCGATGCGGCTCCGGGCAAGACCAGCAACGGCAACAGCAAGCGGCCGCGTGCCACCAAGCCGGGCCACGTCACCACCTCCATGCCGGCCGCCGTGGTCGACGTGATGGTCAAGGTGGGCGACGAGGTGAAGGCCGGCGCCCCGGTGCTGGTCACCGAGGCGATGAAGATGGAGTCGGAGATCCAGGCGCCGGTGGCGGGCAAGGTGGTGGCCGTGCACGTGGTCAAGGGCGATCGCGTCACGCCGGACGAAGCCCTGGTCGAGATCGAATAATTGAAACTGGTACTCGCCTCCACCTCGCCCTACCGGCGCGAGCTGCTGACCCGTCTCGGCCTCGAGTTCGAGACGGCGGCCCCCAATACCGACGAGACGCGCCTGCCCGGCGAAACGCCCAAGCAGTTGGTGCGCAGGCTGGCCGAGGCCAAGGCACGCGCCGTGGCCAAAGACTTCCCGGCCGCGCGCATCATCGGCTCGGACCAGGTGGCCGTGCTCGGCGATCGCATCCTGGGCAAACCGGGCGATCACGCTACTGCCGTACAGCAACTCAGTGTCGCCTGCGGCCGGCGCGTCACCTTTCTTACCGGCCTGTGTGTGTATAACAGCTCCAGCGATCAGTGCCAGGTCGACGTCGTGCCCTATACGGTGGAGTTCCGTGCCCTCAATGCGGTGCAGATAGAAAACTACCTGCGGCGCGAGCAGCCCTACAATTGTGCCGGCAGCTTCAAATCGGAAGGCCTGGGCATCAGCCTGTTCCGCCGCATGGAAGGCGAAGACCCCAACGCCCTTATCGGCCTGCCGCTGATCCGCCTCATCGACATGCTTACCGTCGAGGGCGTGAACGTTTTATAGGTTTCGAGTTTGAAGTTTGAAGTTTGAAGTTTGAAGTTTGAAGTTTGAAGTTTGAAGTTTCGAAAATCACAACACAATCTTGTCGAAACTCGAAACTGAATTTGTTTACCTGACCTGCCCCATCCCCAGCAAGGTTCCGAAACCGTTGGCCATGGCCGCCCCCAGGCTGGCCGCCAGACGTTCGAAGTAACGCGGGCGCGGCGTGAAGTCGACAATATCCTCGGCGCCGATCACCTCGCGGGCCACATGGCTGGCGCTGCCCATGGCGTCCACCAGCCCCAGCTGCATGCCCTGCTCACCGGTCCAGACCAGGCCGCTGAAGATGGCGGGGTCTTCCTTCAGGCGCTGGCCGCGCCCCTCTTTCACCGCGGTGATGAACTGCTGGTGAATATCTCCCAGCAAGCCTTTGATGTGCTCCACATCCTCGGGACGCGACGGCGAGAAGGGGTCGAGAAACCCCTTGTGCTCACCGGCGGTGAGCAGACGGCGCTCGACCCCCAGCTTGTCCATCGCATCGACAAAGCCGAAACCGTTCATCAACACGCCGATGGAACCCACCACGCTGGCCTTGCTCGCATAGATAGAATCGGCGGCAGCGGCAATGTAATAGCCGCCGGAGGCGCACATGTCGCTGACCACGGCATAGAGCGGGATTTCGGGATACTTCTGGCGCAGACGCTTGATCTCGTCGTAGACATAAGCGGACTGCACCGGGCTGCCGCCGGGACTGTTGATGCGCAGAATCACGCCGGCGGTATGCTTGTCCTCGAAGGCCTTGCGCAGCCCGGTGACGATATTGTCGGCGCTGGCCTCGGCGCCATCGGCGATCACCCCCTTCACCTCCACCAGCGCGGTGTGGCGCCCACCCTTCACGCTGCCGGAGCCCATCTGATCCGGCAGCATCACCAGCAACAGCGCAAACAGATAGAGGAACATCAGCCCCTTGAAGAAGATGCTCCAGCGCCGCGCCCGGCGTTGTTCGTTGAGCGAGGCAAAGGCCAGGCGGTTGAGAACGTCGCGTTCCCAGACCGTGTCCTTTTCCAGCTTTTTCTCTTCGTTCGGTTCCATCGTCAGGCGTTCCTTGGCGGGGATTCAAGATTCGGCAAAGGATGGCTCAGGCATCGCTTACGCTTCAATCCTGAATTTTTGATCTTGAATTTCATGCTTCGTATTCAGCCAGACCGGCAGGTCGCCGATGCGATCCAGGCAACCCAGGGGCTGGTGCCTGAGCAGGCGCTCCGGGTGATGCACGCCGTAGCTCACCGCGAGGGCGTGGGTACGGGCATTGCGCGCCATCTCCATGTCGTACTCGGTGTCACCGATCATCAGGGTGGCCTGAGGGTCGGCGCCGAGGTGCTCCATCAGCTCCAGCAGCATCTGCGGATGGGGCTTGGAAAAGGTCTCGTCGGCACAGCGGGTGGCGTGAAACAACGGGCCCAGGCCGGTCTCCGCCAGCACCTTGTCCAGGCCGCGGCGGCCCTTGCCGGTGGCCACGGCCAGGAGATAGCCCTGCGCCGCCAGGCCGTGCAGCACCTCCGCCGCCCCCTCGAACAGGGCCGACGGCGTCGGATCCGCCACCAGGAAGTGGTGGCGGTAGCGCTCGACCACAGCCTGCCGGGTGGCGGCATCGCTGCCGGGAAACAGCGTCTCGATGGCCTCGGCGAGCCCCAGGCCGATGATGTTGCGCAGCGCCGCCACGTCCCGCGCCGGCAGCTCCAGATCGGCGATGGCCCCCTGCAGGCAGGCCACGATGCGGGCCTCCGAGTCCATCAGGGTCCCGTCCCAGTCAAACACCAGCAACTCGAATCTCTGCATCACTCCGCTTCCAGTCTGTCCAGCACACCACGCAACTCATCCCCCAGCGGCGCGCTCACACTCACCACCTGGCCACTCTCCGGCAAGGTAAAGCTGAGGGCGCTGGCGTGGAGAAACAAGCGCTTCAGTCCTACCGCCGCCATGCGCTTGTTGAAACCCTCGTCGCCGTACTTGTCGTCCCCGGCGATGGGATGACCGATATGGGCCGCATGCACGCGCACCTGGTGGGTGCGCCCGGTAATCAGCTCCGCCTCCACCAGGGTGGCGTCCTTATAGATGGTTACCGGACGGAAGATGGTCAGGGCCTGCTTGCCCTCCGCCGATACCTTGACCATGCGCTCGCCGGATTGGGTCACGTTCTTCAGCAACGGCGCCTCCACCCGGCGCTCGCCGCCGTGCCAGCGCCCCTTGAGCAGGGCCAGGTAGCGCTTGTCGCTGCCGCCCTCGCGCAGCAGTTCGTGGAAGGCGCGCAGTACGCTGCGCTTCTTGGCGATGACGATGCAGCCTGAGGTGTCCCGGTCCAGCCGGTGGCCCAGCTCCAGGAACGGTGCCTCCGGCCGCAGTGCGCGCATGGCCTCGATGAGGCCATAACTGAGGCCGCTGCCGCCATGAACCGCCAGGCCGGAGGGCTTGTTCACCACCAGCAGACCCTTGTCCTCGAACAGGATGGCGGCATTGACCCGCTCCAGCACACGGTCGCCGGGACGGGCCGGAGCCTCCTCCTCGCTCATGCGGATGGGCGGGATACGGACGGCATCTCCGGCCTTTATGCGGTAAGTCGGCTTTATCCTGCCGCTATTTACCCGAACTTCGCCAGTACGCAGGATGCGATAGATACGACTTTTCGGCACCCCCTTGAGCTGGGTCAGGAGGTAGTTGTCGATGCGTTGCCCCTCGTCGGCGGCGGCAACCTCGATAATCCGGGCGGCTAACTGAGTCATAAGTTAATCATATCAATTCGCAACGGTGATTGATGCCCCTCTACATCATTGATATAGTTGCAGTCTGCCATTCATGTAGCCGCTTGTAGTCATGCCAGATCGCGCTACACACCATGGCGGCGTCCCTGCCGGACGCAAAGATTATTTGGTCCCTTTCCTGCCCTGGCCGGAGAAAGGGTTAAGAAGAGATGCCGTGGCGGAACACCGCCACCCAAACAACAAGTGCTCCTACCGCCGGACACAGGTTCGACCGGAACGGGGTGAGCAGGCCGGAGTACCGCCCCTGTGGCGTCCCGTCGCCGCTCCCCGCCGCCCCTGAACCGCATTGTGCCCGGACGGCAGTCGAGCGCCCGAGAGACCACAACATGAAACGCATGCTGATTAACGCAACTCAGCCCGAAGAGTTGCGTGTGGCGCTGGTCGACGGCCAGCGTCTGTACGACCTGGATATCGAAAGCACGTCCAGAGCCCAAAAGAAATCAAACATTTACAAAGGACGCATCACCCGCGTCGAACCCAGCCTGGAAGCCGCCTTCATTGATTACGGCGCCCAGCGCCACGGCTTCCTCCCCCTCAAGGAAATCTCCCGCAGCTACTTCCGGGCCGATGCCGACCTGTCCGGCCGCATCAACATCAAGGATGTGCTGCGCGAGGGGCAGGAGATTGTCGTACAGGTGGAGAAGGAGGAGCGCGGCAACAAGGGCGCGGCCCTCACCACCTTCATCAGCCTGGCCGGACGCTACCTGGTGCTGATGCCCAACAATCCGCGCGCCGGCGGCGTATCGCGCCGCATCGAGGGCGAGGATCGCAGCGAGATGCGCGACACCATGGCGCAGCTCAACATCCCGGCGGACATGGGGCTCATCATCCGCACCGCCGGCGTCGGCAAGAGCGCCGAAGAGCTGCAATGGGACATGGACTACCTGCTGCAGGTATGGAGCTCCATCGAGTCCGCTGCCCAGGAGCGCCCCGCTCCCTTCCTGATCTATCAGGAAAGCAACGTCATTATCCGCGCCATCCGCGACTACCTGCGCAACGACATCAACGAAATCCTGGTCGACGAGCCCGGCGTGTTCGAGCAGGGCCGCGAATTCATGAAGCAGGTGATGCCGCAGCACCTGAACAAGCTCAAGCTGTATCAGGACAAGGTGCCGCTGTTCACCCGCTACCAGATCGAGACCCAGATCGAGTCCGCCTTCACCCGCGAGGTGCAGCTGCCCTCCGGTGGTGCACTGGTCATCGACCACACCGAGGCGCTGATCTCCATCGACATCAACTCCGCCCGTGCCACCAAGGGCGGCGACATCGAGGAAACCGCCCTCAACACCAACCTGGAGGCGGCCGACGAAGTTGCCCGCCAGCTGCGCCTACGCGACCTGGGCGGCCTGATCGTCATCGACTTCATCGACATGACCCCGGCGAAGAACCAGCGCGAGGTGGAAAACCGCCTGCGCGACGCCCTCAAGCAGGACCGCGCCCGCGTCCAGGTGGGCCGCATCTCCCGCTTCGGCCTGCTGGAGATGTCGCGCCAGCGCCTGCGCCCCTCGCTGGGCGAATCCAGCCAGATCGTCTGCCCGCGCTGCCGCGGCCAGGGCACCATCCGCGGCGTCGAATCCCTCGCCCTCTCCATCCTGCGCGTCATCGAGGAAGAGGCCATGAAGGAGAAGACCGGCAAGGTGCAGGCCCAGTTGCCGGTGGCCGTGGCCAGCTTCCTGCTCAACGAGAAGCGCCACGTGCTCAACGCCATCGAGGAACGGCAGAACGTCCAGGTGGTACTGGTGCCCAACCCGCATCTGGAAACCCCCAGCTACGAGGTGGAACGCATCCGTGCCGACGACCTGGAACAGATGCCGCGCCAGCGTCCCAGCTATGAGCTGATCGTCCGGCCGGAAGAAACCGCCGAGGCGACCGGCGAGACGCCCAAGCTGCGGGCCGAGGAGCCGGCGGTGAAGTCCGTCATCCCGTCCACGGCACCGGCGCCGGTTGCCGTGGCGGCGGAGGCCGCGCCGAGCCAGCCCGGCCTGCTGCGCCGTCTGTTCGGCAGCCTGTTCGGCAGCGCGGAACAGGTCGCGACCGAGGAAAAGCCCGCCCGCACGGAGCCGCGCCGTGAGCGCAGTGCCCAGCAGGGTCAGCGTCGCAGCCAGGGCGAGGGACGTGAACGCGGAGAGCGTGGCGAACGTGGTGACCGCAGCGAACGCAATGAGCGCGCTGACCGTAGCGAGCGTGCCGAACGCGGCGAACGTGGCCGCGGCCAGGGCCGCCAGCAGCAGCGCGAACAGCGCCCCGCCCAGCCGCAGCAACCGCGCCCGCCCCGCCAGCCGCGCCCGGCTGCCGAGGAGGAAACTGTTGCCGCCGCCGCGGAAGAGGAAGTGGTAACCGCCACCGAACAACTCGCCGGCGGCGAAGGCGAGCAGCAGCCGGCACGCGAAGAGCGCAGCGGCTCGCGCCGTGGCCGCCGCGGTGGTCGCCGTCGTCGTCGTACCGGCGCCGAGGGTGGCGAAGCCGCCGACGGCAGTGACAACATGCAGGAGCAGGAGGCGGATGCCGGGCAGGACAGCGACAACGAGCAGCCGTCCCCGCGCCGCGAGGAACGCGCGCCCCAGCCGCGTCCCGAACAGCGCCGGGAAACCGCCGAAACTGCCGCGCCGATCGCCGACTCCAGTCCGCAACCGGTTGTCCAACCAGAGCGGGAGGAACCGAAAGAGTCCGCGCCCGCCCCTGTCCATCCCGCGCCGTCCGCCGTGGAAACCAGCGCGCCGGTGGTGACAGCAGCCGCCGCGGAACGCCCGGCACCTGCCGCGCCGCAGCCGGCCGAGCCCACCCCGACTACCATCGTGGAACGCCCGGCACCGACACCGGCACCGCAAGCGCAACCGGCGGAATCCACCGCCGCTGAGCGCCCGGCACCGGCATTGCAGCAGGTCGAGACCGTCAAGCCCGCCGCCGCCGGGCAGGCGAACGAGACAGCATTGCAATCCGGCCTGCCCCCGTCAGAGTCGGGGGCGGACAAAAAGGACTGACCGCGACGGCCAGCACCACAAAATCAGCACCATAAAAAACGGGGAGCCAGGCTCCCCGTTTTTTTTGCCCCTCAGCCACGGGGCCGTTGCGCAGACGCGGGGCCCGGGCTCAGATGCCATGCCGGCTGCGTATCTCCGCCAACAGCCCGGCCGCTGCCGCCTCCACCATGTCGAACACCCGCTCGAACCCTTCTGCCCCGCCGTAGTACGGGTCCGGCACCTCGCGCTCCGCCAGTTGCGGGGCGAACTCCAGGAACAGGCGCAACCTGTGCTCCTGCCCTTCCGGGCACAGCTCGGCCAGCAGCGCGTAATTGTCCCGATCCATCGCCAGCACATAATCGAAGGTATGGAAATCCTCGCGCAGTGCCTTGCGTGCCCGCTGACCGCTCAGGTCGATGCCGCGCCGCCGCGCCGTCTGCTGCGCCCGGCTGTCCGGCGGATTGCCCACGTGATAGGCATGGGTCCCGGCGGAGTCCACCTGAATCTTCTGCGCCAGCCCCGCCTCGCGCACCAGATGCTCGAAGTAGCCATGCGCCATGGGCGAACGGCAGATATTGCCCATGCAGACCATCAAGACCTTCACCATGTCATTCACCACCTGTTTCCACTACACTCAATGCCGCACCATAACACTCTGAAAATGCATCATGAATTGTATCAATCTGTCTCTCAGCCAGCTACGCAGCCTGATCGGCCAGACGGTCTCCCATCGCGGCGCGGCGTGCCACGTCATCGAGGTTCTGGCCGAGGGGCCGGCGCTGGTATTGCAGGATGCGGAGAACAACACCGACATCCAGGACAACCAGTTCGGCGAACCGAACCGGCGGGTGCCGAGCATCTATGTGGTGCCGCTGCTCGATGGCGAGGAGGTGCACCCGGACTTTCTGCGCCTCGGCCTGCTGGCCTGCGACTGAGCGTCGGGATAACTACTGCAGAATCGCTGCGGGGTGCGCGTCTGTCGCCCCGCAATCCCGCCCGCTACCGCGCCCAGGCGCGGACAATTGCTACTACTGCGCAGCGATCACCGTGCGCACCCGTTCCAGATCCTCGGGCGTATCGACACCGGGCGCCGGCGGTACGGCGGCCTCGGCGACGTGGATGCCGGCGCCGTGCCACAGCACGCGCAGCTGCTCCAGCGACTCCATGCGCTCCAGGGCGCAGGACTCCAGTGTGACATAGCGCTTGAGGAAGCCGACGCGGTAGGCGTACAGCCCAAGGTGGCGGTAGTGCAGCGTCTGGGCCGGCAGTTCCGCTGTCGTGATGGCGAAGGCATCGCGGTCCCAGGGGATGACGGCGCGGCTGAAGTACAGCGCCATCCCCTCCTTGTCCATCACCACCTTCACCGCATGCGGGTCGAACAGTTCCGCCGCGGTGTGGATGCGCGTGCACAGGGTCGCCATCTCGGCATGGGCATGGGCGGCGAGGTTGTCGGCCACCTGCCTGAGCAGCTGCGGCGGCATCAGCGGTTCGTCGCCCTGCAGGTTCACCACGATTTCATCGGCGCCGTAACCGAGCGTTGTCACCGCCTCGGCCAGACGCTCGCTGCCGGAGCTATGTTCCGGCGCGGTCATGCAGACCACGGCACCGAAGCCGCGCGCGGCGGCCTCGATGCGCGCATCGTCGGTGGCGATCACCACGCTGGCGGCGCCGCTCGCCAGCGCCTGTTCGTACACGCGCTGCAGCATCGGCTTGCCGCCGATATCAAGCAGCGGCTTGCCGGGCAGGCGCGTGGAGGCGTAGCGTGCCGGGATCAGGACGCGAAAGGACATCAGACGTCCTCGTCGGCACCGAGACGGCGCGCCTCATCCTCCAGCATCACCGGGATATCATCGCGCACCGGATAGGCCAGGCGATCCGCCTTGCAGATCAGCTCCTGCCGATCCTTCTTGTATACCAGCGGCCCCTTGCACAGCGGGCACACCAGAATATCGAGCAGCTTCTTGTCCATGTCTTGTTACCTCGCCAGCAGGGAGAGCAGTCGTATACCGAAATCGCCGGGCAGTTGCGCGGCAACCGCCACTGTCCAGAGATGTTCATCGCCGTAGGCACGGCATTTTACCCCGTCCTTCTCGGTCATCAGCACCGGCAGGCCATCGCCGAACTGCACATCGGCGACGCTGTAGCGGTAATGATCGGGAAAGGCATGTTCGATCACCGTGATGCCGTGATCACGCAGCAGCTGAAAAAAACGCGCCGGATTGCCGATGCCGGCGACGGCATGCACCCTGCGGCCGCGAAAGGATTCCAGCGGCTGCGCCGTGCCGTCGCGCAGATGCAGCACAGCCTGCGGCTGCAGCGTCATCAGGAACTCGCCCGCCGCCGCCGCACCGTTGCCGACCTGCAGGTCGATGCTGCCGAGGCGGGCGGGGGCTTCGCGCAGCGGCCCGGCCGGCAGGCAGAAGCCGTTGCCCAGGCGCCGCGCACCGTCCACCACGGCGATCTCCACATCACGGGCCAGGCGGTAATGCTGCAGGCCGTCGTCAGAGAGGATGATGTTGCAGTCGTGCTGTTGCAGCAACAGCCGCCCCGCCGCCACGCGATCCGGTCCGACCGCCATGGGGCAGCCGCTGCGCTGCGCGATCAGCACCGGCTCGTCCCCCACCAGCCGCGGGTCAGCGTCGGCGGTCACGGGTTGCGGCCACTGCGCCGCGAGGCCGCCATAGCCGCGGCTGATGATACCGGGACGATAACCCTGCTGCCGCAGCCACTGCGCCAGCCAGATCACCAGCGGCGTCTTGCCGCTGCCACCGACGGTGATATTGCCTACCACCACCACCGGCACCGGCAGCCGCTCGCTGGGCAGCCAGCCGTGACGATAGGCCATCCGGCGCAGGGCCACCAGGGTGCAGAACAGCCAAGACAGCGGCAACAGCAGCAGCGCCACCGGATTGAGGCTGTACCAATAATGATCGAGTCGCTTCAAGCGCGGTTCCCGCTGTGATGGCTACGACAAGCAAAACAATTAGGTCCGCAAACAAACACCAATGGAGGCAAATCCACCTGAGAAATCGGCGCTCCATTTACGTCCATCTGCGGGCGGCATTTCACCGGCCTAGTCAGTCAACCCTCGCTGAGCACCGCCGTCGGTTCGTCACGGAACTGCAGATTGTGCAGTGCCGCATAGTGGCCATCGCGCGCCAGCAGATCGCGGTGCGTACCTGTCTCGACGATGCGTCCCTGGTCCATCACCACGATGAGATCGGCATTCTCGATGGTGGACAGGCGATGCGCGATGACCAGGGTGGTGCGGTTCTTCATCAGCGCCTCCAGCGCCTGCTGGATGTGACGCTCGGAATGAGTATCCAGCGCCGAGGTGGCCTCGTCCAGGATCAGGATCGGCGCATCCTTGAGCAGGGCGCGGGCGATGGCGATGCGCTGACGCTGGCCGCCGGACAACAGCACGCCGTTCTCCCCCACCAGGGTATCGAGACCGAGGGGCAGAGCACGGATGAACTCCAGCGCATGTGCCGCCTCGGCGGCGCGCTCCACGTCATGGCGTGCCGCCCCGCTCATGCGACCGTAGGCAATATTGTGTTCGATGGTGTCGTTGAACAGCACGATGTGCTGGCTCACCAGGGCAATCTGGTCGCGCAGGCTCGCCAGTTCCAGGTCGCGGATATCCACGCCGTCGAGCAGGATCTGCCCCTGCTGTACGTCGTAAAACCGCGGCAGCAGGCTGGCGATGGTGGACTTGCCGCTGCCGGAGCGGCCCACCAGCGCCACGGTCTGGCCCGGCTCGATCTTCAGGCGCACATCGTGCAGCACCGGTGTCTGATCGGTGTTGTAGTGAAACGTGACATCGCGGAACTCCACCGCACCGCGCGCGCGCTCGATGCGCTGCTTGCCCTCATCCGCCTCCAGCGGCGTATCGAGAAAGCCGAAGATGCTCTCGGCAGCCGCCAGACCGCGCTGCAGCACCACCGTAACGCGCGTCAGGCGCTTGGTGGGCGCGTACATCATCATCATCGCGGCCAGAAACGATACGAAGGCACCCGGGGTGATCTTATCCAGCATGGAATCCGTGGTGGCGACATAGATGATGGCGGCGGAACCAAGCGCGGCGATGAATTGCACCAGCGGCGAACTCGCCGCCACATGGGACTCCAGCCGCATGGTCAGACGCCGGTTGCGCTCATTGGCCTCATCAAAACGCGCCGTTTCATAGGCCTGGCCGCCAAAGGTCTTCACCACCCGCTGCGCCTCGACCGCCTCCTCCGTGACATGGGCGACATCGCCCACCGAATGCTGGATGCGGGAGCTGTAGCGCCGCGCATAACCACTGATGACCCTGATGACCTTGGCAATCACCGGCGCGCCGATAAACAGGATCAGCGCCAGCTGCCAGTTGAGATAGAGCATCCAGCCCAGCAGGGCGATGATGGTCAGCGTGTCGCGTATCAGTACGCTGACCGCCTCGGTGCTGGCCATGGAGACCTGCTCCACGTCGTAGATCAGCTTGGAAATGAGATTGCCCGAGGCGTTGCTGTCGAAATAGGAGACCGGCAATTTGAGCAGATGACGGAACATCTCGCCGCGCAGGGTCTTGATCACCCGTCGCGCCACCCATTGCATGCCCATGGCGGAACCGTAGCTGGCCACGCCGCTGAACATGAACAGCAGGACCATCACCACCGGGGCCCACTTGATAACGGCGCTGTCCCGCTCGATGAAGGTGCCGTCCATCATCGGCTTGATCAGCGCCGCAAAGGCGGCCTCGCTGCCCGCGACGACGATCAAGGCCAGCGAGCTGACGAGAAAGATGCGCCAATGCGGCAAGGCATAACACAACAGGCGGCGATACAGGCCCAATGAGCTAAGTGACAGTTTGGCTGCCATCCGCTACTGCCCCTCGGCGGGCTGGCTGGTGGCAAAGGTCAGATGCACGAAACCCAGCTGGCGTGCCGCGTCCATTGCCGTGATCACGGCCTGGTGCGGCGTGCGTCGATCGGCGCTCAGGATCACCTGCGGCCTGGCCTCATCACCGGCTGCCTCGGCGATGGCCTGCTTGAGCGTGTCCAGCCTGGTGTTGATGACCTCCTCGCGGTTGACGAAGAAGCGTCCCTCGCCATCGATACTGATCTCGACCACCGTACGCTCGCTCTCGAGGATCTCGCCGCTGGCCTCGGGCAACTCGATATTGATCTCGGTTTCACGGTCGAAGGTAGTCGACACCATGAAGAAGATCAGCAGCAGGAATACCACGTCGATGAGCGGCGTCAGATTGAGATCCGGCTCCTCGCGGCGATTGGGCTGAAACTTCATCAGGCGGCGTCCTCGCCCGCCTCGCGCTCACCGTGGATTACCTCCACCAGCTTGAGCGCCTCCTCCTCCATCTTCAGCACTAGGGCATCCACCTTGCCGCGGAAGTAGCGGTAGAACATCAGGCTGGGAATGGCCACGGTAAGGCCGGCCGCCGTGGTGATCAGCGCCTCGGAGATGCCGCCGGCGAGCACGCCGGGATTGCCCACCCCCTGGGTGGTGATGGCGCTAAATACCTTGATCATGCCGACCACGGTACCGAGCAGGCCGAGCAGCGGTGAGATGGAGGCGATGGTGCCCAGGGTATTCAGATAGCGCTCCAGTTCCAGCACCACCTGGCGCCCGGTTTCCTCCAGGCTTTCCTTCATCACCTCGCGGCTGTGCGCCATGTTGAGCAGGCCCGCGGCCAGCACCCGCCCCAGCGCCGAGCTGTTGCGCAGCGCCAGGACCCGCTCCTGGGTGAGCTGGTTGCTCTTGCGCCAGTTCCATACCTGGGCCACCAGATTCTTCGGCGTCACCTTGTCCTGACGCAGACTCCAGAAACGCTCGGCGATGATGGCCAGAGCAGCGATGGAACACAGCACAATCGGCACCATCAGCCAGCCGCCGGCGACAATAATTTCAAACACCCGTCATTCCCCTTGATTACGGCCACAATTTAAGTGGCGACACTCTACCAAATGTGGCGCCATCCCTGCAGCATCATTCACTGACTGAACCAATAGCGCCGCGCCTGCCGCCGCCAGGATTCCAGCGCCATGCCGTCGGCCCCGAGTCGCACGGTAATGGCCCCCTGCGCCGCCGTGGTATGCACGGCAGCACCAGCGGCCTGATAACGCGCCGTCACCAGCGGATGGGGGAAGCCCCAGCGGTTGCGATAGCCTATGGCAAACAGTACATGGCGCGCCGCCACCGCCGTCACGAACGGCGCTGTGGACGAGGTCTTGCTGCCGTGATGAGGCGCCACCAGCACATCGGCCGCCAGGCGCTCCGGGGCACGGGCCAGCAGTTCGTCCTCCGCCGCGGCCTCGATGTCACCGCTCAGCAGGAGCACCCCGCCTGCCGTGGCAATCCGCAACACACAGGAACGGTTGTTCCCCTTGCCGCCCGGCCCCCTCTCCGGCGGCGGGTACAGTACTTCGAATGCGACCCCGTCCCAGTGCCACTGCTGGCCGCGGTGGCAAGGCTCATGCGTGCGCCCGGGCAACGGGGCGGCGGCGCCACTGACCAGCCGCCCGACCTCCACCGCATCGAGCACGGCGGCAGCGCCGCCGGCGTGATCGCTGTCGCCATGACTGAGCAGCAACATATCGAGGCGCGAGATGCCGTAATGCTGCAGCACCGGCACGATTACCATCGTGCCGGCATCGGCATCCACGCCATAGCGCGGCCCGGTGTCATACAGCAGGGTATGCCCGGCGGTGCGCACCAGTACCGCCAGCCCCTGCCCCACGTCCAGCAGCGTCACCCAGGCCGTCCCCGGCGCCGGACCCGGTGGCCTGGCGAGCAGCAGCGGCAACAGCCACACCAGCCCCAGCCAGCGGGCCGGCCAGCCGAGCGGCGCCATCAGCCAGGCCAGGCCCGCCAGCGCCGGCAACAACGTCCAGGGCGCCGCTGCCAGCACACTCCAGCGTGGCGGCAGCAGGCCGGCGCACCACTCCAGCCACCACCACAGGGCATCGAGGGCAAGCAGGGCCAGTGACAACACGGCCTCCGCCCCCGCGGCCCACAGCGTGGCCACCAGCGTCCCCATGAGTACCAGCGGCACCACCAGCAGCGACACCCACGGCACCGCCAGCGCATTGGCCAGCGGCGCAATCAGCGGCACCTGCTGAAACCACACCGCCAGCACGGGTGCCAGCCCCAGCGCCACCAGTACCTGCACCCGCCCCCAGCGCCACCACCAGCCGCTCGCACCCAGCCGGCCGCCCATGCCATAGAGGATCACGGCCACCGCCCCGAAGGACAGCCACAAGCCAGGCGACAATACCGCCAGGGGATCGAGCAGCAGCACCGCCAGCAGGGCCTGGGCGAGAACCCGTGCCGGCCGCAGGGCGCGCTGGCCAAGCACGGCCAGCATCGCCACCGCCACCATGATCAGGGCGCGTTGCGTGGGAATGGAAAAGCCGGCCAGGGCCGCATACAGCGCGGCGGCGGCCAGCGCCGCCAGGGCCGCCGCCTTGGGTGCCGGCAATCGCTCCGGCCAGCGCCACAGGCGGCGTGCCAGGAAAAACACCAGGCCGGCGACGATGCCGATATGCAGTCCCGAGATGGCGACCAGATGATTGGTACCGGTGGCGCGCAGCAGTTGCCACTGGTCGCGCCCGATATCCTGACGTTCCCCCAGCGCCAGCGCTGCCACCACACCAGCGAGGGGGTGTTGGCCCACGGCATCGCGCAGCAGCCGATGCAGGCGCTGGCGCAAGCGCTGCAAGGGGAACGCGCCACTGTCGGCCTCCAGCAGCACGGTATCCGCAGCAGGCCGCACATAGCCGGTGGCACGAACACGCTGCTGGTAGAGCCAGCCCTCGTAGTCAAAGGTGCCGGGATTCACCATGCCATGCGGCCGTTTCAGCCGTACCTGCAGGCGCCAGCGCTGCCCGGCCTCCAGCAGCGGATAGTCGCGGTACCAGGACAGGCGCACCAGGCCGGGAGAGGCTAGCGGTGTGTCGCGCAGGCTCAGCCGGCTGACATCGAACAGAAAGCGGCTGTGCTCGCCATCGGCCTCCGGCAGGCTGGCGATCACGCCCTCCAGTACCAGGTCCTCGCCCTCCAGCGCGGAGGGTAGATGCGGCTGCAACACCAGGGCCGCGTGCCACCAGGCCCAGAGCAGCCCGGCAACCACCAGTGCCAGCGGCGACACCCGCCGGCGCCATGGCGCCGGCACTAACCAGGGCAGCAGCAACAGTGGCAACAGCAGTGCGAGCCAGGCGCGTGCCGGCAGCGCGTCCTGGAATTGAAAGATGACAATACCGAGAAGAAAGGCCAGCGTCCCTGTGACCATGTTCCCTGTCCCTGACTGATTGTGGATAATAGAGCCCGCTCTCGTCCCAGCTTAGGCGCCGCCCTGCCCACCATGCCGAAAAAATTCCTCAAGCGCATCATGCCGGATCATCGTGTGATCCGAGAGCACAGGCATTTGCGTATCTTCGGCAAGCTGCTGCAGGATCCGAACCTGTTTCACCTGAACCGGCGCTCGGCCTCCGGCGCCTTCGCCAACGGCCTGTTCTGGGCCTTTGTGCCGATGCCGTTCCAGATGCTGCCGGCGGCCCTGTTCGCGATCCTGTTCCGCGTCAACCTGCCGCTGTCCATCGCCCTGGTGTGGATCACCAATCCGCTCACCATGCCGCCGATCTTCTACTTCTGCTACAAGGTGGGCAGCTGGCTGCTGGATGTCCCCGTGCACCCGATGGAGGCCGAGTTCAGCATGGAGTGGCTGCAGGCCGAACTGTCCCTCATCTGGCAGCCCTTCCTGCTCGGCTGCTTCGTGATGGGGACCCTCAGCGGCCTGCTCGGCTATTTCGGCGTGCGCGGCCTGTGGCGCCTGCACCTGATCCGTCACTGGCAGCACAAGAAGCGCGAACGCGAGCTGCGCAAGACCTTCGAAGATAAATTGTAGGAGCGAATCGTATTCGCGACTGCCGCATCCCTGCCCCAAGGCGTATCGCGAATACGATTCGCTTGTATGTTTCATCCCGACAAGCCAAAAAGGGCTTGTCGGGGGTGGAGGGACAAATTCGTTATCTGGCGGTTAAGCACAGACGGTAGGAGAAATCGTCCCACCCT
>Ga0172382_10004470_pt1 | contig 21402 bp, 21 predicted proteins | sample Leawel138RmetaG_FD_122245 | JGI IMG/M metagenome (GOLD analysis project Ga0172382, IMG submission 122245) | Leachate microbial communities from a municipal landfill in Southern Ontario, Canada - Leachate well 138R metaG | ecosystem: Engineered > Solid waste > Landfill > Unclassified | place... | reverse complement strand
TGCCACTGAGGATGTAACCCTTTTAGGTTGAATGAGAGAGGCTATTTGGTTTGCAATACTGTCTGCCAAATCTTTAAAATAAGGTAAGACCGAAGGGGCAAAGAGGATATAGCCCTCTATAGGGTCTAGTAAGTACTCCTTTTCGTAGCTCTCTCTGAGGTTGTGACTATAAACACTTTTTCCATCTTTCCCGTCTTTAACCTTAAAATTAACCGCCAAAGCTAAAGATTGTTTAAGAAAGTATTTTGTCGTATCGTCTTTCTCTTTTCTGCCAAAAATGTACTGTTTCAGCTCTAAAGCGGTAATGGTGGTCTCCAAAATACCGGTTGCCTCTCTTTCATCGGCTTTGGAAAAATAGGTCTCTTTAAAAATTTCTTTCTCAATCTTATTAGTCAGGTGATTTGCTATAGACCTGTCGATAAAAAGTTGAGAGTCGCCGTAAACTGTAAAGCCGCTCTCTTCACTTAGATCTATAACTCTTTGGTTAAAGCCCATAAAACTGTAAAGAGGCGATACTTTTACCTCTTCTACTTCAATATTACGATAGTTTTTCATATCGTATTTTGCCGGTTTTTGGTAAGAAACAGGAACTCTGGTGGCGCAGCCGCTTAAAACAAAGACTACGATTGCCACGATAAATATTATCTTTTTCATAACCTTTAAACTGTTTGGAGAATCCTCTCTGAGTTAAAGAGAGCTGAAACTCCTTTTGCTTCAAAATAAGCTATAGTCAAGTTTGATAAAAGCATTACCATAAGGTGTAGAATATTGTGCATCCCCATAAATGTCTCTTTCAGTACAAATATAGTATTAACAATCGGAATTAAAAAGAGAAAAATATTTTTACTGGGATCCATATACATAGTTGTCACTCCGACAACCACAACCACCATATAAAGGGGCATAACATAAGATCCCCCCTCTTTAACACTCTTTGCCAAACATCCGATAACGGTAATGAGCCCCGCAGAAACTAAAGCAGATGATATCAAAGAAACTATAATAACAATCAAAGGACCAATTCCGATTCCCCCGTTTAAGCCTTGGCTGCCAAACGCTACAGAGCCCAGAGGTAAAGTCATCGCTATTAAAAGTCCCATAAATGTAGCTATTGCAGAAAATAGTGATACGACAGAGACATAGAGAATCTTCCCCCACGCTATTGAGGTTCTGGAGACCTGATTAACAAGCAAAACGGCTAAACTACCCCTCTCTTTCTCACCGCTGGTAGTGTCCAAACCGGCGTTCATCGAACCCGAAAAGAGAAAGATAACCATAAAATAGGGCATCAGCATCGCTAAAATTGCCCCGCCCGATTGGGCTGCCTGTTGGGCTGTATCATCGATTATGATTTTAAGTGTATGCAAATCCTCATAAGACAAGTTAAATAGCGAAAGGAACTTGTCGGCTAATTCAAGTTCATAAGATACCAATGATTGTTTAATCATCTCGGCTGCTATCTGGTTTTTCCGACTGCTTGAATCATACGAGAGAATAACTGTAGCACGAGTTCCAGGGGTGTAGTTGTTGCCAAAAATAATCTTAAAATCACCCTCATTCTCCCCAACCTCTTGCCAAAAAAGGTGCTTCGTTAAAACCTCTCTGTAAGCGGTGTCTTTATTGCCTACTATCTCTATTTTATAGGTAGTCTCTTTAGCCTTATCCTCGATTGACTGAAAAACTACCCCCATTCCAATAAAAATAATTGGTAAAATTATTAAAGGGAGAAAGAATGTTGAAAAGAGGGTTCTACGGTCTTTAGTGAGATTCTTTAACTCTTTTTTTAGGATTAACAGAGCGTCATTAAACATTGGCTAAATTTCCCCCCTCTATCAGTTGAAAAAAGAGGTGTTCTAGGTCACTGCTGCCGTATCTTTCCAATAACTCACTTAGTGGTCCTTCACTTAAAAGATGCCCCTCATACATTATCCCTATCCGATCGCAAAGCCGCTGTGCATCGCTGAGAATGTGGGTAGAAAGGAGGACACACTTTCCCTCATCTTTTGCCCTTTTAATAAAATCACTGACAATCTTTGTCGCCATAACATCTAAATTCGTCGTTGGTTCGTCAAAAATAATGATATGGGGTTCATTAAGCAAAGCAACGGCAATTGAGACTTTTTGAGTCACCCCACTGGAAAGTTTCGCTATCGGAACATCTAGATAATTTCTCAATTCAAAATCTACGGTGAGTTCTTCCAGTCGTTGTTCTATATACTCTTTACTCATATGATCCAATTGCCCAAAGTAGTATAAAAGCTCTCTGGGAGTCAGATTTCCGGTTAAACGCATCTCTCCGGTCAAAAAACCAATCCGGTTTCGCACGGCTCTGCTATTTGTGCTAACATCTAAACCATCTACGGTAATCTTTCCTGAATCAGCTTGCAACAGAGTTGCAATTGACAATAAAGTAGTTGTTTTTCCAGCTCCGTTAGGCCCCAAAAGGCCAAATACTTCCCCGTCTTTTGCCGTGAATGAGATATTGTTAACCGCAGTTTTGCACGAGTGTCTTAAGTGAAATGTTTTAACAAGATTTTCAACTACAATCATTAAAAAGTGGTCCTTTTGACTTATTAGACTATACCAGTTCACCATAGGCTAAGCAAGAAACAAAAATATGAGAAATTAGAATAAAATCTGCATTGACAGATAAAAACTATTGCCATACTGTGTAATCATCTAAATCTTGGAGGAAAAACCATGAAGTATCGGGATGAAGAAGAGTGGGAAGATGATTTTTTCGATGATGAGCTAGAAGATGAAGAAGAATACGAAATCGATGATGGTTTTGACCCTAACATCCTCAGAGAAGACGATGATTACGACGAATTTGAAGAGGAAGATGAAGACGATTTTGACGGATTTTTTCTTGACGACGAAGAGACTGAAGTGATTGACGATGAGGATGAAGACGACTCCTTCATTATTGATGACGGTGAACCGTTAGACGACGAAGATTCATTCGATTATTAAAACCATTAAGTATAATATCTCATAATACGCCCAATTCTCTGAATATTGGGCGTATGTTTATGCACTTTCTTGCATAAGCTCTTTACAAAAATCCCACTGAAGTCTATTATGAGCAACTAATAAAGAGCAAAGGAGCTTGTTATGAAAAGGTTAATAGTTGCATTGCTGACTCTCTTAATTTTAGCAAATATGGTTTTTGGCGCTGGGATACAGGAGTCAAAGAAAGAGCCTCTAATCGGGATTTCTAAATATTTAGCCCATCCTGCATTGGATGCGGTTGAGCAAGGGATACAAGACTATCTGAAATCAGTCGGCAAAAACGTCAGATATGATTTTCAGGATGCCAATGCTGATGCTTCAGCTACCAGCCAGATTTCACAGATATTTAAAAACAACAAAGTTGACATTGCGGTAGGAATTGCCACCCCCACTGCCCAATCTTTAGTTAATACCCTCCCCGATACGCCGGTTGTTTTCTCGGCTGTCACCGATCCGCTATCGGCCAATCTAGTTCCTTCCTATAATACTCCTTACAAAGACAAAGTTGCCGGAGTTTCCGATATGAGCCCGGTTGAGGCCCAAATTGAGCTTTTAGCCAAACTTACCAATGCCAAAACTATCGGTAACATTTATGCCAGCGGTGAAGCTAATGGTGTTGCCCTTATGGAAGAGGCTAGAGAAGCCAGTAAAAACTTAGGTTTGAATTTTGTAGCGGCTGCTGTTGCCAATACCAGTGAAGTAAAAAGTGCCCTCCAATCAATAATAAACAGAGTTGATGCTATTTATGTTGCCACCGATAACACTGTTGTCAGTGCCCTTCCTTCAGTTGACGATGTTGCCAAAAAAGCCCGTGTCCCTTTCATGGCAGCCGATCCCTCCAATGTAATGGGAACCGACTTTTTATTCGCCTGGGGTTTTGACTACTACAAAATCGGCTTAGCTACAGGAAAAATCATTGAGCAAATCCTTAACGGGAAAGAGGCCGGAGAAATCGGATCGGTATTTTTGACAGATGCAAGCGATTTTGAATTGTGGCTCAATTTAGATGTCGCTAAAAATTATGGAATAAATATTGATCCCCAACTCCTTGATTCTGCTTCAGTTTTAATCCAAAATGGAGAAAAAATTGTAAAGTAGGTTTTTAATGCTTGAAGGAATATTTGTTGATGGGTTGATTTTTTCCATCATGGTTATCGGCGTATTAATATCTTACAGAATTTTAGATTTCGCCGATTTGACTTGCGACGGCTCCTTTGCAACGGGAGCCGCTGTCGCAACCATGGCCATCACTTCCAAAATGGGCCTTGCCACGGCTCTGCTTCTTGCCTCAGCTGCGGGAGCTGTTGCCGGCACAATTACCGCTGCAATCCATAACGAGTTGAAAGTCCCCGGCCTCTTAGCCGGAATTTTAACTATGACAATGCTCTATTCGATAAATATCAGAATACTTGGCGGCAGGGCTAATGTTCCCCTTTTAAGAATCGAGACTCTCTACACAAAGTTTCCAACTGTTTTTGGTTTTGTAAACTCTTCGTGGGCTCTTCTGATAGGCACTCTACTAATAGTGATTTTTGTAAAAACTTTGGTAGATCTTTTTTTCAGAACAGATTTAGGAATCTCTATCGGAGCTTTGGGAAGCAATGAGCAGATGATAGTCAGTTTGGGAATCAGCCCTAAAGTTCTTAAAATTATCGGAATGGCCCTCTCTAACGCCCTTATAGCTTTCAGCGGTGGACTACTTGCTCAATACCAAGGCTTTGCCGATGCAAATTTGGGACAGGGAATGGTGGTACAGGGTTTGGCCGCAATAATGATTGGAGAGTTTCTCTTTGATAGCAATAAAATTTCTTTTATTACGTTAAGGGTTGTTTTGGGAGCCATTATTTATAAGGCTCTGATGTTCTTAGGTCGCTACTATGGCTATTATATAAACTTAACTCCGAGTGATTTGAGGCTGTTAACCGGTATTTTAGTAATTATATCCTTAATAATTGCCCAAACCAGAAGTGCCGCTTCTAGTGCCGATGCCCGCAAAAAGGCCCTTAAAAGGAGTAAAGAGAGATTCAGAGCCGATAAAAAGGAACACAGAGATGCTTAAAATTGAACAACTATCCAAAGTTTTCTATCCCAACACAGTTAACGAAAAAGTAGCCATTGAGGATCTCGATTTAAATGTAAACAAAGGCGATTTTATCACAATAGTCGGCAGTAACGGTTCGGGAAAAAGTACCCTGTTTAACTTAATAGCCGGAACCTACCCTGTTACCGGCGGAAAGATAATTCTTGACGGGAAAGATGTTACCAACAAAGCTGAATTTAAAAGGGCTTTTACAATCGGACGTATATTCCAAGATCCCACAAAAGGGACTGCTGCTAAAATGTCTATTGAAGATAATATGATTACTGCCCATAAAAAGGGGATGCGCGGACTTAGGATGAGTCTTAACAGCACAATGCGTACTCACTTTAAAGAGGAGTTGATGCAACTCTCAATGGGCCTTGAAGACCGCCTAAAAGATAACGTAGGACTCCTTTCGGGTGGGCAAAGACAGGCTTTGACACTTTTAATGACAGTCCTAAGCCGACCTAAAATGGTTCTTTTAGATGAACACACGGCAGCTTTGGATCCCCGTAATGCCCAGATCGTTATGGATTTAACAATGGACTTCATCAAAAGATATAATCTGACGACTCTGATGGTTACCCATAACATGCAACACGCCATCGATTTTGGTAATCGCCTTATAATGATGGACGGCGGTAGTGTCATTCTCGATTTAAAAGAGGAAGAGAAAAGGGATTTAACCGTTGCCAAGCTCGTTCGAATGTTTAAATCGATTAAGAAAAAAGATTATGCCTCAGATGAGGGACTTTTGGTCACTTGAGCTTAAAATGCTCGGCTGTGTGCCAAAGTTTCTCAAGGTTATAAAATTCCCTCAGTTCACTGCTCATTAGGTGTATCACAATATCGCCGCAATCTATTAACTCCCACCCCTCTTTTGAGACTTGCTTATGCCGATTTAAGACACCGATTCCCCGCTCTGACAAAAAGCCCCACAAATCACGGGTAAGCCCCTTTAGATGAGCTAGGCTTGTTACGGTAGAAATAATAAAAAAGTCGGTCCACCCGGCTTGCTGCGAGACATCTATGACAACAGTGTCGCCCCCTTTATGCTCTTTTATAAAGGTGGCAAGCTCTTCTGCCAGCTCCTTAGTCTCTTTCTCACTCATCTATCATACTCCTCTCTAACAGTGTACTAAACCAATCGGCGATAAATAATTTTAGCGTATTAATATCAAAGTTACGATCTATGAAGCGTCCCATATCGTAAACTTTAATTTTTATCCCCTTCTTTGCAATTGTCTCTAAATTTTTAAAGATCTTTTGAACCGTTTTTTTATCGGTAACAACTTTTTCAAGTGTAGAGGAGCTTTCCATTTTCCTCAAGACCTCTTGATGTTTTACAGTTAAGGCAAAAAGGGCCTCGATAGATGCCCTTACATCAGTTGCTTCCAAATCCTCCAACTGAATCAGAGTTTTATTATACTCCTGCCAGGCAACTCGATCCCCTTTGATATAATAATCGCTTTTTATGTTAAACAAAGATTCTACAATTTCTTTCTCATCAGAGTCCGTTTCGGTTCGTAATTTATAAAGGTCAGTTATCAATTTAGGCAAGCTGGCCACAACCAATTTTTCTTCATTGGAATTAAAGGCAACAACCAAGGAGTAACGGTCACTGCTGATAATCCAATACTCGTTAGTCTCTTTTGGTGTACAAGAGCTAAATATGAGGGTAATAACAAACAGTATTAATACCAGGACATTCTTTCTCATCAGTTAAAACTGCCCCCACCTTCTAAGAATTCTTTTAATTTTTTGGTTGTTGAAGCAATCTTTTTCCCAACTGCTCTAAGATAGATTTCATGTTGAACAATAACAAGATATACCATCTTTTCTAAACTCTCTTTTTGCAAAATAGCAAGCCTGTCAAAAGGTTTTATATGTTTTCTTGAGGGTTCTAAATAATCGGCAACATATAAAGCAGCGCCTAAAGGCCCCATGTCTGTCGAACCGAGAGTGTGCCACCTTATCGCAGCCTGCAATTTAGGGTTACTTTTTTTTGTTTTTTCTTCAAGCAGGACAGCCGCAACGGCTCCGTGAAGAAGCATCGGTTCTTCATATTCCTCTTTTTCTATCTCTACGTCGTTTTTAAGGGCGAAGTCAAGCAATTTCTCATCAGACCAGCTGCGGGCAATATCGTGCCAAATGCCTCCAATCATCGGGACATTTTTATCCAATTGTGGACAAAAGCGACTCATCAAGGCCTTTGTTTGAAGAGCAGTCAAACTGCAATGGTTAAATCTTTTAGCCGATACACTGTTTCTAACTATGTTTTCTAACTCTGTATAAGTCATTTTCTAGAATATATTTTACTACCGATGAGGGAACTAAAGAAGAGAGAATTGCAGCATCAAACTCTGTTGAAGCTATAATATTTCTCACTGAAGTAGAGGAGTCTTCCATTACTGGGTTGTCCAGAAAACGCCCCCTGACTCCCGGCGGAAGAATCTGTTTGGGTCTCTCTTTAGTTCTCCTGCAGATTACAAATTCGACTTTATGGCGCAACTCATCAAACCGATACCAACGTTTTAAGCCTCCCAGCAGGTCATCACCTAAAACAATTCCTATTTGTCCTTCAACAGAATAGTTACTGTACAGTTGACTGACAGTATCGAACATAAAAGAGGTTCCTCCCCTCTCAATCTCTATCGTATCAACTATAATTTCAACTTCCCGGTCGTTTAAGTAGAGACTGTGGTACTCACTGAGAGCTAAATTCAACATTGTCAGCCGAGTTTCATTGGAGACATGAGGTTCGTGGGGTTTGTGGGCAGGGTTGGCAACCGGGATTACCAATACCCTCTCATAATCGGTCAACTCAACTAGGGAGTGGAGCAAGTGTAAATGTCCGAGGTGAACAGGGTCAAAAGTTCCACCTATAACTGCTGTTCTCATGGTTCCTCTCGGTAATGGGCTTCGGTATCAACAGTTGCTTCAAAATCGTCGATACTTTGAGCTTTGGAATCTGATACTAAGTGGATAAAGGCTTGTTTGACCTCTTCCAATCCTTCGCCGCTTACGTTTGATAATCCAATTACTTTAATGCTACCCATCTTCTTTTGTAGTTTTATCAAATTCTCTTTTGCTTCAGATTCATCTATTTTTGTCCCAATTACAACCTTTTTTTTCTTTAAAAGTTCGGGAGCATACCCTTTTAGTTCGTTTCGGAGTGTTTCATAGGCATCTAGAAACCTAGAGTCGGTTAAATCTATTAGAAAAGCCAAGCCGGTTGTACGACTGATATGGCGTAAAAACTTAATCCCCATTCCGGCACCTTCACTGGCACCCTCTATGAGACCGGGTATGTCGGCTAAAACAATATCGTAGTCGTCGTAACGGAGCATCCCCAACTGGGGTATTTTTGTCGTGAAGGGATAACCTGCAACTTTTGCCCGAGCGTTTGTCAAATTGTTTAAAAGAGAAGATTTTCCGGCATTGGGGAATCCCACAAATCCGATATCGGCAATAATCAACAGCTCAACACCTATTCTGAAAGATTGTCCGGCTTCTCCGCTTTGGGCATATCTGGGAGCTTGGCGGGTACTGCTTCTGAAATTGTAGTTACCCAAGCCGCCTCGGCCCCCTTTTAGAAACACCCACCTACTTTCATCGCTGAGGTCTTTAATTATTTCTCCGGATTGGGCATCTTTAATAACAGTGCCAGGCGGAACAGGTATTTCGATATCAAATCCATCTCGGCCGAAACGGCGTCTGCCTGAGCCGTTTTTCCCACTCTCTGCTCTGAATGTTCTGATTTGTTTAAGATGGGCCAATGTACGGAGATTATTCCTTACGACAAAGACGACATCGCCCCCTTTGCCTCCGTCTCCTCCGTCTGGACCTCCTTTGGGTACATATTTCTCTCTGCGGAAGGAAACACAACCGTTGCCCCCGTTTCCGGAGGCAACGTCTATATAAGTTTCATCTGAAAATCCGTACATCTAATGCCTCTAGCACTAATGCAAGAATTATTGGTTAATAATACGAACGTATTTACGGTTACTGCGGGTGTGGAAATCTACCGTTCCACTGGTTTTTGCAAAAAGGGTATAATCTCTTCCGCAACCAACGTTTTCTCCGGGGTGAAACTGAGTTCCTCTTTGTCTGACGATAATTTCTCCAGCCTTGACAGCTTGACCGCCAAAACGTTTAACGCCTAATCTTTTTGAATTAGAATCACGGCCGTTGCGAGAACTACCGCCACCTTTCTTACGGGCCATACTCTATCTCCTTACATCTTTATAGCTTTAATTGTGAGCATCGAATAGTTCTGTCTGTGTCCCTGGGTTCTTCTGTAGCCTTTGCGACGGTTAAACTTAAAAACTTTAATCTTTTTGTCTTTAAGAGTCTCTCCTACAGTAGCAACAACTTTTGCACCCTCAACATAGGGAGTTCCAAAGAGCGATTTCTCACCGTCGGCAATGGCCATAACAGAGTCAAATTCAACCTCTTCTCCACTGTCGACATTCATTTTATCAACTTTTAAAACAGCACCTTCTTGTACTTTATACTGTTTACCTAAAATCTCTACGAGTGCGTACATTTATCCACTTCCTCATTCTAAAATATGCAGGCTACCTTATACCACAACAACAAATTAATAGCAAGAGGTTACAAAAAACTACATTGACTCCAAGAAGGGAATTCCAAGCAGTGCGTAGCTGTTTCTGAAGACCTGCAAGATCACCTTAACAAGGGTGTATCGGGCTTTAATCAACTCTTTTGAAGGGGCTTTCAAAATCGGATAATCATGATAATAACGACTAAACAATCGGGACAAGTCGTACAAATATGTGCTGATAATCGAAGGGTTGAGTTCTTCGGCAGCCTGTTGTACAACAAGCGGAAATTCACTGGCTAATTTTATTAAACTTCGTTCTTCAGCTAAATTTAGAAGCTCAACTTTTACGCTCACGTTTTCAAACTCCTTTTCTTGAGAGCTGAACTTTCTGATCATACTGCTGATACGGGCCCCCATATACTGCAGATACGGCCCTGTATTACCATTAAAAGAGATCGATTCATCGGGATTGAAAATCATATCCTTAAAGGGGTTTACCTGTAAAAGGTAGTAATTCAGTGCCCCCAGTGCGATAGCCTGTGCCGTATTGTTTACATTCTCGATTTCGGCTTCCCGCTCTTTTTCTTTAATCTCTCCGATGGCCAACAGAGTTAACTGCTCTATTAAATCATCGGCATCAACAACAGTTCCTTCCCTGCTTTTCATCTTTCCGTCGGGCAGATTTACCATCCCATAGGCTAAATGGTGTAAGTCTTTAGCCCAGTGGTAACCTAACTTTTCCAAAACATGAAAAAGAACCTTAAAGTGGTAGGATTGCTCACTGGCAACAACATATATTTGAGAATCAAAAGGCCACATGTTGTGTCGCTCTATCGCTGTCCCTATATCTTGGGTAAGGTATAAACTTGTTCCGTCGCTTCTGAGAAGCACTTTTTTATCTAACCCAATATCTTCCAAATCTATCCAAATAGAACCGTCTTTTTCTCTGTAAAAAATCCCCTCTTTCAAACCCTGTAAAACCTTATCTTTTCCCAAAGCGTAAGTTTCACTCTCATAGAAGTAGTAATCAAACTCAACCGCTGTTTTTTCATAGGTCTCTTTAAGACCCTCCATTGTCCAATCATTCATCTGCTGCCATAGTTTAAGAGTTTCAACATCCCCCTCTTCCCATTTTTTTAGCATCTGCTGTGCTTTTATTATAATAGTGGGGTCCTCTTTTTCCAGTTCGTTGAATCTTACATAATACTTTCCAACCAGATGATCCCCTTTTATTCCGCTGGAAGCCGGGGTTTCACCTTCTGATGTCATCTGATAAGCAAGCATTGACTTGCAGATATGAATTCCTCTGTTGTTAATTAAATTAACTTTAAGAACTTCTGCTCCGTTTGCTTTCAAAATAGAGGAGATGCTTTGGCCGATTGCATCGTTACGTAAATGTCCCAGATGCAGTGGTTTATTGGTATTTGGACAGCTGAATTCAACCATTATCCTCTTATTCTTATAAAGTTCTCCGTTCCCAAAATTCTCTTTTTCTCTAATAACATTTTCTATCAGTCGATTGGCAACAAAATTAAGATCAACTTTTACATTTAAATAACCGCCAAAGACAAGCAACTCTTCTTTAGGGTAATTTCCATTATTCTCAATCCGTTTTTTTAATTCTAAAGCTATTTTTTCGGGAGCTGTTTTAAATAATTTGGCATAAGCAAAAAGTGGAAAAGCCAAATCACCCATCTCTTCTTTAGGGGGCTTTTGGAGTGTTAATGGAGCTAATTCAGCCTCAACAGAGCCTTCTGATGCCATAATTTTAAGCTCTTTTTCAACAATAGAGAGCCATAATCTTTTTTCATAATCCATAAAAACTACTATAAGAAAATAAGAGGGTTTAATTCAAGAGCAATTGAGTATAGAATCGAGGAGCTTAGTTAATAGAGTGGGAGGTTTTTTGATTATGAAGAAGGTATTTTTAATTCTTGTCATAATTTCTTTAGCTTTTAGTATTTTTGCAGTCAATAACCAAAAAATTCATCCTATAGGCAACCCAATATACGAAGCTATTACAGCTCTATACTTAAGTACCGGGTATGCTTTGCCTTCTACTGCAGGTCCTTACAGTAGTGATGAGTTATTAAAGATGGTTGAAAAAGTTGACTATAATAAACTAAATGGGGCTTCAAAGAAGATTTATGATTTTGTTTTTGCCCAACTTAAAGAAGAACCTAAAATATTTAAATTTGGTCTTGAAGCAGCTTTAGAAGCTTACATTCATACCGACAGCATAAATTTTACGAATCGGGAATTTTGGGTTGCGGATACTGATGCAAGAAAACCGATAATAGACTTTTCTTTGGAAACAACACTGCTTGACTCTTTTTATGGTTACACATCCATTCCCGTTAACGGGCGGAGGTATAACCAATTTTCTAAAACCACGGGACATACAAGTGATTACTTCGGTAAATATCCATTTACAACAAACTTGTTTTTCCTCTACGGAAGCGGAATCGGAGATTTGGATTTTGGGATGCCCTACAGAGCTTTCGGATCTTTTGGAGGAAGTGGATGGTCTGTTCAAATTGGCAGAGATAAACTCTCTTGGGGCCCCGGTAAAAGCGGGAACTTCATGCTTGGGGAGCATCTGCGTTACCATAATACTGGTCGCCTATCAATCTATACAAAATCATTTAAATATTCATTTGTCACCTCATTCTTTGCTCATCCCGACGATTATTACCCAATAATGGACGGCAATGATTTTCTTAGTCATAATCAGACTATGCCTATGGAAGGGCTTAAGATGTTTTTAGCCCACCGTCTTGAGTGGAGACTTTTTAAAAATCGGGTGGGGTTGGCAATTTCAGAAGCTATTGTCTACCAATCAAAAGAAAATACCTTTGATTTGAGAATACTCAGTCCAACAATGATTTTTCACAACTATTATATCCGTTCCAATGCCAACTCATTATTAACTTTAGAAATTGACTATACTCCAATAAGGTTTTTAAATATCTACGGTCAAATAGCCGTTGACGAATTTACCCTTCCGGGAGAGAACGTACCAGGAGTTACTACCAGTGCAGACCCTCCAGCTTTTGGGTATATGTTAGGAGTAAAGACGGCAGTGCCCGCATCTCAAGGAATGTTTTATGGATCTTTGGAATTTGCCTATACCGACCCATTTTTATACCTACGGGATGCAGGAGAAAGGAAAGCACTAGATTATAATACACCGGGAGTTACCTTCATCGTTGCCAATAGGGAGTATTCTGGCCCTGGTTTAGCTGAAGGATTAACTTTTCAAGAAGAGTTTCTGGGTTATAAGTACGGCCCTGATGCTATTGTCATAAATCTAAATGGCGGATTCAAGCGACTGGGGAAATGGTATGCAGAGGGCAATGCTTTTTTCATGCTCCATGGAACTCACGACAAATGGACTTTCTGGTCTTTAGTCTATAAAAATCCAGCAATAGACAAACCACCGGCAAACCTGACAACTCCTACCTATACCCACTGGACTAAAAATTACGGAGACCCGGATGCTAAAGATAGAAATGCAGTAAGTAAGACATTGGTACTTGGTTTAAAAGGTGGGTACACAATAATTTCTAATTTAGATGTCTATGCCCAAGGCGATTTTATAACAATTGTTAATCCTGGTAATATAAAAGAAAATGGAACAATCAGGGATTTTCAGTTAAGCATCGGATTTTCTTACAAGCTTTAAAGAGACCAAAATGAAAAAGTTTGTTTATTTAGCCTCACTTCTCATATTCTCAGTGTCCTTCTCATATAGCGCCAATTTGCAGAATGTAATTCCCCTTTCAGCCGATTTATATGATGACATTGATTTACTTTATCTTACCGAAGGATTGGGCAGAGCATCTACAGCCAGACCATGGACAACTAATGAGGCATCTCTTATTTTAAGCCGAGTACAGAAAGAAAAACTGTCTCCAAGCGAGCTTATTCTATATGAGAAATCTTACACTTTTTTAAAAGAACCTTTGCGTTTCAATTATAAAGACGAATTTGCTTTTGATGTTTCTCTTGATGGAAACTTTGAAATCTATGCTCACTCAAACAGTGAAGATTTTATTACCGATAGAGATTGGGTTTATTCATTTGAAAAAAGAAAGAGTCTGCTTAAGCTAAATATATCATTTGAAGTCGGAGAGTTCTTCTATATATTCACCGATTTACAGTACAGTAAAAACAGATTTAGGGATAAAGATTCTTTGTTTGATGTAGGTGGGGTTGGGAATCCCTCTATTGGAGCCATTATTGATGAGACAAGACCACCGGGAAAGATAGCTATAAAGAGCCTGTTTTACACGAGCCCCTTTTCAACAAACGTCATGTGGCCGCCAAGTGATTTGGATATGCAAACACCCAAAAGAGCAATAGCATCCGTAGGCGGTAAAAAATGGAATTTTAATTTATCGAGAGACCGAATTAAATGGGGAAACAGCCATATTGATAATTTTATTGTCTCTGAACATATCGATTTTCATGAGTATGCCCGCTTAAATATATTTACCGACAACTTCAAGTATGAGTGGCTCAATATCTTTTTCGAGACCAATCCCTACTCAGGCTGGAACTTAGAATTAAGCAAAGACAAAGATTTTAGAATATTCATGGCTCACCGTCTCGAATTTAGGATTCTCAATAAAGTTACTTTTTCAATTTCTGAAAATATTATGTACAGTAACGATGTTTTTGATCTTCGTTTCATGAATCCGGCTTTTATCTACCATAATATAAACAACTCAGCGATGTTTAATGCAATTGCTCACCTTGAAATAGATTATGCCATAAGCAAAGGATTCAATACCTACATACAAGCAGTTTTAGATCAAGCCACAGCACCCAATGAGGCAGCTTCTCAGCCTGATGCATTCGGGGTTCTAGGTGGTTTTGAATGGGCAAAAGCCTTCTCAAAGGGAGTATTTTCTGCATCGGTTGAGTATGCTTATACTAATCCTGCTCTGTATCACAGAAACGGAGTCGACTTCTTAATGTTTCGAGGCTACCCAACTCTTGAGTATAGGATAGTTTCACATATCGATTATATTGGTTTTAAATATGGCCCCGACACCCATGCAGTCCAAATAGAGTTTACTTATCGAGACCCAAAAAGGGGAGTTGTAGGTTTGAAACTATTAGGTTTAAGAGAGGGAGAAGTAAATTTTTTCACCGAATGGGAAGATATAATAAATATAAGGACAAACTCCCCCTCGGGAGAAAAAGTCGAAGAAACTGCAATTATCTCATTTTGGGGGAAAGTCGGGCTTCCTAAAAAATTATTCTCCCTATTGGATATTGCTTTTTGGTATGAATTAGACATCATAGGAAAACAGACATATCTAAAAGAATCCTCTCTTTACAAAAATCATAAATCAGATGTGCAGTTTACTTTAGGCTTTTCTGTTACTCTATAATAGTTGCCTTGAGCAAAAAGCGGTGTTCCTGTATCATCATATTTACTACTGAAAGAGGGAGCTATATATGGTTGAAAACGGCCGATTTGATAAATTTGTTACTCCATTTATGGAGACATTTGAAAAAAACAAAGAAAACAATTTTGTCTCTTTTCGCCCTATCCCGTCTCTTTTAGCCATAGAGGCAATCATTGAAGATTTTATGGAACTTTTATTTCCCGGTCGTTCTGATTTGGAAGTTCTAAAGTATGAGAGGATCCGTTCGGTCGTTTTAAGATTATTGCAACAAATCGGTTTTGCTTTGGAAAGGCAGATATTTTTAGCTTACTACCATGAAAATCACCTGAAACTTGAAGATGATGATATCGAAGCTTACCAAAAATTGGCCGCTGAAGCAGTTAATCTTCTTTTTACCGCCCTTCCGGCTCTTAAGCAGATGATGAAAGAGGATGCCCAAGCGGCTTTTGACGGGGATCCGGCTGCAACTAGTGTCAGAGAGGCGATTCTCACCTACCCAGGAGTACGGGCTTTAACAATTCATCGAATCAGCCATTTTCTCTACCGCCAAAAGGTTCCTTTGGTTCCAAGGATGCTCAATGAGACAATCCATAAACAAACCGGAATAGATATTCATCCGGGTGCATCAATCGGAAGATGTCTGTTTATTGACCACGGAACCGGGGTTGTTATCGGTGAAACAACAATAATAGGCAACCAGGTAAAAATTTATCAGGGGGTTACTCTGGGGGCTCTGAGCTTTCCCAAGGATGCCTGTGGTGCTTTGGTCAGGGGAACTAAACGGCATCCGACAATAAAAGACCGGGTGACAATTTATGCCAATGCAACAATCTTGGGCGATATTACTATCGGTGAGAACACAATAATCGGTTCCAGTGCCTGGATAAGGCACGATGTCTCACCAAATGTTGTTGTTCAAAACGAAGAGCCGATAAATATCGTAAGAGACCTGCCGATAGGGAAAGTTAAAAAAGAGTGTTAACGTTCGTAGATACTGTTGATGTACTCACTTGGGGTCATTCCGGCGTATCTTTTGAAGACCTTGCTGAAGTAGTTACTGTCGTTAAATCCCAGCAAGTCTGAAATCTCTCTGATACTAGTTTTACCGTCTTCAAAGTAGAGCTTTGCCAACCCAATTCGAAGTTTACTGACATAAGCGGGAATACTCATCCCGGTCTCTTTTTTAAACTTCCTTGAGATATGGGAGATGTGGGTGTTGTGCATTTTGCCCAATTGTTCGATTTTAACATCCTCGGAGAGATGAACGGTTAAATAAGTGACTATCTTTTTTATCATTGGGCTGTAACTGTTGACAGAAAACTCCAAAACAGCATTTGAATACTCAAGCGCTATCTGTGAATAAAGGACTTCGTCAAGATAAGCAATGGTTGTACTGTTTTCTATCATTATCCCATATTTGTTGGCAATGCTATGAAGATAAAGAGGCTGTACCCCTCCCTGCTGAGCACAGTAGCGACAAAGGGCATTTAGAGCAACCAACTCATTTTTACAACTACGAAGGGCATTGGAGCCCTCTTCATTTGCGCAGCTTATAAAATTACCGATGATTTTTCTTCTCAGTTGCAATACCTCTTCTACCTTGAAAGGATTGCCCCATTTTACGGCATGTAAAAGGTCTTGTTCTAGTGAATAGCGTTGTTCAATTTGAACCATATTCATAGATTCGGGCATAAAGTTTTGTTTAGTTTCCCCATTATTTTCTTCCATAGTTTTCACCTTTTAAGTAGATGTTACTCATCTTTTTTCTAGAAATCAAGGGCTGTGGTTCCCCTTTTACTCTAAGAAGCAACCAATTTAGCGCTGGGTAGCAGGGACAGAGACTTTGCTTGGATAGTTACAGTTACAATATCCCCCTTCTTAAATTTAAGTTCTTCGGTATTCAGCTCAACTTTTAGGTAGTTGTCGGTTATCCCAATCCAACCATTTTTTCCCCTCTCTTCCAAAAGCAACTCAACTGTTTTACCGATTTGCCTTTTGGCGTACTGCCTATACTGATAAGCTGAGTAGTTTCTCAACTTCTGAGCTCTAAGGTCTCTTTCTCGCTCACAAACCTTATCTTTTGCATCAAAAAGGTCGGTTTGAGGACGGGCAGAGAACGGAAAAACATGCAGCTGACTTAAATTAAGTGCTTTAAGAATCTCAAAGCTTTTTTCAAACTCTTCTTCGGTCTCACCGGGTAATCCGGTTATAATATCGGCACCGATAAAAGGGTCATCTTTTACACTTCTGAGGGCGTTAACAATATCAAAAAGTTTATTTACATCGTAGTGGCGGTTCACTCTTTTAAGAACCGCTTCACTGCCACTTTGTATCGGTATGTGAAAATGACTCTGAATTCTTGAATCTTTAAATGTCTCAATCAACTCATCATCGATTCGATCGGGTTCTAGGGAACTTAACCGTATTCTCATTGATGAATCTAAATTATCCAAAAGAAGCTTAATCAGTTTGGCAAGATTATAATCATCGCTTTTATAGGCACTGATATTGACACCGGTAAGAACAATCTCTCTAAATCCATCTTTTTGAAGAGCAAGCGCACGTGAAAGAACTTCCGGGTAATCCAAACTTATTGCATCGCCTCTGGCTATTGTCACTCGGCAAAAGGCACAGCTGTTATCACAACCGTCTTGGATTTTCAAAAACGCCCTACTGTGAAAAGAGAATGTCGCCGCATCGTAAGCAAATGGATTTGAGTTATTTTTATCTAAAGCCGCAAATTCCCGCACTGCCTCTTTCAGATTAAAATCGGCAACCAAATATTTAGCCAAAAAACCGGGAAGTTTTAAAAGAGAGGGCTTATCGTCAAGACTGACTACAACAACCGAATCACTCAGTTTTTCAATCTCTTCCTGTTCCAACTGGGCATAACAGCCGGTAACCAAAACTATCGGCTTGTGCTCTTCATTGGCAAACTTCCTAATCATTCTACGCGTCTTTTGTTCCGCTTTACTGGTAACAGTGCAGCTGTTGACTATCACCAAATCGGCTGCCTGTTGATTTTTGACAACTTCAAAGCCCTCCTTAGCAAAGGTATCGGCAATAGCTTCACTTTCACACTGATTTAGTTTACATCCCAAGGTAAAAACAGAGACTCTCATTGCAGCTCCTTGGGTATTTGATCCTGAGTTTCAAGAATTTCAAGAACCTTATCCAAAGCCCCTTTTAAATTAAGGCGGACAGTGTGGGCATACCTGTTGTATCTCTGTAAATCATAAAAAAGTTGCAGAGGATCGTTACAGGTTTGTTCAACTATAGTCATCAAACTGCAATAACCGACTGTTGCCAATTCAGTCGGCTGCAATCTTAACTCGTCTAACACACGTCCTACGAAGTGGGTTACACCCTGTGAGTAGGCTGCCTCTTTATCGTGCTGAGCACAGCTCATCTTTAAAACTTTTAATTGCATATTTTCAAAAATAGATTTCCAAATGTTGTAAGAGTAATCATCAACTCTGATAGGACTCAAAACCATCGGAAGCCCTTTTAGTCCATTTTTGGCTGAATCGGGACCGAACATCGGATGCGTTGCAATAATTTTATTTGTAGGCTTTAAGTATTTTTCCATGATAAGAGCAGGGTATTCTTTAACCGAACAGGTGTCCATAATAAGAGCATCGGGATTAATCAGCTCTGTTGTTTCGATGATTACTTCTTTAAATGAGCTGATTGCGACACAAAAAATAATCGTGTCACAGTTTAGAACCTCTTTTTGTGAGCCTATTGTTAAATTCTTATCATTCAGTTCTCTTTTTGTTCGGTTGTAGCAGATAAGTTCTCCGTATTCAGACAACTTTGAAGCCCAGAACTGCCCAAATCGGCCTAAGCCATATATCCCAATTTTCATGGTGTCATCGTAGCACAGAAGAGCTTTTAAGGACAATTGCCTGTGGCTCTTCATATACTTTCTCCTTTGTGGTATTCTCAGTTTATTAAGCACTACATAAGGAGTTTTTTATGTCATTTGCAGATACGATGAAACTAAAAGCACGTGAAAAACAGAAAGTTTTAGTCCTCCCCGAAGGAAGCGAAAGAAGAACTGTTATAGCTTCAAGACAGATTACCGACCAGAAGCTGGCTAAAAAAGTTATCCTCTTAGGTTCGATTGAAAAGATAAAAGAGGTCGCAAAACAGGAAAAAGTCTCTTTAGACAATATTGAACTAATTGATCCGATTACATCACCTCTCAGAGAAAAATACGCAAACGAGTATTACGAGTTAAGAAAACATAAAGGAATGAGCAAAGAAGAAGCCTATGAAGCAATTGCCGATCAACTTAAATTCGGGGCTATGATGGTTCGTTTAGGAGATGCAGATGCAATGACTGCCGGTGCTGAAAATACTACCGGCAATGTTTTGGTTGCTGCTTTTCAAATAATTAAAACGCAACCGGGAATAAAGAGTGCCTCTTCTTGTTTTGTAATGGCAACCGACAAGAGTGATTTGGGTGCCGATGGTTCGTTTATCTTCAGTGACTGTGCCACTATTCCGGAACCGACTGCCGAACAATTGGCAGAAATTGCCGAAGCATCGGCTCAATCGTGTGAAATTTATCTTCAGACAAAACCCGTTGTGGCGCTTTTAAGCTATTCCACAAAAGGTTCGGCTAAAGGACCGCTGGTTGATAAGGTTGTCCAAGCAGTCGAAATTCTTAAAAAGAAAAGACCCGATATTTTAGTCGACGGAGAATTACAGCTTGATGCCGCCATTGTTAAAGAAGTCGGTGAGAGTAAAAGTCCCAATTCGCCGGTCGCAGGTAAAGCCAATGTTTTAATATTCCCCGACCTACAATCGGGAAACATAGGCTACAAGCTGGTTCAGCGTTTAGGTAATGCAGAAGCCTATGGGCCGATTTTACAGGGTTTTGCAAAACCGGTCAGTGATCTTTCCCGAGGGTGTTGTGTCGAAGACATAGTTGTTACCGCCGCGATTACCTTGGCTCAGGCTGAATAACAGTTTTATGGCAAAAGAGGCATCATTAAATCTCATTGAGAGTTCACACTCTATAGGTAAAACTATCTGGACTCTCAGCTGGCCGGTAATACTGGATCAAAGTTTTAACACAATGGTTCAGTATGTTGATTCGGCTATGGTCGGCTCTTTGGGAGCTGTTGCAACCGCTGCTGTCGGTTCTAACAGCTCTACAATCTGGCTGGTAAATGGGATTATGTACGCCTTTGGTTTAGCTTTCAGTGTTTTTGCAGCCCGACAAATCGGATCAAAAGATCAAAAGGCCGTTCATCACACAGTAAGACAGAGTTTAATAGCTCTGATGGCATTCTCAATTGTCGTTACGACAATAATGAACAGTGTTGCCTACCGTCTGCCTCTTTGGATTGGGGTAGATAAGGCCGTAATTCCACAATCCATTGATTATATCTCAACCATAGCCAAAGCCTACCCTTTCACTATTACAATTGCTTTTTTAGCCAACTTAATGCGTAGCAGCGGCGATACCCGCTCACCTATGATGGCAAATATAATTACCAACGTGGCAAATATTATCGGTAACTTTTTTCTGATTTACCCTTGTAGAGTAGTCTCAATAGGAAACAAAAGCCTCAACATTTGGGGAGCAAACTTAGGAGTCAAAGGGGCTGCAATAGCCACAGCTGCCTCTTCTGCTTTAAGTGCTCTAATTCTGATTATAATCCTATTTGCTAAAAAAGGACCTTTAAAAACCCCCGTTTTTAATGTTGATTGGAGGGTTGATTGGCCTTTTATGAAGAAGGTTTTCAATCTCGGACTCCCTCTGGCATTTGAAAGAGCTACCTTAAACATCGGACAGATTGTTTTAACTGTTTTAGTTACTAAAATAGGGACAACAGCTTTGGCATCACACCATTTGGCAGTTACTGCTGAATCGGTTACTTATATGCCGGTCAGCGGTTTTGCAATGGCTGCAACAGCATTGGTTGCCCAATCTTTGGGAGCTCAGAGAAGCGATTTGGCAAAAGAGTTTGCCAAAGGAACTTTGAAATGGGCTATAGTTTTTATGAGTTGTGCCGGGTTGTTTTTGTTTTTATTTTCGACACAACTTATGAGAGTCTTCACTGCCGACAAAGAAGTAATTGCCCTCGGTGCCCGAGTCTTAAGAATTGAAGCATTTGCCCAACCGTTTTTTGCGATGAGTATTGTCGGCGGCGGTATTTTGAGGGGAGCCGGTGATACAAAATGGCCCTTCATAAACAGTGTTATTGGGATGTGGGTTGTCCGCCTGTTTCCCGCCTCTATTTTAATTATTTTCTTTAATGCTTCTTTGGAAGTTGCTTGGATGTGTATGGTTGCTGATTTAATTGTCA